>Ga0164309_10000016_pt1 | contig 96693 bp, 69 predicted proteins | sample Whisoiple_247_MG_FD_109984 | JGI IMG/M metagenome (GOLD analysis project Ga0164309, IMG submission 109984) | Soil microbial communities amended with fresh organic matter from upstate New York, USA - Whitman soil sample_247_MG | ecosystem: Environmental > Terrestrial > Soil > Unclassified >... | reverse complement strand
TCCATTCGAAGATCCACGGGGTTTCTCGCATTCCAGGGCACAGGGGCCCTCCTGCCCCGTGCCCTGAAGGGTGTCACCCATGTGCCCGTCTACTTCGTCACCCATGTACCCGGTCTGCACCAATTCAGGGCGTTGCAATGAGGTTCCGTGTCGGACGCGACGTGCAGCGCACTTGGCGGCTTGGCGACTTGGCGGTTTTCCCCTCTCTCTCTCCTCGTCCGTGACGCCGAAGGCTGCGCCGTGATGGGACGTGTCGAGTGACCATTAATAAAAAGATCGAGTTCCGCGCTCGAGCGTCGCCTGCCGCGCTAGTCGGCGTCTGCGGAGCTGAAGGTGAGGGTGACGCCGAGGGCACTCGCGAGCTCTGAGCGCAGCGCGATTTCGAGCGTCTTGAGCTTGGCGAGCAGGGCATCGAGCTGCGAGCGATCGCTCAGCGCCACGGCCTCGAGGGGCTGACCAAATTCGTGAATCGAGGCAACTGCGGCGGCAAAATCGCCGCGCACGCGCTCGTGCACGCCGGGCGCGACGGCAGCGACGAGCGCGCCGAGTCCAGGGCCGCGCTCACCGTCGTACAGGTGGGCCGTGACGTCCATGACTGCGGCGCCGAGTTTGTGCGAAATCCCGCTCGGCCCGCCCTCGATATCGATCGCGCGAGAGCGCTTGGTCGAAGCGATCCAAACGATCGTTGCGAGTCGATTGGCAACGAAGTGCTCGACGTTGCCGACGGTGAGGCCAACCAGGCGGTTGATGGCATCTTGCCCCTCGGCAGCGAGTCGCGCCGCGACCGGTGTTGCTGCGAGCTCTTTGGCTGCTGCATCCGCACGCCGCGACACACTGCCGGCGAAGGCGACGAGCAGCTGTCGCAGTCGCACTCCCTCCGCCGTGTCGACCGCGAACGGCGAACCGCTAAGCTCCGGAAAAAGCAGGTATTCCAGCGCATACAGGCTGCGCACGTCGGCGCCGAGCTGGTCGATGTCCTCGACGTTGATGGAGGCGTCGCTTCGCACCAAATCATCGATCGCGCGCGGTCGCGGAGGCCAGAAAGCAGCGCGCACCAATTCGCTACTCGCGGCGAGCGTTTGATCGCGGAACGCATTGGCACGCTTGAAGCGCACGGCCGTGTCGATCCACGCGCTGCGCGCTTGAGCGGCAGTCTGCGCCGATGGGGTTGCGCTCAATTGCGAGACAGCCGTATGCAGGGTGTGGCTTGCCTCGACGGCGCCGGCGATGCCCGGTGAAAGCAGATTGTCGACCAGGCTGCGGAGCACGAGCTCCTTCTTCGGCGGTCGATGGCAGCCGCTCACGAGCGCCAGCGGGGTCGCGAGTGCCGCGGTGAGGAAGTGACGGCGCATCATGGGCGGGCTGTTCGTAGGCGCGCGCCGGCGACGAATTGGTGCCAAGATAGCAACAAGTCGGCGCCGGCGAGGGTGTCAGAACGCGCGTTCCGTGGGTTTACGCGCGGTTCAGTGCCAAGTGATGTCTTGGGTGTCGCGAACGGTGGTCGGGTACGTCGCTGCCGGCGCGGCTGCCCAATAGCCCGCCGTCGGAATGTCGCGGCCCATGCTCTTCACCACGATCGGCCCGTTTGCGGACACGTTTACCACCGTGAAGCCGTAATACGCCGGGATGCCCGCTGAACCGTCGGCGACCGTCGCCTCCAGTGCGCTGCCGCCATTGCCCGCGATGATCTGCCAGGTGTGGTTGGTCGGTTGGAACTTGGTCCACAGGTGGTTGTGCGCCGAAAACAACGCCTCGGCCTGATTCGACTCCAAGGCGCTCCACAGTTGATCGCGGAGCCCCAAGTACAGCGTCGCGGGTTGTGCGCCCTTACCGAGGAGTGAATCCGTCGGCGCACCGGACCAGCCATAGGCCGGCTTGTGGCTGATGGCGACGATGTGCTTCGCACCCGCGGCGCGAGCTGCGGCCACGTCGCCCGTCAGCCATTGCGTCGGCACGGTCCAGTCGCGACCTTGAGGATCGGTGTCGAGCAGGACGAAGTGCGTGCCCTTCCAATCGAACGAATAAGACAGTTTCGATTGATCCGTCGCTAGCCCGTCCGCACCGCCCGCGGGCGCCCCGTTGGCACCGATGATGTACGGAGCCATGATTTCGAGCCACGCCTGCTCGGCGGCCGCGGTGGTCACTTTGCTGGCGTTCTGCGTCTCGTGATTGCCAGGGATCGCGACCAGCTTGACGCTCGTGCCGTAGAGCGGTGAGGCTTTGTACAGGTCGACCCAGGCATTGAGCTGCGTGCGCAACGCGGCGTTGTCGTTCGTGTAGCCCATCACCAGATCGCCGGCCATGAAGAAGTAATCGGGGAGCGGGTTCATGGCAGCGACTTCCGCGAATGTGCGCTTGAGTTGCGGCGCATTCGCTGTGCTCGGGAAATCGTCGGGCGCCATGGCCGAGGTCACGGCCGCGGGATCGACGCGGTTACAACCAACGACAACGAAGCTGAAGTCGTTCGGCCCGCGCGTGCAGGTCACCGTGGTGGTTTGCGTCGCCGCGCAGTCCGGAGTCGTGTCGCCGTCGGAAACGGCGAGTGTGATCGTGGCGTCGCCCGGTTCGGTGCACTTGAACGTCGGGTTCGCGCTCGTCGAGCTGCTCAGTGTGCCGGCGCTCGCGGTCCACTTGTAGCTGAGGGCTGCCGGCGAAGCATCGCTGTCGTGGGCTGCGCTCGAGAGCGCAATCGTGCCGCCGACCAGGACTTCGGCAGGCGAAGCGCCCAGGCTATCGATCACGGGGCACGAGTTGAGTGTGCCATTGATGGCTACGCTGCCCGTGCGACCCGCTTCATGGCACGTCATCTGAACCGTCAGGGTCTTGGATTGCCCCGCAGTGATAGTCGTCTGCGCCGAACCGCTGCAGCTCACGCTGTTGTCCGTCGAGGTGCCACTCAGCGTGACCGAGTACGGGCCGCCCGCGGGCAAGGTGAGCAACGTCGAAATCGTCGTGCTGTTGCTGACATTGATCGTGCCAGTCGAGGTGTAGTTCGCCGGGCCCACGATGGTGTAGGTCACGCTATTCAGGATCGAGTTGCCGGCCATCGCCAAAGCGAAGCCGAGGGATCCCGAATTGCCTTCGTCGACCGCGCCGCTCGAAGCGCTCGAAGGGTCCGAGCCGCAACCCACGATCAAGAATGAGCTACTGCCGGCAATGCAGGTGACGAGAGCGAGCGCTGATTTCGCGATACGGTTCATTTTTAGATTTTTCTTTTGAAGGGTTCGCGGCAACTGGAGAGCGTGTTAACGCGCGTTGATGTCGCGTTGATTCGCGAGCGACTTAGCAATCGGCGCGCCAGTGGTGCCTCCGCTGATACGCGCACGATTCCAGCCAAAAATGGCTGCGCGAGCAGAGTGCTCGTACCTGGCGTTCGAGCCTGATCTCCGAATTTCGAAGATTCGATGACCGATTTTCGAATTTGGTGTCGCCGCGCGAGTGCGGCAGCGCTCGGTTGCCGAGAGCTAGATCCCGTAGTCTTTGCCTGCCGGCAGCGCTCCGCCCGGCGCGACGCGAATCGACGGCGGGCGGGCTGAAGGTGCGGCGGGACGCTCGGCGTTCGGGGTCACGTCTGCGGCGTGCACAGCGGTATTGCTCGGCGATTCCGCGCCGGTCGGGTTGGGCGCGTTTGCCGAGGTGACGACTGGTGGCGTCTGAGCGCGCTTCGGCGCGGAAATGGAGGCTCCGCTCTCCACGCCTGCTGAGACGCCGCGCGGCACCCCCGTTCGGGCCGACGCGGTCGAGTGCCGCACAGCTTGGTCGCTCACAATCTTGATCGCCGCCGTGACGCCCGCGATCAGAGCGAACGCTACTGCGAGCGTCGATAGCGCCCGCTTTCGTAACGCACTGCGAGCCGTTTCCGGCGGAGGTTCGGTCGTTGTCGGCGGAATCGACGTGATCGTTGGAGGATGAAGAAACGACATCTGCGTGGGCACAGGCGTCGCAGAAATCACCTCGGTCGCCCGCGGCGGGGCTATGGGGGGTGCTTCGGCGGGCGCGACTTGCACGTCCTCGAACTCCAGCAACGGCGGCGCCGGGATGGTCAGATTGGGAAGTGAGTCAGGAGGAAAGGGAGCGAACGGCAGCGGGGGCGGGAAAGATTGTCGGGCCGCACGGAGGTTCGGCAACGGCGGCGGCGATGAACGCCGTAGCGCGGGCAGCGGCGGCGGCGATGAACGCCGTGGCGCCGGCAGCGGCGGCGGAGAGAGGCGAGGCGGCGGGTACGAAGCGGGCGCTGGTGGAGGCGTGAACGAACGCGGTACCGCTGACGATGACGGCGGAGGCGGCGAAGCTGACAGGCGCGCTGGCGAGTACGAAGCGGGCACAGGCGTCGACCCTAGCGGCGGTGGCGCAGATGGCTGCGGCGCGGATGGCTGCGGCGCGGATGGCGGCGGCGCCGAAGGCGGCGCAGCGACGGGCGAACGCGGCTCGTCGCCGAGGATCGGCAGCGGGACGTGCGCCATCCGCAGCGTCACGTTCATCTTCAGCGTTGCATGACGTTGAGGAGCTGCTTCGGCAATCGGCGCCGGCCCTAGCGATGCCGCAGGGAGCATCCTAAAAGTTGCACCAGGGTTTGCGATGGGCAGCTCGCGCGAAACCGACACCGGGCTTCGTGAGCTCGGTTCGGAGATCGGCGGCAAGCACGGCGTGGTGCTGAAGTTCGAAGCGAAGAAGGCGGCGATCTCGTCGTGACTGGCGAAGCGGTCTTGCGCGAGTCGCAGGATGACTTCAGAGAATTCCGCGCAGTCGGCGAAGCGCTTCTGTTGGTTGATCGAGAGGGCGCGCTCGACTTCGGCCTTGAGCGGCGTGGCCCAGTCCAGCTGCGGCGGCAAAGACGGCACACGTATTTTTCGGCTCAATAATCGTTCGGCGACCACCTCGGGGCGATCGCCGTCAATCAGGCGTCGTCCAGCCAAGGCTTCCCAGAGCAAGACTCCTGCGCTGAACACGTCCGCGCGCAAGCCGACTTTCTCAGCGATCAGCCGCTCCGGTGACAAGAAGCCGAGGGTGGAACGGGGAGGTGTCACGAACTCGGACACATAGTGCCGCGTGGTAAGCGGAACGAGTCGACACACGCCGAGTGGATCGACCCGAAACTGCAGCGGTGTGAATTCACCGTGTGCAAAGGGGGCGCCGTTTTCGGTAGTGGTCTCGTTCAGCGCGCTGAGTCCGCACATGGCATCGAGTAGCAAACCCAACGCACGACCCAGGCCGTAGCCTGCAAAGCCTCGACTCGTGGGTAGCTCGAACCAACCGGCGGCCGCTGGATCGATCGAATAGCCGACTCCGTTGGCTTGCATCGGGACGAGTCGCGTATGCACGCGCGATAGCCGAATCTGTGCGGCATACGGATCGCGCATTTCCGATCGCGGAGCTTTCGCCGATCTCTCGCTGGGAAAGAGGGGTGCCATCAGACCTCGACCATTGGCGCGGGGCACAATAGACCATGAGCAATTCGAAGGGATTAATTGCACGTGGCAAGTTGGTGATGAGGCACCGCTTGGATTGCGAGGAAGAGACGCTTTCGCGAGCGCCCTGAGACGAATCTGTGTCAGGTCTCGATTGCGAGACAGTGCGCCTCGGTTCGTGGCGCGACGCCTCACGCGGCGACGCGCGATCTTTTTGCGCTCCCGTTTGCTGAGCGGGCAACGCACGCGGCGCTTGCCGAAGTCGCTTCATGGCGTGACCGAGACTCCGTTTACCGACTGGAGCAGGTGGCGAGGTTTGGGCGCAAGGTGACCTGGCGCGCCCTTTGCTTGGGGGCGAAGCATGAAAGCTACCGCTCTACTCAAGGAACAGCATCGGACTGTCGAGGCGCTCTTCGCCAAGATCGAAGCCGGTGAACCCGAGGCGTTGAAGGATTTGGCCAGCGCTCTCGCCGCACACATGACGATCGAGCACGAGTTGTTTTACCCGGAATCCCGGGAGATTGATGAGGACGCGATCGGTGAAGCATTCGAAGAACATGCCATCGCGGAGCTTGCGCTCAAGCGCGCGCTGGCTTGCGATCCGGAGGATGAAACCTTCGACGCGAAGGTGACGGTACTCAAAGAGCTGATCGAACATCACGTCGAGGAAGAAGAAGGTGAGCTGTTTCCCGAGGTCGAGTCAAAACTCGGCGCTGCCCGGCTCGAGGCGCTTGGCGAGAAGATGGAGCAGCGCTTCGAGCAGGTTCTGAAGAAAGGCTATGCCGCGACCCTGCCGAAGAACATGGAGGATACCGCGGCAGATCGGGCGCAGCAGCAAGCCGCGGACTAGCACTGAGAGGCGGGACGGGCTGGGCGGCGCTCGAACTTGGGTTCACGACCGCCGCCCGTAACGCAGCGCAGGCTGGGTAGGATCTTGAATCATCGCGAGGCTATCGAGTGCGATGTGCCGGCTGTGCTCGATGCGCTGGCGAGCTCCCGCGGCGCGATCGAGCTCAACGCGGATCCGCACCGTTTGGACTTGCCCCCGGAGTGGATCCCAGCGGCGCGTCAATGGTGCGGAGGCTCCGCCGTTCTATCAGAAGCGAGCGCCGGAAAAGCGCCCGGCTTGGCTCGCCACTTGGGTTCGAAGATCCAAGAATCACCCGCCGGCAAAGCGCTCACCCGCTTGGCCAACATCGGGAGCAACGGAGGCGCCACCAGGAGTTGCATCGAGCAATCTACGCCGTGTTTTGCGGCTCGTGCGCCGTACATTTCCGCCGCAGCGAGACCTCGGTTTCAGGTACAATCCGGCATGACCGAAGAGTTAGTCAGCGAAGCGCGCGAGCTCCGCGAGCAATTGCTCGAACAAGGGGAGCGGCTCAGACTCGCGTTGCAGGCGGCTAATCTCGGGACCTGGGAGCATGTGCCGGGCAGCCATGCGCTGCATTGGGACGCCCGCGCCAAGGCAATCTTTGGGCTCGGGGTGGACGACACGTTGGACTTCGAGGCCTACATCGCAGCCATTCATCCCAATGACCTGCCGAGCGTCTACGCCGGGATCGGTAAGGCCACCGATCCCCGAGGCAACGGGCAATGCACGCTCGAGTATCGGATTACCACGCGCGACGGTCGCGAACGTTGGGTCGAGGCTCATGGTCGTTGCGTGTTCGCGGACGGCGTCCCGCAACGCATCAATGGCACTCTGCTCGATATCACCGAACGCAAGCGTGCCGAGGAAACCGTGCGCGAGACCGTTCGGCGCAAGGATGAGTTCTTGGCCGTTTTGGGGCATGAGCTCAGAAATCCGCTGGCGCCCATCCGCACAGCGTTGGATCTCATGGCCGCGAGCTATCCGGAGTTTGCGGTCCGTGAACGGGAGGTGATCGACCGTCAACTCCGCCACGTGACGCGACTCGTGGACGATCTGCTGGACCTGGCGCGAGTCACGAGCGGTTCACTCAATTTGAAGCGAGAGCCGACGGATCTGGCCTTGGCCGTGCAACGAGCCGTCGAGATCGCGAGCCCGCTGTTCGAGGCGAAGCGACACCGCTTGGCGTTGAGCGTGCCACCCGCAGTCAAGGTGTTGATCGACCCAGTCCGTTTTTCTCAAATCGTGGCCAACCTGCTCGCCAACGCCGCCAAATTCACTCCGGAGGGTGGTCAGGTGAACGTGAGCGCCCAGGCCCGAGGCTCACAAGTGATGCTCGAAGTCGAAGACAACGGGGTGGGTATCGAGGCCGACCAACTGGAGCGCATTTTCGAGCCATTCGTGCAGGCGCCGAGCGCGGACCGGCCGTCGAACGGTGGGCTCGGCCTAGGGTTATCGCTGGTCCGAGATCTGGTGCGTTTACACGGCGGGCAAGTCGAGGCGTTTAGTGCAGGTCCTGGCCAGGGCAGTCGTTTCTCGATCAGCGTGCCGGTCGCTTTCGATGCACCCGTGAAAGCAGGGGAAGTGAAGGGCAGAACTGCTCCGCTCGCGGGCGCACGTCGCATCTTGCTGGTGGACGACAACGAAGACGCAGCGGAAATGTTGTCCTTGATGTTGACGGAATTGGGGCACACCGTCCGTATCGCCAACGACGGCGTCGCGGCGCTCGCGCTTGCGCCCAGCTTCGAACCCGATGTGGCCGTGCTGGATATCGGACTGCCGATCATGGACGGCTTCGAGCTCGCTAACCGCCTGAACGACGGCCGCGTGAGAGCGCTGCGCCTGATTGCCGTCACCGGCTATGGGCAGCCCGAGGACCGCACGCGCACGGCCGCGGCGGGCTTTGCCCATCATCTGGTCAAGCCCGTCGATATTGCGGAGCTGCAGGCAGCGTTGGTTTAGGAGGCGCCGAGCGCTCGGGTTCGAGCGCTCCGCTTCGAAGCCGCGCCTAGAGCTTGGTCTGCCCGGTCAACAAGCTGGTAGTCCCTTGCAGGAACTCGACCGACAGCATCGCTCCGGGCGAGACCATGTTGCTCGGGACAGTGGCATCCAGGGTGGTCGCTTTCATGGCTTCGACGACCAGGTCTTTCTCGGCGACGACTTGGCCGTCGAGCTTCAGGATCCCTTTGACCGTTTGGTTCGGCAAGGTCAGCGTCGCGGCTGCTGTCAGTACCGCATTCGTACCGCTCGCGGCACTCGACAGGGAAACCGCTCCATTTTCGTTCGCGGAAGTGATCTCCTTCAGACCCATGGTCGGGAAGTAGTTCGCGGTCGTCTTTCTCGATTCACCCGCGGCCATCATGCCGCGGTTCCAAAACTCCGGCGTAACGCCGTGCCACATCTCGATCGCCGGGCGGATCCACACCGAGCTGTCTGAAACATCAGCGGTGACGCTATCCCTGCCGAACGTCCACAACTTGAGGCCGGGCGTGGCGACCGGATCAGTCACGCACATGATGCCGAAGTTGTTCTCGTAGTTGATCAAGCCGGACCAATTGGCTTGATAGCTCGGGTTCGCGAAGGCTGTGCCCTCTCTTTCCCAGTTTTCGAAATGGGACAGGTTGTTCCATTTGAACACCTCGCCGCTGACACGCGTTTCCGCGTTGGCAAACCAGGGCCAATCTTTTTCGAACAGGTGCAATTGGTCCATCTTGGCGATGATGCGCGTGTTCTTCGGAATAGCGGTCATTCCCGGTGTGGAACCGGGCGCGAGCGTCGTGACCGTCCAATATTCGAACTTGGAGACCGCGGTGGTGCGCGTATTCGTCAGTTTCGTGTCGAGTTGCACGGTCGAACGACCGGCGCGCAGCGTCACGTCCAACTCCACCAAGATATCCGTGCGACCCACGTCGTAGCGAGCTGGGACGCCGGCGACTACGTCTTGGTCGTCTTTCCGCGACATCCGCACGGTGATCGCGTCGGGGGTCTCACTGACGACCTTGAGGTCGTACGGTTGATTCCAATACCTACCGTGCTCCGGCTCCGGGAAGCTGGGGAAGATGCCGCCCATGATCACCAGGTAGTCGTAGTAGAAGATATCTTGCGTCATCAGGTACGGCGTGCCGACCGGGTTTTGGTAGAGCAGCTCTTTGCCCGTCGGCTTGTGCACGATGCTCAAGATGCGACCGCCGTACGACGGCAACAGTGTGACCTTCAGGAAGCCATTCTCGAGGATCACGGTGTCATAGTTCGTGGTCGAGGCTTGCTTACCGGCGTTGGCCGTACCATTCCAGACGCCGTTCGTTGCGGCCTCGATTGGGTAGTGCTTGAACGCATACGTGGACGATGTGCGCGTGACCTTGTCGCTCGTCTGACTGCTCATGCCGGCGCTGCCGGGCGCGCCGCCGGGCGCTGATCCACCGGTCGTCGTGTCGCCGCTGCCGCCGGTCCCGACGAAGCTTCCGCCGACTGCGTTGCTACCGCCGGTCCCGACATTGCTGCCGCCCGTTGCGGGGGTTCCCACGCCGGCGCTCCCGCCCGTACCAACGTTCGAGCCACCGGAGGCAGTGCTATTCGCATTGCCAGCCGCGGCGGCCGGGCTGCTCGGGGAGCTGCTGCTACACGCGACGCTCGCGACGCAACTAAGAACGGAGAGCGCGGCTTTCGCACGGCCCCAGGTAAAAGCGTGGTCTCGGTTGAAGTTTTTCATGCGTTCGCTGAGTTGGGATTGTAAGCGTAGTGAGGCCCGGGCCCCGCCTGCCCAGGGCGAAACTGTAGCAGAACCTCTGCCACCCAACCCAGCGAACTCTTCTGCGTGCAGGCTCCGGCGTCAAGTCGTCATTGCCCCCTCGCTGAGCGCTGAGCGCGAGGTGTCGCCAACGCGAAGTTGCCCTAACGACGGACACCCTGTGCGCGATCTCGCGCTCAAGCTCCTTTGACGTAACCTCGGCCTTCGACGATTCGTCCGCGGCGCACTCGCATCAAGTTCACGCCACGCTGCGAGTCTGCTTCATTCGGACCCCAGAAGTAGCGCCAGTAAATCTGCGCTCGTTCGCCGCTGATCTCGACCTCTTCCAGCTCGAAGCGAGCCTCTCGGTTCTGTGCGATGCCGCGCCACAGCTCGAGGCAAGGCGCGCGCCCGACGTAGCGCTCGCCGAGCGGCGCGGGCTTGCTATTTTCGAGCACGCACCCGTCGTCGATCAGATCATCGAGCAGATCGGGCTCGTGCCGCAAGAAGGCCGTGTTGAAGCGCTCAATCACCTCAGCGGTGCTGCGCGGAGTGGGATCCTCCTTCTCGTATCGTGCTTGCTGGGCGCGATACAGCGCGACCTCCTCGTGCAACGCGCGCTCGACGCTGGGTCGTCGCCGGAGACGTGCCTGGTACTCGGGCAACCCCGGCCATGGTTTCAAATCCACTGCCGCGGCTGTGCTCCAATTCAGGATCGTGAACAAGTAAGCGTCTGCGATCGTGAATTCACCCAACAAGAACTCGCGATCTCGCAGCTGGTCGGCGACCCACGACAGCCGCGCCGGCACGCCTTCGCGGGCGAAGGTCTTGGCGTCGGGGCCTGCTTGCTTCGACAAAAGCGGCGTAAAAGATGCCTTGTGCAGCTCGGTACCAATGAAGGCTAGCCACTGCTGGAGGCGGGCGGTCCCGAGCGCGTCGGTTGGCGCAAGCCGGGCATCGGGGTGGCTGCGAGCCACGTACTGCAACACGGCGGCGACCTCGGTCAGTACTTCGCCATTGGGCAGTTCCAACACCGGGACTAACCCGAGCGGATGGACTTTCCGGAAGTCGTGTCCGTTCGAGGTGAGTTTGGTCTTCCGATCGACTTCTTCGAAGCTCACTTGCGCGCGCGCCTCGTACAGCGCGATGCGCGCGGCGAGCGAGCAGGTCAGGGCAGAAAAGTACAATTTCATGTCAGCTTGTCCCTCCGGAGCAGGAACTTGGGCGCGCATCGACGATGCGTCCAACGCATTGTCGTGATACAAGCAATGCGTGAAACGCATAGCAGCGCCGATTGCTCCGCCTGGGCTCCGACCGCAGCTCGAGGTGCGCGATCTAGAGCTGGTGCTTTCGCTGGCTGCAGCGGGTAGCACCGCGGGCGCAGCAGTCAGCTTACACCTCACGCAGTCCGCCGTGAGCCGCGCGCTGGTCCAAGCCGAGGAGCGGCTCGGCGTACAGTTGTTCGCGCGCAACTCGCGGGGACTCTCGCCGACTCCGGCTGGTGAACGCCTGCTCGCGGGCGCGCCCGCCGTCTTGCGCCAGTTGCATGAGCTGGAGCGTTCCGCGGCTGCGCCGGCCAAGGCGCCCGAACAGGTGGCCTTGGTCTGCGAGTGCTACACGGCCTATCGCTGGCTGCCGTCTGCCTTCGCCGATCTGCGTGAGCGTTGGTCGGACTTACGGCTGGAAGTGCGCAGCGAGCACACGCGCGACCCGATCGCTGCGTTGCTGAGCGGCAGTATCGACTTGGCGCTGCTCACGACCGGCGAGCTACCCAAGGGGCAGGGGCTGCGCGAGCAACCGTTGTTCACGGACGAAATCGTGTTCGTGATGGCGCCGCATCATCCGCTCGCGGAACAGCGCCGCATCACGCCGCTCCAGCTGCAGAACGCCCAGCTGATCAGCGGCAACACCCCGGTGGCTGAAGCGCGCTGGTTCGTTCGTGCAGCCTTCGGCCGTCGCCGACCCAAGTTGAATTTTCTGTGCCTCCCGTTGACGGAAGCGATCATGGACGCTGCTCGCGCTGGAATGGGGGTCGCAGTGCTGTCCGAATGGGTGGCCAACGGTTACGTTGAGGGCAGCGACTTGGTCGTGCGACGTTTGGCAAAAGGTCCTCTCAAACGACCGTGGCGCATCGCCTACCGTGACGAATTGGAAGGTGTTGCGGAGCGCTTGCGAGCGGCGTTGATCGGCTTTGCTTCGCGTCAGCGCATCGCGCGCTGAGTCTCGATTCTGCGTGCTGGTTGCGCTTCGACGGGCGAGAGCAGCGTCAGCATCATTTTCGGCGTAAGCCCTCGCTAATTTCGCAGACCTATGAAGGTTTTCGCGGCATTGGGAGACGGAAGTTTCGAGCTGCCGTGACTGCTCCTCAAGCAGCGTGACGAACGAATTGCGAGGAGCGCGCGTGAACAGAAGTCATCCAATCGGGTCCAGAAAGTATTTGGCTCTGGCTCTCGCTCCGCTGATCACCCTGATGGGTGGCTGTACCTCCGGCGAAGCGGGCAGTAGCAATCCAAGCGCAGCACCGAACAATGGCCCAGGTGGAACTCCCACGGAGAACCCAGGGCAACCAGGCCAGCCCGGCGAGCCAAACAGCAACGGCGGTACGGTCTCGATGACGGGCACGCCGCTTTACAGCCGCTTTCTGCGTCTCACCAACAGCCAGTGGGAGAACAGCGTACATGACATCCTGAAGCTGACCCAGCCAACGGGTCAGTCAGAGCAGTTCCTGCACGCGGTCGCGGGCACCACGGACTTCGACAACAACGAGCGAGTCGTGGTGGTGGACAATGGTAATTGGGCGGATTTTCAGAGCGCCGCGGAGACCGTCGCCGCGACCGTGACTGCCACGGATCAGGCACTGCAAGCGGTTGTCGCAACCAAAGATCCAGCGACGTTCATCAAGACCTTCGGCCGGCGCGCCTTCCGTCGCGAGCTGACGGCCGCTGAAGTGACGTCCTACACCGCGCTCTACACGCAGGGCTCGATGGCTACGGGTTCACAAAGCGCATTTACCAAAGGTGCAGCGCTGGTGATCACGGGCATGCTGCAGTCCCCGAACTTCATGTATCGCACGGAGCTTGGCGACAACGGTGCGCCGCTCACCGGTTTCGAGATGGCAGCCAAGCTCTCGCTCTGGATCCTGAACACGACGCCCTCCGACGCGATGCTCGATGCCGCTGCAAAGGGCAGCTTCGATTCCGCAGACGGCGCGTCCGCGCAAGCCAAGACGATGCTGGATAGCAATGCCGCGATCGGCTCGATCCGCGAGATGCACAGCCAGCTCTATAAAATCCCGCTGCTCGACACGATCACGAAGGACAACGTTTCGGGTTACAGCGACGGCTTGAAGGCCGAGTTCACGACCGCCGCGAACTCCTTCTTTGACTATATTTATAGCCAAAATTTAGGCGTGAAGGAGATCCTGACCACCAACGTAGGCTTTGCAGGACCGCTAATGGCGGCACTGTACGGAGTGAAAGGCAGCGGTTCGGGGGTGCAGCAAGTTGCGTTGAGCAATCGCAGTGGCTGGTACACGCAGGCTCCGTTCTTGACCCAGTGGGGCATCAACAACGATCCGGATTCGATTCACCGCGGAGTGCGCATCAACTTGGACACGTTGTGCTTGGAGCTCGGGCCGCCAGCGGCCGTGCTCCCGTCGGTTCCAGCGCTGAAGGAGAACCAGACGAACCGCGACCGTTACGATGCCCTGACCAGCGGCTGCGGTGGCACGTGTCACAACGACTACATCAACCCGCTCGGCTTTGCCTTCGAAGACTACGACGGCATTGGCCGCGCCCGAACTACCGACAATGGTCAGCCGGTCAACACCACGGGTAGCTATCCATTCGCCGATGGGACCCAGAATTTTAGCGGTTCGGCGGAGTTGATGCAGGAAATCGCCAAGAGCCCGCAGGCGCATCAGTGTTGGTCGAAGCGGCTCGCGAGCTACGCGCTCGAGCGTGACATCGTCGATGTCGAGCGACCCACCGTCGAGGCGCTCGGCGCGGTGAGCCAAGCTTCAGGTGGTTCGCTCAAGCAGGTGATGCTCGCGTTGGTCAAGAGCGACGCGTTCCGTACGCACGTTGGAGGTGGCAGGTGATCGATGACTTCAGGCGCCGTAAGGTAATCAATCGGCGCGCATTCTTGTACGGCGCAGGCACGATCGCGATCGGGCTCCCGTTCCTCGAAGGTTTGCCAGAGCGCTCTGCTTGGGCGGCGAACGCGCAACCGATCTTCACCTTCTTCATGTGCGGCGCGTGTGGCGTGGAGCCGAAGCGCTTTTGGCCGGCAATGACCGGTGACCTCAGCAGCCTGCTCAGTTCGGGCCAGGCGGTGGATGCGCTCGCCCCGCAGGCCAAGAACTTGTTGATCGTCAAAGGCATCAACTTTCCGCAGACTGGACCGACCGGCTGCGGCCATGCGCAGGGTCTGTCACAAGCGCTCACGGCCAAGACACCCACCGGTAGCGGTGGTCAAGCCACGGCCACCGGTGCCTCCGTGGACTACGTGATCTCCAACGCCATCAACGCTTCGGGGAACGACCCCATGACGTTGTACGCAGGAAATCTGAAGAACGGCTACATCGCGGATCGCTTGTCGTTCGACAGCAACTCGCGCGTGCGAGCCTCGGTCGATAACCCTTACAAGTTGTACCAAAAGCTCACCGGGCTCGCCGCCCCGGCGGGCAGCGGCGGCACGGGCACTCCCGCGCCAACGACGCCGACCGCGAATCCGCAGGCCGCCGAGCTGATCGCCAAGCGTAAGAGCGTGAACGACACGATCCGCGCCGAGCTCAACTCGCTGATGCAAAATCCCAAGCTCAGCGCCGCGGACAAGCAACGCCTGCAGCAGCACTTCGACGCCATTCGCGACACCGAAAACACGATGATGCAAATGGGCGGGGAGATGGCGACCGTCGGCTGCACGTTGGACGGCGTCGATACGTCCGTGTACCAAGCGCTGTCGAGCTGGAAGTACAACGCGACCAACGTCGCGAGCGGCGGCATCGAGAACATCGTCGAGTTGCACTTGGGCCTCGTCGCTTTGGCTTTTGCCTGCGATTACAATCGCACCGGCACGCTCCAATGGGGCGACGGAACCGACCATACAGTGTACCAAGTGCCGTCGAACAAGACGCTCGGCAATTGGAACTTCCATTACATCAGTCATCGTACCCAGTCCGACGGCTCGGTCAGTTCGAACTCCACGGCGGAGGCCGCCCACGCGGAGATCGACCAAGTGCGCATGACGACGCTGGCCAACGGGCTCAAACACTTTGCTGACCGAGGGCTGCAAAACAAGTCGATTGTGCTCTGGACCAACCACGTCGCCGAGGGCGGGCACTCGATGAAGAACGTACCGTTCATCATTTGGGGCAACGGCGGTGGCGTCTTGAAACAGGGCCAATATGTCGACGCCGCTGGCGCGACCAACGGGCAACTGTACAACACGATCATCACCGCGGCGACGGGCACCGCGAGTCCGAATTTCGGCTCGAGCGGCGGCAAGGAAATCGCGGCGGTCAAAGTTTAAGCGAGCACACCGTTGTCGATCCGCAGCTTACATCTCACTCATCTCGGCCTATTGGTAACCATCGGCGTGGTCGCGTCGATCGTCGGCTGCTCTGGTTCGGATGCCGCGTCGCCCAACCCCAATCCCGGCACAGGTGGCCGAAGCTCGGCGAGCGGCGGTAGCGCGAACGGCGGCAGTCCCGGATCGGCGGGGTCGACCGCTACGCAGAGCGGCGGATCGAGCTCGCTCGGCGGTTCAGCTCCGGCGAGTGGCGGCAGCGGCCCGAGCGCAGGTGGCAGCGGCCCCAGCGCGGGTGGAAATGGAAGCGGCGGCCGTGCTGTGGGCGGCAGCGGAAACTCGAGCGGCGGTCAGCCTGGCAGCGCGGGTGGTGGTTCCACCGCGGCGCAGCCCAGCGCCGGCTGCAGCATGAAAACCCCTCGACCGTCGGGCGGCACGGTCACGGTCGCCAACACCTCAATTTACAAATTCCCCGAAAGCTACGACGGATCGAAGCCGTTTCCGCTGCTGATCGCGCTTCATGCGTGCGGCAACCCGAACACGGAGTTCGTGAGCATCACCGACAACACGGATTTCGGGACGGGCTACGTGCGCGCGTTTCCGAACACTCCGGATAGCGGCCAATGCTGGAGCAACTACGCGGGTGACGTCGCGCGCGTCATCGCCCAGTACGACGAGTTGATGAGCAAGTATTGCATCGACCAGAGTCGTGTATTCGCGACCGCGCATAGCTCGGGCGCGCAGCTCTTGGTCAACATCCTGTCTCACAAGGCGGACGCGCAGCACCTGAACCTCAAAGGCATCGCGCCGGTCGCCGCCGATCCGTACAATGTGGCCGTGCCCATGCCGGTGCTCTACATCGACGGCGTCATGGACAATCAGCGCAGCGCGGACTCGGCGAAGAACACCGTTGCCAAGTTCCGCGCTTCGAACTCGTGCATGGACACGTCCAAGCCGTACTCGGCCATCATGACGTGCAACAGCACCGAGTCGGGGCACCCCATGGTGAACCCGGGCTGCAACATCTACGACGGTTGCAGCGTGCCGACGATTTGGTGCGCACACAACGACCCAGCGTACAGCGGCACCCAGCACGGCATACCCTGCTTCGCGATCAAGTCGATGATCGACTTTTTTGCTGGCTTGTAGGCGTTCAGCCTCGAAGTTCGGCCAGTTGCGCTCGCGCGGTGCGTCGTTGGGCGTGTGCCAATGCGCGCAGCGCATCGCGGGTCAGTAGCGCGGAAGCGGCGTGTTCGACCGGTGTTTCGCGTGGCACGCGCAGTGACTGAACGAGATCCGGCGCTTGCTTCAGCGACCAGCGCAACACGTCGAGAGCGAGCGCCGCGTGGCCAGATTCTTCACGCTCAATCAGCCTCAGCGCATCCGCTTCTTCGCGCGTTCGCGTCTCGCTCAGTTCGGCGCGAGCGATGCTGGCGGCAAGGCCCTCATTGAGATACCCGTCACACCAGCTTTCGCGAGCGAGGCGCAACAAGGCTTGCTTGCGCGAAAGGGCGGGACGAAAGCGATGCGTGGGGGGATTGAGCGCCAAGCGTGCACCGCCGAAGAGTGACGCGAGCTCGGCCGCTGCTCGCGTATGGCCGAGCTCTTCTTCTGCGGCTGCGAGCGCACGGAGGACCAGCTCGGTGGGGGCGCCGAGCTCCGCCAGCTCGCGCGCCAATTGGAGGAATGCGGGCACAGAAGCGCACTCGTCGCGCGCGCGCGCCGTCCAGCGTGCGGCATCGGGTGAGCGCGCATCGAATGCGCTAGCCGCGGTGGCACCCGCTAGCCTTGCTCGACCTCGCGCTCCGCGAAACGGTCGACCCTCGGCGCAGAAACCAACATCGCCGAAGGTCGGTTGAACGCGCATGCCGACGCCGAGCGAATAGGAAGGCAATAACCACTCTTGATGGGAATAGAGGTTCCAGAACAAGGACTCGGCGAGTAGTCCGGTGTGAATCGCCCCGCGCGCGCCGCCGTTCTGATAGACGATCGTGCCGCCCAGCTCGGCGTCGAGCGCCATGAGCGAGCGCTCGGCCTCGCCGCCGCCATGGAGCGCTCCGGTCACCGCCAGCCGCGAAACGTTGAGCACCGAGAGCCGCAGCAGCGGCCCAAGACCGGCTCGAGATTCCTGGCTGCAAAAGCCAACGTCATGGGTGAAGTGTGTCGCGAAGCCCTCGATGCCCCAGTCGAGCCCGCGCTCCGCTCCGAAGGCGTATCCGACGAAGATGCCTCCGCCGACCGTGTCGAAGCCGGGGATCGACCAATTCTCTTGCGCCGCTGCTGTTGCCGCACACAGCAGCGGCGAAAGGCCCGCAAGGATAGACGCGCACCATTTCGCCCGCAGATCGAGTCTTCCCACCATTAGCCGAGCATAGCCGAGCTCGGAGTCGTTGGGTGTTGACGCAGACTTTAAATGTGCTGCCTACGCAGCACTTCGTTCTCGGCCGGACAGAAGTTCAGGATGTGCCTTGAATATCGACGCGTCGGCCGGAGTGGAGCTGTCAGTGATACGTGCGTCAATCGTGACGTGTTAATGCCAATTGAGAAACCGCATATGTGAGGGGAGTGACGGGCGGTCGCTCGACTGTTGCTTGCGTCGGCATACAGTCTCGAGCTAGGGTCCCGTCCGGGTTGAGTGCGGGCTTGCGGGAGCCCAAAGGGAGAGCGTGAAGCTCGCGGGTAGGACGAACGAAGAAGATCGCGAATACGAATTCGAAGGGGATGCTCACGTTCGCGCGCTCCAGTTCTGATTGATGGGCAGACTCCGCGTTGCACTCGGTACCTCGCACTGCCGTTCGGCGGTGTCGGATTGTCGGTAACACCGACAATCACAGTTACGAGCACTGGTCTGAGGGATAATCTGAAGGAGATAATGAATATGGCTTCGAACAACACGCTATTGACGACTTTGCCGACCGCTTTCCTCTTGGTATTCGGCGGAACGCTCGCTGCGTGCGGCGGCGAAAGCGGCTCGCTCGGTGAGAACACCAGCAGCACCGAGGCTGCAGTCACGGTCACGGGCGGCGGAAGTGGTCAGGCTGATCTGGTGGGCACCCACTCCATCCGCATCGCGCAACGAGTGACGACCGTTGGCAGCATTGCGACCAACGCGTTGAGCTTGGAGTCGGGCTCGGTTGCAAACGGCGACGCCAATATCAACAACACCACCACGAGCCAGGTGCGCATTTCTGGCGCTACCCTCAATGGCAACGTGCAGATTGCCGGCGCGGCTCCCTCTGCCGCCAATGGTGAGCTCGTCAACGGTGGGAAGATCACGGGCACGGTTACCTCCGGGTCCGCTACGCAATCGACCTTGCCCACCCACGCGGTGACGCCCGGCACGACGGGTATCACCGTCAACTCCGGTGCGCCCGCCGTCACCAAGGCTGCCGGTAACTACGCCTCCGTCCAGGTCAACGGCTCGACGCTGACGCTCACCGGCGGCTCGTTCAACATCTCGTCTTTGACGCTGAACTCCGGCGCGAAGCTCGTGTTCGACACGACCCTCGGCCCGATCGACGTCAGCTCCCTCGGGACGATCAGCCTCAACGGTGGCAGCGTGTCAGTCGTTGGCACTGGCGCCGTCACGCTCTACAGCAACAGCAGCGCGAGCAGCGCGGTCGTGATCAACGCGGGCGTCGGCACGGTTCCGGCGTCGATCACCGCCCCGAACGGTGGTGTCATCATCGGTAGCCGCAACACCGTCGTCGGTAAGGTGGGTGGCAAGGACGTCGCGTTCGATCCCGATTCGAACCAGCATCTGTGAGGATGTAAAAAGAAAGGATCCCCGGTACTGTCGTGCCGGGGATCCTTTCAATTGCTGGGCGCCTGAGCGACGAATATTCGTCACCGCTCCACGACACGCGCACGAGGCCGCGCGATGGCAGCCTCGTGATTCATGAGCGTTCCTCAGCCGCCGAAGCGGATATTGTCGAATAGGTACGGTGAGCTCGAAACCGGAGCGTTGACCGTGAGCTTCAAGCGAAGGTCAGTGAAGCTGCCTTGTAGCTTGCTCAACACGCTCGCCGGGATTGCGAAGGAGACCGTGCGATAGCTGTTGGCCGCTGCGCCAGCGAGGCTCGCCTGACCCAAGTATTGTGTGTAGATCTGCGCGGACGGAGCATCCACGTAGAGCTGCACGGTGCCGTAGCTGAGCGCGAGTGGCGGGCGAATATCGACGGACAGGGTGCTGCCCACCGCGCCGAGGCTGCTCAGCGGCGTGGAGGAAAGCTCGGTGTAGTAGAAGCCCGAGACGCCTAGCGCCGCAGCGCCTTGCGAAACGATCCCGCTGCTAGAGACCGTGCCCGCCGAAACCGTCCACTGGCTCGCGTTTTCGAAACCGAGGACCGAGGCCGTGGTCGAGCTCGTCACCTGTTGCGTGACGATGCTGACGTTGGAGACCGCGTGCAGGTCATCGAATCCTCCGTTGCCTCCGCTGAAACCGACGTACACGGAGCTTGGCAAGGTCACGCTTTGCCGAATGACTTCGAGGCCGTCCACTTCCACCACGACGATGCTCGGCGTAGCGCCTGGGTTGGCGGTGTAGAGACGAATGTGGCGCGTGACCGCGATGCCGTCGCGCAACGGAGGCACGTTGGTCGAGGTGGCGAGCCAATTGAAGTCGTTGTTGGTCGTGCTCACTGGACCATTCGTCAAACCGACGAAATTGCCCGACGGATCCGTGCCGTTTTGATAGGTGTCCAGCGCGAGGGCGATACCACGGATGCCCAGGAAGCCGAGGCCACCACCCGCGGCGCCGAGCGAGCTGGGCGTCTGGGTGGCCGCGTCCGCGACCACGAGTGCCATGCCATCAGCGCCGCTACCATTACCGATGGTCGTATCGAAGCTGACGTCGAGCGCGCTCGAGGGGAGGGAAGTGGTCCAGAATGCGCTGCCCGCGCCCTCGCCGGCGTTGGCTTGCGTGAGCGTGAACAGGTTTGCGGCGCCCGTGGCGGTGCCGTTGAACTTCCAACCGGTGACGCTGGATGAAGTGATGCCGGAGAGCGCATCGCCGTGGAAGGCAACCTGGAGCGGGCCGTTGTCCCCGGTGCTGTTCAGCTGCCATACGTCATCCTGTCCGCCTTGCGCGGTCGGCGTGTATGTGACCAACTCAGTCACCGTCTGGTTTACGGCCAGCACGCTGCCTTCAGCGAGTTCGGTGACGGCCGCAAATGAGCCCTGCACTGGCGGCTTGGACTTGGTGATCTGAAGCGGCAATCCTCCGGTATTGCTGACTTGGAACGCCTTGTAGTGCTTGCTGCCTAGTGCAACGCGGCCGAAGTCGACCGCTAGGGGCGTGACCGTCAAGTGGCCAGGAGCCGCGCAAGTACCGGTGAGACCAATACTCGCGGAGCCGCCGTTCGATGTGATGCCGAAGGTGCTGCCGAACGTGCCGAGCGTGGTCGGCGCAAAACGCAGCGTCAAGGTGACCGACTCATTCGGGGCCAGCTGCTTGCCGTTGGCCGGCAACTGAACCACCGAGAAAGCCCCGGTTGGCTGGGTGAAGCTCTGCAGAACGAGCGTGGTCGCGCCGATGTTGGTGATCGTCAGCGGTTGAGTGACCGGCGTGTTGACCGGCGTGCCTCCGAAGCTCACCACCGGCGCCGACACTTGGAGCAGTGCGGACGACGAGAGCGCGGTTCCACTGAGCGAAGTCGAGGCGCTGCCGGCGCTCGTGCTCACGATCAAGCTCGCGCCTTTCAAGCCAGGAGAGGTCGGTTTGAAGGTCACGGGGACGGTCGTCGACGCTCCCTGAGCGAGCGTCGCTTGCACCGGTGTGCCGACTGTGAAATCCGGAGACGAGCTCTGCACGGTTTGAATCGTCAACGCTTGGTTGGCGGTAATGGTGACGTTCGTCACCGCGGTGCTGCCCACGACTACGTTGGTGAATTGCGCGGGGCTTGCAGTGAGCACTGGCGTGACGGGCGAACCGAAGCCGAGCACGTGACCATCGCGCGTGCCGACGTAGATACGGCCATCACCCACACCGGGTGGGTTGAATTTGGCGGATTGCCCAATCGGCGCGCGAAATAGCTCGTCGAGGCTACCGCTGGCATTGGGTACCGCCTTGTAGCCGCGTAGCTGTGAGCCCGTGCCGGTGCCGCCCGGAGACCAGACGATCCACACGATGGCCGTGCCCGAGGTGGTGCCGTTCGCAGTGACGATTGGCCGGCTCGACGAGAACCCGAAGCCGTCCGTGCTCTTCGCGGCCACGTCCAAGGTCGGCTTGCCGGCGGCATCGAGCCCGCGCTTATACGCGTACAGCAAGCCCACGCTGCCCGCCGAAGCTGGACCGGCAGAAGCGGTCGGAACGTAGACGTAGCCGCCGTCGCCCGGCCACACTGCGGGTTTCGACCACACCCCGCCGTTGAGGCCGCTGCGAGACACATAGGCGTCCGTCCCATTCGCACCTGTGCCGATGCCGCCCAGGTTGTCGCGATTCAACAGGTACACGTAGCCCTGCTTGCCGACCGCGACCAACAAGTGCGGGAACGCCGTCGTGCCGAACGAATCCGGCAAACCAACAGGCGCGCCAGAGGCAAAGTCCGCATCGAACGAGTCCAGTTGTTGCGCGTCCGTCGGAGCGAAGAAGTCAGCCGCACGCAGCGAACCGTCTGCTTGAACGTCCACTCGCACGACGGCTTCACCGAGGTTCGGTAGGGTGCTCGCTTCCGAGCCGAAGTGCGAGGGAGCCGGCGCGCCGCCGTTGCCGGTCGCGACGTACATGCGCCCGGCGCTGTCGGACATGATGCCGCCACCCGACTGCCAAATGCCGGCACCGTCAGCGGTGGTGTTTGCGACCCAGCGCGTCTGACTCGTGCCGTCTTTGCTCACTCCGACGATCCAGCCTTGCCACGGTCCCGCATCGCAATGCGCGCCGAAGGCCGCGTAGACCTTGTTGCCCAAGAGCAACAGCCCCGGTCGCTGAAGGTGATGTACGGAATCGAAATTGAGGCCCGGGGCGTTACTGGCCGGGCCCGCAATGTTGACGGGGAAATTGGGCTTTTCAGCGCCGGTTGCCACATCGATCGCGTGAGCGACGGTCTTCGTCACACCGCTTTGCACCACTTTGGCGAAGAAGTACGCGGTGTTCGTCGCGCTATCGATGACCGGCGTCCCCGTGACGCCGATCGCTGGCGTGAGATCATTGCAACCCAGCGTTCCGGCAGCGTCGAACGCTGTACCCAAATCGCTACGATGCCAACGCGTCGCGCCGGACTCTGGGTCGAGGCCGTAGATGTCGTTCGTCTCCGTGACGATCAGAAGCGTGCCCTGCGACACCAACGGCTGCGCGTAGACTTGGCCGGTGACCGTCGCTGAAAATAGCTGGCCGAACGTGCCACTCGTGACGATCGAGGGCGAGAGGCGCGGTTGGTTGCCATAAAACCCCGTGCGGAGCTCGTCACCCGCTTCGGTGATGCTCGTGGTCGACAGGGCCTCGGAACTTTGGGTGACCTCACCCTCGTCCGTAGTGCCCGAATAGCTCGAGCACGCGGTGGGAGCGAAACACGCCGAGATGGCGAGCGCGAGGAATGCCCCGCCTGCGCTTAGCTTGCGTCCTGGGTTGGATTCGACTGACATGCCAGCGTTAGAGGCGGGCACGGTCGTGACCTTCGGTGCGTCGCGAAAAAAATTCGCCGCCGAAGCTGGAACGCGCGGTTACTCGGCGCTGCCCGCTTGGCCTGCGATGCACTTTCCGTTGCTGCAGCTCGTGCCCTCGTCACACGTCTTGTCGCAGTTTCCGCAGTGTGCCGAGTCCACGAGGATGTTGGTAAGGCAACCTGTCTTTTCTTCGGGGCAATCGAAGCCGAACAGGCACGCGTCCACCACACAGGCTCCGTCCCTGCAGCGAGGGATGGCATTGGTGAGCCGGCACGGCGCGCACTCATCGGGAGTGCAACCGTACGCCGCTTCGGTGATGTCGACACACTTGCCGTCGCACAGTTTTCGACCGGAGCCACAGCCTTGATCGACATCCGACGTGTCCACGACCAGCGAACAACTCAGCGCGCATAGCAAGCCGGCCGCGATGATCGAGCGGACGAACGAGCGACGAAGCATCAAAATTGACCATGCCAAGAGAGCGAGAAGCCGTCGCGGGTTGCGCTGACGGTTGGGCCAGCCGCGGGAGCTTCCGCGAATACGACGGGGCGTCGCAAGTAAGTATAAAGAGCGAGTCCACCGAGGACTATTCCGGCGCCACCCGCGATGTCCGCCGCGAGCAGCCGCGCATCGATCGAGGAGCGAATGCGCGGGTCGCAATTGGGTGCGCAAATGGCTTGCGCGTCAGCGTGCTCGTTCAGCCCAGAGACCAAGAACGCCGTGGAGGTCGCGAACGCTGCGAGGGCCCCGGCAGACAGCCAATAGGTCGCCATTGGAACCGGCCGTGTCTGCACGGGAGTCGGCGTGGGAGCGGGCAGCTGCGGCGCCTTGGGTGGCCCAACGCGCACGCGCGCGATGTGATTCTTTTCGCCCTTTTTGAGCGAGAAACTCAGCACCACCGGCGGTTCTCCGGACAGCTCGAAACGTAGCTGGTGGGCGCCCGGGAGCAGCTCGATCGAATTCGGCGAATCGCCGAGCTCGACACGCGACCCATCCAGCTCGACGCGCACGTTAGCGTGTGGGGCGGCGTCACCTTCGACGACGATGATCAGCGTCGGCATCAAGGTGGCGAGTTCGTCGAGCCAAGCGCGGCAATCGGAGGCGATGGCCAATGGACAGCGTTCATCGGCGCAGCTGGTCATCGCGCTGCGCGCGCTCAGCCACTGCTCGCTCAGACGCAATTGCCGCGCGCTGTCGTGCTGCGCGACGCACTGTTCGACTTCCGCGCGAGAAGTCTCCTTGCTGGCTTCTGTCGATTCTTCTGCGAAACAGACGGTGGTGAGGAACGTAATCAGAGTCAATGCGAGTGTCGACGCGCTTCTTCGATTCATGGCCCTCGCTGTCCCTGGGCAATTCGGGTCTGCCAACGGCCGAGCAGAGGCAGCGCGTTCCGAAGCAACTCCATGACGGAATCGATGCTCGCTTTGGACGCGCCCTCCTCGGTCATGAGCGCCAGCCGCGTGCTCAGATCGTCCGGGAAATACGGGGGGAAGACGCCGGATGTGGCGATCGATTTGTGAATCTGCGACGAATCGAAGTCTCGCCGGGTGTGCGCGGCGCGCACCCCAAGCACGGCCTCGATGTCCTCCACGGCGATGTCATTGCGCGCAGGAATCGAGCCCTTTTCCAGGCTGAAGGCCAGCTGGGCCTTGGTTGAAGCCAGCGTCTCGAGCAATTCTTGGCTCTGTTCCGCGTAGGGCGCCTCGGCAGGCAGCGGGAACGTGTCAGAGGTGAAGACGAACGTGCCCTCCGACCCCGGGAATGGTTGCGCGTCGACCCGACCTTCCGTGAGCCCCTGTTTCAGCTCCCCGTTGGCCCAATCACCCATCACGCTGAAGTCAGCTTCACCGGTATCGACGGCGTTCAGGGCGTCGGCCCAGCTCAGGTCCGTGCGCAGGAATGAGCGCGAGAGATATTGCACGCATTGCAGGGCGCGAAGTACCGGGGCGTGCCAGGCTTTTTCGTCGAGCAGATTGCCGAGAAAGAGCTCGTCGTAGAGCGTGGAGCCGTTGCCCTTGGCATAGGGAGCCGCGCCCGCGACCGCGGGCAGGACGTTTTCGAGTGCGAGCAACGTCAGCGTGAAGCTGTCCTTCGTGCCTACGGCGATTTTCAGCTCGAGCTTTTCGTTGGGATCCTCGAGCCGCGTCGCGACGTCCGCCGGGCACAACAGCGCAGAGTCCAAGAACGAACGGCCCGCGTGAGCGCGCGCGTACTCCTCGAGTGCGTGGGTGTTGTAATAGATCAAATTTAGACGGTGAATGTTGAGCGGTACCGCGTAGGGCAGGCCACCGCTGGCGAGCAGTGCTTGGTACAGGTCGTGCGGCAGCGCGGTGTTCAAGCCGGTGCGATCGAACAGGCCATCGAGAGGAGCGATGCGGCTCGAGCTAGCCAGTGCCGACTGGGTGGTATCCATCGCGGTCCAACGCAGCAAATCCGCGCCGGCGTTGGCTTGGAAGGTCGACGGCGGCGCTTTAGCCAAGAGCCGCGCCGTGAGCGTGGCTCGCACCTCGTCCGCGTTGACGTCTTTCGTGACCTGGTTGATCGCTTCCGAGTCGTGGTGCTCCGCGTTGTAAATGCCAAGCACCTGGTCGAAGGCCCTTTGCTCCGAGGGGCGGGTCCACCAACTGTAGGCCTCGAGCCGAACCTTCTCGCGCTGCGGGGTGGCGCAGCCGAGCGAGCCAGCTATGCAGACTAGCAACAGCAACGAGACGCCCCGCTGCAAATGGCAACGCCGGCTATCGGTCCGTGGCGCCGTCTGCGGGGACATCGTTCCGCTCCTCTCGTGTATTTACCAATTTCGCCTGTTCTCGTAACCGGGCAAACTAGCTCCGGCAACGCCGGATGCGAAAATCGTCAGCAGGCAATGGGAGCGAACCGAAGATCTTCTGAAGCCAGCACTCTAAGTGGATAGGAAGGGTGTGTCGCGAGTCATGACCAAAGCAAGCGGAGCGGAGCCTCCGCGGTTGGCCAGCCGGGATGACCGGACTGGTCGATTACTAAGAGACGCGGAACGGGCATTTCAGTCACAGCTCTCGCCCGAGCTCGCCTGGAAACGGTTCCAGTCTCGACGGCAACGGCGCTGGTTCGTGCGTTTTTCAGTGGTAACGGCAGCAATGGTCGCTGCGGGTGCGTTCGTGCACCATCGACTAGCGACGCGCGTCGTCATCGAGCCAGCCACACTCGTGGCCGAGCAGGTGCCCGTCCCACAGCCGAGCTCGGTGGTGTCGCCGCGGGCCGCCGTACTGGAACGGCAGATTTCGCCACCTGCTTCCGCTACTGCTCGCCCTCGCTCGACGCTGCGCTCCGCGTTCGGTTCCTCGGTCACGGCGAGCCCGGCGCGCGCGGAACCAGTGACCGACGCAACGTGCCGCGGCTGGGCGAGCCAAGGGCGCGCGGAGCGGGCGGTGGATTGCTATCAAACGCTAGCTCGCGAATCCGGAATTGGCGCAGAGGTTGCGCTCTACGAAGCGGCGCGCCTATCGGCCGAGGTGCTCGAGGACACGCCGCGCGCACTGACATTGCTCGAGCAGCATGCCACGCGCTTCCCGGACAGCGCGCTCCGCATCGAGGTTCAGTGGCTCAAGATCCGGAGCCTAGAGCGCGCAGCAAGGTTCGATGAAGCGCTCGGTGCCAGTGAAGCACTGCTCGACTCCGCAGCGGGCCGCGCGCTCGCGCCGAAGCTGCATCTGCTGCGCGGACGAATCCACGCGGTCGCGCGCCACGACTGCGCGCAGGCCTTGCCCGAGTACGTTGCGCTCTTGGGGGAACCTGGACTTGCAGGCGATGAAGCCGAGCTCAATCGCGCGCAGTGTCTCGAGCAATTGCAGCGATTCGACGAGGCGCGCGTCGCGTATCGACGGTACCTCGATCGTTCGGCTCCGCGAGCTGCCGACGTCGCTCGCGCTCGCTTGAACGCGCTGTCGAATCCTGCGCAGCCGTCGGAAGGTCAGCCCTGATGGCGGAGCTGCAACGCCTGCTCGCCACGGGGACTTGCTCCCCATTCAGCGATGTCGAAGTTCCGAGCGAAGGCCGGCTCGAGCCGCGGGATGTCGAGGATGCCGAAGCCACGACGCATTGGTCGGGGCGCATCAACGCCAGCTTGCTCGATGAATGCGTCGAGGGCGACGAAACCGCCTGGCGGCTGTTGCATCGCCTCTGCTACCCGCGGGCGGCTGCCTTTCTGCGCAAGCTCGGGGTCCGCGAGCTCGACCTGGAGGACGCGGCCCAGGACGTATTCGTGCAACTTTTTCGCTACTTGCCGAGCTTTCGCCGCGAAGCCGAGCTTTCGACTTGGCTGTATCGGATCTGCATCAGCCAAGCCCGCAGTGTGCGCCGGCGTCAACGAGTGACCGATACGCTGTCGCGACTGCTCTCGCTCGGCACTGCTCCGACCCTCGTGTCAACGCCGTCACTGCCAGATGAGATCGTGCGCCGTCGAGTCGAAGCAGCGTTGTCCAAGATGACGGAGCGTGATCGCACCGTGTTCGTGCTTTACGAGATGGAAGGCGTGCCCGGCAAACGGATCGCCGAAATCGTCGATTCTCCCGAAGCGACGGTGTGGCGTCGCTTGCACGGCGCGCGACAAGTTTTTCGGCAAGCGTTGGAATAGTTCGACTGGCCAGCGAAGTGATTGAGGCCACCAAAGAGGGGAGGGTTGGTGTGCCGGAAATGCTCGTTCCAAGTGGGGCAGTTTTGTTGCAAGGTAGCCCGGCTAACACAAAGGGTTGATGGATCTGCGGACCGTCGGATCCCATTCCCTGGAGGAGATGGGCATGGCTGGTGTTGACGTGGGATCGTGGGGTGATGGGCGACCGGCACGTGATGGACAGGGCAGCCCGCTGTCCTGGTTCCAAGAACGCCTGTGGGTCCACCACCAGCGCGACCCTGAGAATACCAGCTACAACTTGCCGCTGCTCTTACTCGTCCGAGGCAATCTGGACGTTTCGGCACTCGAGCAGAGCTTGAGCGAAATCGTCGCGCGTCACGAGAGCTTGCGCACCCACTACGGGCGGACGGACGAAGGCGAGCCAGTGCAATTCGTGGCACCGCCCGAGCGGGTGCGCTTGCCGGTCGTCGGAGTCGAGCATGCGCAGATGCTGGAGCATCTCGAGCGACACTTGGAGCATCGCTTCGACCTTCGACAAGGGCCGATCTTCATCGCGAGCTTGCTGCGTTTGGCGTCGGACCGACACCTGCTGTTGTTCAACGTGCACCACATTGCCGCGGACGGCTGGTCGCTGACGACCGTCTTTTTGGGCGAGCTGCAGGCCGCCTATGCGGCATTCGCTCGCACGGAGCGGCCAACCTTGGCGCCCCTGACCATTCAATACCGAGACTTCGCGGCCGCGCAGCGCGCGTCGCAACTGCCCGCCCACCTCGACTATTGGCGTCGAACCCTCGACGGCTACGAGGACAGCCTCGAACTACCGACGGTGTTCACGCGAAAGGCGAAGACCTGCACGAAGAACGCGAGCTTCGTGCATCGCTATCCGATTGAATTTTCGAGGAACCTCGAGCGTTTCTCGCGTCAGCACGGCTGCACGCTCTTCATGTCGTTGTTGGCTGCGCTGGGCGTCACGCTCAGCCGCTACACCAACAAGGACGACCTATGCATCGGCACCACCACGTCCGAGCGTGCGGATGTGCAACTCGAGCCGCTGATCGGCTTCTTCGTCAATATTCTGCCGCTTCGGCTGCGTGTCGATGAGCAGAGCAGCGTCAGCGCTTTGCTCAAGGCCGTGCGCGCTCAGGTGCTGGCCGCGTTCGAGCACGCCGTGCCGTTCGAACGGATCTTGCAAGCGACGGATGTTGCTCATCGCGGCAGCACGAATCCATTGGTGCCCGTCGTGATGCGGCATCAGAATTTTCCGCGCACTGCGCTGAACGATTCGCTGCCTGGATCCGTCAGCTTCGGCTCTTATCCGGAACCGAACGACAATGACGGGGCCGTGCGCAAGCTGCTGGCGCGAGAGCACGTCCCCGCGCGCTGCGAGATCGAACTGTCGTACAAGGGCGGAGCCGATGAGCTCGCGGTCGAGGTGGTGTACGCCTCCGATCTCTACGACTTCAAGGCCGTGGAACGCTTGCTCGCCCATCATCAGCAAGTGCTGGAAGGCATGTTCAGTGACGCGAATCAGCGCGTGCTCGATCTGCCGCTGCTGCGCGACTCGGACATTCAGAAGCTGACCCGGCAGTTCAATCGAGCACCGGTCACGCAAGCTCCCGCGTCGTCTTTCGTTCAGCGCTTCGACGCGCAGGTCGGGCGGAACCCGAGCGCGGTAGCGTGTTGGGACGAGCGTGGCGCGTGGAGCTATCTCGACCTCGCACGACACGCGAACCAGTTGGCGCACGCGCTCGCTGCGCGGGGCGTCAGGCAAGGGGATCTGGTCGGCGTGTGCCTGGAGCGAAGCGGCAAGCTGCTCGCGACCCTGCTCGGGATTTGGAAAGCCGGCGCGGCGTACGTGCCGCTCGATCCGGCGTACCCCAAGGCATACCTGCGGCAAATTCTGGATGATGCGCAGCCCGGCGTGGTCGTTTGCGCTCCGCATCAGCAAGCACTGCTCGAACTCGACGAGGCTCGCGCCGTCACGCTGGAGCGGGTCTGGAGTACGGAGTCGAAGTATTCGGACGCTGCACCGGACCTTGCCGCGCGGCCCGAGGCGCTCGCTTACGTGATGTACACGTCAGGCTCAACGGGCAAACCCAAGGGCGTGCGTGTGCCTCATCGCCAGCTCGACAATTGGCTCAGCTCACTCGAATCTTGGTTGCCGTTCGGGGCTGGTGAAGTCGTCGGTCAGAAGACCACGTTCGTCTTTGCGGTTGCGGTCAAGGAGCTATTCGCTGGCCTACTCAACGGTTGCCCTCAAGTCTTCATTGCCAACGATACGGTTCGAGATCCGGCGGCCTTCGTCGCCGCATTGGCGGATTTTCGGGTCAGCCGGCTCAATATTGGCCCCTCGCATCTGGCGAGCGTCATCGAGTACCTGAAAGTCAGCGGGCGTCAGCTGCCGTCGTTGAGGGTGTGCATTACTGCTGGTGAGCCATTGCCGAAAGGCTTGGTGCTCGACTTCCGTGAGCTGTTTCCGACTGCACGCCTGATCAACAACTACGGCTGCACCGAGCTGAACGACATCACCTATTTCGATACCTCGAACTTCGACCTAGAGCGAGATTTCGTGGCGATTGGCACGCCAATCGCCAACACCAAAGTCTACGTGCTCGATCGCCGGGGCCGGCTGGTTCCCGAAGGCGTGCCCGGCGAGCTGCACGTCGCTTCGGTCGGCGTACCGGAGGGCTATCAAGGCCTCGATAGCCTGACCGCTGAACGATTTCGGTCCAATCCGTTCGGCGCGGAGCCGAGCGATCGGCTGTACAACACGGGTGACGTCGTACGATATCTGCCGGACGGCACGCTCGACTTCATCGGTCGTTGGGACTTCCAGATCAAGGTGCGCGGCTTCCGCGTCGACGTACGTCACGTGGAACAGGTGCTCGGAGACTTTGCTGGGATCCGCGCCCGCGCAGTCGTGGGTGTTGGTGAACGGCTGATCGCGTTCTACACCAGTGACTCGGGCAGCTCGCTGCAGCACGCGGAGCTGCGCACGTTTCTCCGCGACCGGCTGCCGACTTACATGGTGCCCGACGTGTTCGTGCCGCTCGATGTCATGCCGCAATTGCCGAACGGCAAGCTGAATCGCCGCGCCCTGCTCGAGACTCGGGCGGATTTGCGACATGGACTCGGGCAGGAGTCGCTCGCGACCCCCACGGAACGCGCGCTCGCCGACATTTGGGGCGTGGTCGTGAACATGCCCGCCGCGCGCATCGAGCGCGATGCGCACTTTTTCGAGATCGGCGGGCACTCGCTGTCTGCCATGCGCATGTTGGCGAGAATCAAAGACGTGTTTCGAGTCGAGCTCGACGTCTCGACGATCTTCGACGAGCCCAAACTCGCTGCGGTCGCGGCCGCGATCGACAGCGCGATCGCGCGCCTGCCTGTGAGTGAACATGCGGCGCGCCGGGCTCGCCGAACGTCGAAGCCGGGGGCGGGCGCGGGGTTGCTCCAGGATAAAGTTGCTCTGATCACCGGCGCCAGCCGCGGGATTGGCCTCGCGACTGCGCTACTGTTGGCAGAGCACGGCGCAAGGGTCGCCATCAACTACCGGGACAGCGAAGCGCAGGCCCGGCGCGTCAAGGAACAGATCGAGGAAGAAGGCGGCACCGCCGAAGTTTTCCAGGCCGACGTGACGCGCGTCGCCGACGTGTCGAGAATGGTCGAGGCGATCGAGCAGCGCTTCGAGCGCATCGACGTGCTGGTGGTGAATGCACACATGGACTTTCGTCATCGCCCATTCGTGGAATATGAATGGGCCGATCTCGAGCGCAAAGTCAGTGACGAGCTGAAGGCTGTGTTTTACCCGTGTCAGGCGGTCGTGCCGGGAATGCTGCGACGCAAGAGCGGCAGCATCGTGGCGATGTCGAGCAGTCTTTCTCGCCGCGGCAATGAAGGCTTCGTCGCGCAGAGCACGGCCAAGGCCGCGCTCGACGCTTTCGTGCGCGCACTGGCGGCTGAGCTTGGCCCGGGCGGTGTTCGCGTCAACACGGTCGCTCCCGGCGTCACACTCACGGACGCGGCCATGCCAATGTTGCCCGCGGTCAAGGAAGCGATTGCCGCCCGCTGCCCGATGCGTCGCAACGGATTGGCCGAGGACATGGCCGGCGCGGTGCTCTTTTTGGCGAGTGACCTCTCGCAATTCATGACCGGCGCATACCTACCGGTAGATGGCGGAGCCACGATGTTGTAACGAACTCGATCAAGGAATCGACTGGGACCACGACAAGGTTGCACCATTTACCGTGGCGAGTGAGGATTTCGCAAAGTTACCGAACGACGAGTCGAATGTGTCGTTGATGGTCAGATTGTTGCTGCGAATGCTGTCGACGTACACCACCGTGGCCGCGGACGTGTTGGGGAGGACCACTAAGTTGACCTGCTTGATCGCTGTGGGATCTGCGGCCATCGGTGTTTCGCCGGCGAGCGTGACCGGGACGTCGGTCCACTTCTGGGCGATGCTCGCCAAGTCCACGATCACGGACTTGCTGAAGCCCGAAGCCTGATCGTTCATGTAGAGGGTAAGTTCGCCGCTCGCGCCCGGCGCGTAGAGCCGCAACGTTACCGTGGCACCTTGCAGGTTCACCAGTTTGGGGAACATGTCCGAAAAGCGCGTCTGATTGCCCGCGCTTTTCGCGGGGACGCTGAGCACGACGACGCCACTCGGCGCAGCGCAGGCTCCGTCATTGCAGACCTGCGTTGGATCGCACGCGACGTTCGCGCTGCAATCGCTGCCACAATGGTCGAGTCGGTCCAGGTAGGTCTCACAGCCGTCGTCGGTCGCAAGTTCCGAACTCGCGTTGCAGTTCGCGTACCGCGGCGCGCACTTGGGCGCGCACTTCCCGACCGAACAGCTGCGGCTCGTCGCACCGCTCTGGCTACAAGCGTACTGACAGGCGCCGCAATTCTGAACGGTCGAGAGATCCGTCTCACAGCCGTCATTGGGGGCGTTGGCGATCTTGCCGTTGCAGTTGGCAAAGCCGCTTTGGCACGTCGGCGAGCAAAACCGATCGACGCAAGCCGCTTCGCTCGCATGCTGCAAGCTACACGTCGTGCCGCAGGTTCCGCAGTTTGCAGCGGTCTTGCCTTGGGGATCGCCGACGTGCAGGTTCGTGCATTCCGCGTGACCGACGCACAGCGCGAAGCCCGACTCGCAAATCGGCGCTTCTCCGCCTTCGCCCGCCAAACCGCCACTCCCGGCCGCGTCAACTTCGCCGCCCGCGCCGCCTCCGCCGACTGGGCCGCGGCCAGCGTCGGTCGCAACGACACCACCGGTCGTGAACGTGTCACCCGCGACTCCTGTTCCGCCTCTGCCGCCGTCGTCGACGTTCGCGGAACCGCCCGCTTCGCGATCCACAGCTGACGTGTTGGAAACGCGTCCGCTACACCCCAAAGCCATCAGCACTGGCAATGCCGTCGTCGTCAGTGCTCGCCCAACCCACGACCGCTGTCCCTCGATAAGCATTATCCTCCACAATTGCTTGTGACAGGATCGTGAGCAACGGAAAATCTCAGGGAAACGCGAGGGCGGCCGTCCCGCATTTCAATACACCAGAGGCATTAGCGGGTCATGCAAGCAACCGGAGCAGATTGCATATGGACACCCACCCCAGGTGCAGACTAGGGAGGGCGGGCGATCTCGACTCGATATCGCACTGAATTGGAGGGTCTCATGAAATGCTTGCGTACAATGTCCATTCTCGCCACCGTGGCCTGCGTTGCTTGGACCGTGGCTGGCTGCAGCGCCGAAACCGAAGGCGAGAGCACTGAAGTCTCTCAAGCCGTGAAGGGCAAGGACCGCGGGAATCATTTTGGCAACCACGGTGAGTTCGGAATTTGGAGCCCGGCATTCGAGAGCGGCGCCCCACTTCCGTCGACGTCCACGTGCGAAGGAAAGACGTTCGCCGATGGCGTCTCGCCCGAGCTCGATTTCAGCAGGGGCCCCAAAGGAACCGGCGCCTACGCGATCGTCTTTCGCGATCTGACCATCATCGAGAATCGCAATCATCTCAGCCCAGCGCCAAACAAGAACTTGGGTTACCACTGGGCGATTTGGAATATGCCGTGCAATACGCACACGTTACCGGCTGCGCTTCCGAGCGTGCAATTCCCCTTGGGCAATAGCGCTGAGCAGCTGAGTGGCGGTCCCGGCGGTCCAACCGCCTTCTTCGGCCCATGCCCGTCTTGGGCCACCTACTGCACGGACGGCGTTGTGCCGCGCTCGACCGACGAGTACTCCTTCACGCTCTACGCGCTGCGGAGCATCAGCACACCTCCGTATGATCCCAATGCGCTCGATCCCGACACGGGCCGAGTGAAGAGCAAGATCCGCCAATACGACGAGTATTTCTCCGCGAACGCGCTGGACGTCACCGAGCTGCTCACGACGTCTGACGCAATGCCCACGTCGTTCCCGCAAGTTCCGAACGCGGTCTGCGGAAAGAATCCGTAGCTGGCTGCTCCTAGCGAGCGACGTGAATGGGTGGCCAGCGTGCCGCTGGGACCCTCAACGCCGGACGTGCGTGTCCCCTGCGGGCACGCACGCGCGGCGGAGGGGCCAACGCCTGGTCAGCGCACGACGAGGTCGTCCGGAGAGCGCGGATCGATCTCGTAGTGATCGTCGAACTGACTGCTGAAGCCCGTGACTTTTACCTTCTTGCCCACGCTCAGCGCTGACAAGTCGATTCCCGTCGGAGTGTTGACGAAGATCTGCAGTGGGCCCGAGCCGTCATCGACGGTGAACTTGTAGCCGTAGGGGAGATCGCTGGTCGGTGCTTGGGTCACCCGCCCATTGACGGAAACGAGCAAGCCCTCCGTAGATTCGCCAATGTCAGCCGTCTTGTCGGGGTGCGCGTTTGGTGGGTGGGTGTGGCCGAGCCGCGTGACGTCCGCGATGGCATCCGGAAGTAAAACGAGTAGTCCAAAGCTATCCGCGAGCACGCCGCTCACCCTCACGCGATCCCCGGGAACGAGCTGCGGATCCGTTTGCACGCTGACGTAGATGCCCGCCTCGCGATCCTGCAAACCAAAGCCCACGTCGAAAAAGCTCGACGAAAAGGCACCAGAGGGCGTGCTGACCGTGCCATCGATCGTGACGCGCGTGCCCACTGGCTGGGCGCGCGCGTCCTCGATCGATAGCTCATGACAGGCCGGCTTGGCGCTCGCTCGCGTCACCGGTGCAAGCAGCAGGCACAAGCCCGCGAGCGCGCAGAAGATCCGTTTCGACGACGTCGCACTGGTATCGATGGTCATTGTTCCGAACCCCTTCAGTGAGAACCAAGAGCCAGGGTAGGCTCTAAACAACGATGCCCCGCAAGCGACTAGCCCAAGCTGCAGATCACGGCAAGTGCCGATCGATTGGATCGGACTGAACGGCGTTCAACCCTCATAGACCGGCCAATTGCCGCTCGAGCTGTTTCGGATCCTTGCGCCAAGTGTCGAACGCACCGCGCGACATCTCGTCCGGAAAGATGTCGTCGTTGCCCTGTTCGACGCCACGCAGAATCGCGTTCGCGACGTCACGCGGCTTGGCCTTGGTGATGCTCATGGCGCGCGTCATGTCGGTGTCGATCGCCCCCGCAAACACGCCATGAACGCCGATATTCAGCTTGGCGAGCTCGACACGCAGCGCTTGCGTGATGGACGCCGCGGCGGCCTTGGACGCGGAATATCCGGCGATTGACGGCATGTTCGCCAAAGATACGACCGAGAGCAGATTGACGACCGCGGCCTGGGCCGTGCGACCGGCGCGCTCGAGCGCTGGCAGGAAGGCTTTGGTTGCCGCGAGCGTGCCGAAAAAATTGGTCGCAAAGTCACGGCTCAGCTCTGCCTCGCTGCTGGTGAGCGGATTGAAGGACGCGAGCACGCCCGCGTTGTTGATCAGCAAAGTCACGTCCGGCGCGAGTTCTACGGCGCGCGCGAGAGATTCCGCGCTCGTGATGTCGATGGCGAGCGGCGTGACACGGCCACGCCCTGCGCCAACCAGCGCTTCGAGCTGTTTTGGCTCGCGCGCGCCGGCATACACGCGTCGCGCGCCGGCTTCCAGACTCGCGCTCACCAGCGCGCTGCCCAAACCGCGATTTGCACCCGTGACCAATACTACTGCGTCTTTGATGTTCATTTTCGTCTGACCTCCGAACTCAATCTGCACTGCCGACGGCGGTTGCAGTAGACGAAGCCGGCGCAACTGATTCTTGCGTGCGAGTAAAGAATCGCCCAGGCTCGGGCACATGGATTTACTCGCGCAGATGATGACGTTCGTGAGTGTGGTCGAAGGGGGCAGCCTTTCAGCGGCGGCGCGCGCTCAGCGCCTGTCTCTGCCCGCAGTGAGCCGGCAGCTGCGGGCGCTGGAGGCTGATTTAGGCCAGAACCTCGTCGCGCGCTCCACGCGCAAACTGCACGTCACGGACGCTGGGCAGCAGTGGTACGAGCACTGCCGTCGCGTGCTCCGGACCGTGGACGAGGCCCGCGACGCCGTGCGAGCGAAGAAGGGAGTTCACGGCAGGCTCGTCGTGAGCGCCTCGCTCACGTTCGGCACGAACGTGATTGTGCCTCGGCTCGCGCGTCTGGCCGAACTTCATCCCGGGCTGACCATCGATCTGAGGCTCGAAGATCAGCTCGTGGATCTCGTGGCAGAGGGCGTGGACGTCGCTGTGCGCGCGGGATCACCGCCGCCCGACAGTACCGCGTTCGTTGCACACCCGTTCTTCGAGATGACACGCATCTTGGTTGCGGCTCCGCGTTGGCTGCGAAAGCACGGGGCCCCGCGCGAGCCTCGGCAGCTTGCGGTGCGCGAATGCCTGGTTCAGGTGACGCCCGCCGGCATCGCGATTCCTTGGCGCCTGCAGCGCGCCGACGGCGGCGACCCACAAACGCTCGAGGTTCGCGGTCGGCTACGCACCAACGCCCCCAGCGCGCTGTGTGCGTTGGCCCTCGACGGCGCGGGCGTCGCGTACTTACCGGATTGGCTGGCCACCGAGCACCTCGAGCGGAGCACCCTGCGGAGGGTGCTCCCGCTCTGGTCGTCCCCGCCAATCACCGCCTGGGCGGTCTATCGAGCCGAGCTTCGAGGTGCGGCGCGACTGCGCGCCTTCTTGGACGCCATGCCGCGTGAAGCTCGCTCGATCTGAGTCCACCCATCGCCGTGCATGTCGTCGCCAACGCTTGACGGAAATTTGTCGCTGCTTTGATCTGCATTGCAAGAACGACAGATTGCCGCTGCGGCAGAGTGTCGGTCACTTCTTCTGATAAGCTTGGGCTGTGGCACGCCGATGCTCGTTCCGTGAAGTGCTTTCTTCGTGTGGTCTCGTTCTCGCCCTCACATTTTCGCTGGCCTGCGGTGGGGAGAAACGAGATCGAGATTCCGGTGCCGAAAATGGCGGCGGCAAGACGAATTCTGGTGGCCAGAGCGCAGCCGGCGCGCCGAACGTCAGCGGTGGTCAAGGCGCGACGGCTGGTGGCTCGAGCGGACACAGCGCAGGGACGGCGTCGGGCGGCAGTAGCGTCGGAGGTTCAACGACCGGGGGCGCGCCGATCGGTCCCGGCGGAAGCGGTGATGCGGGAGGTGCTACCGGGAGAGCGGGAGCGGCCGCGGGTGGATCGTCCACGGGTGGAGTAGCGGGCGCCGGTGGTGCGCCGAGTGCTGAGTGCACACGCGCGCTTCTCGATAGCATTGCCGATGCGTACTTTGCTGCGCTCAGCGCGGGCGATCCTTCGAGCTTACCGCTCGCGACGAACGTCAAGTTCACGGAGAATGCTCAAGCGAGTCAGCTCGGCAGCACGGAGTTTTGGAAGAACGCAGGGGACACCAAGCATTCACAGCGCGCGCTCGATACCACCGCCTGTAGCGTGGCCGCTCAGGCCGTGATTCCAGAAAGCGGAACCGATCGACCCGTCGGATTGCGCCTCAAGGTCGTGGCCGGAAAAATCACCGAAATCGAAACGATCGTGGTGCGGCCTGGAGACTACTCGGCCTCCTTCGCCGTGGCCTCGAATCCGACTGCGATCATCGATATCGCCAAGGATATTGGCTGGCACGACGAAGTCGCGCAGGACAAGCGCGCCACCCGACAGCAACTGAGCAGTTGGGTAGACAAGTACTTTCGCGCCTTCCCCTCGGGCGTGTGCAACGTCACGTCCGCTTGCCGTCGACTGGAAAATGGCGGCGGCAATTTCTCGTGCGGGACTGGTGCCTCGTGTAACGCGAGTACGCCGACCACGGGGGGGGAATTCGTGCCGCGCGTGATTGTCGTCGATGAGCTTCGTGGCATCGCCGCTGGCTTCACCATCTTCGACTACCAAACGACCGGGCATCTCGACATGCACATGATCAAGATGTCCGGCGGTCAGGTGCATGCCGTGCACGCGATCCTGCGCAATACCAACGGCCAATCGGGGTGGGACTGAATCTGGAGCGAGCCAGGAACTGTCGAGGTTCAGGGCTGTGGCTTCGCGGGAGCAGAGCCCGGCATGGTGAAAATGCGAACCAAGGAGCGATCGAGTAGCTCCAGGTCTCGCGCGATGCTGAGCACTGCGAGCTCGAGATCCTGAAAGCGTCGAGCGCGTAGCGCGAGCCGAATGTCCTCGTATTTGCCGCCCGGTCCGTTGAGTAACTCTGCCGCCTCGACGGTCTCGCTGCGCGGTAGCGCCTCTTCGAGCTCTCGCTTCCAGCTGGCGATGAGCTCGTCGCGCGGCGACTGCGCCTGCGACGGTTGCGGGAACGTGAGCATGCGAAAGACGAACGTGGGGTAGAGGTGTTCGGGGTCGACGCCACGTTCGATCGGGGTGAGGCGATTGGGTTGATGCACGACGCGGATCGGGTGCGCTTCGTGGACGAGCGCGAAGCCACCTAGCCCGGCCGCAATGCCACCGCCTGCAATTCCGAGTATGACCGGGGCATGCGAGTCGTCGTCTGCGAGGGCCCAGACACCGGCCGCGGTGGCGAGCGCAGCGCCTACCATCAGTGACAGCGTGGCAAGCTTTACCTGACGCGCTTGTTCGCGCTCGAGAAAGTTGGCTTGCACTTTTCCCAGCATCTCCGAGGTGCAGCGCGCTTCGAACTCGACGGCAGATACCTGTGCGCTCAGCGCGTTCAGCCGCAGCTCGAGCTCGTGCTCGCGTTCGATGAGCTCGAGCTGCGGCTCGGTAGACGTGGATCGGGCCTGCAGGATCCGAGCGAGTAACGGTTCGAGTCCCGCGGCGAGCGCGGTGCGGCGCGCGCGCGGGGGCAGCACCGCAAGGTGAGCTGCGAGGGTGGGATCGAGTTCTTCGCGCGCCAGCGGCATGCGATAGGGACTATTGGCGGGCATCGGCTCGCGCGCGCAACGAAAGCCGAACTCATCGACCGGCGGGACGACGCTCGGATCGTGGCTGTCGTGGATCTGGTGGTCGGGCGCACAAGCGGCCAACAGCAGGCACGAGAGCGCCCACTTCGAGCGAAGATTCGAGGTCCGCGTGTGTCCACGTCGTGCCATGAAGACCGAAGGAGCCGCGCGAGTCTGCCAGCTCCCAGTTCAATCGCGGGCAACGATCCGATGAAGAAAGCGTGCTCTTTTTAATGCGTTCCACCCGTGCCGAGCGGGTTGATGAGGGCAGGGTACGAGCCGGAGCGGCTCCCAGAGAAGCCGCCGAATAGCTTGCAGCGCCGAGTCCAACCGTGCTCACCGGAATATTACGAGCGCGCGCCAGCGCGGCCGCAAAAGCGTCTCGACTTCGTACCTGAGCCGCGATCGGCGAGTTAGGAGAAGCACCTAAACTCCGCAAAATATTCGAATGTGGAACCGATTCCACATTGTCTGAATCAGTGCGAAGCGCTATGCCATCGAAGTGAGCGAAGCGTGCGACCGCGCGCTGTCGCTTGCGCTCGGACGCGCTCGCTTGCGCGTTTCAAATTACCTCGGAGTCTGACCGTGCGAACCTCGTTCACGCCGGCGATCGGCGTTCTTTCCATTGCTTTTTGCGTGTCACCACTCGGCTGTTCGGGTTCTTCGAAGAGCCCAGAACTCGCGCCCGCCGCGAGCAATGGCGGACAAGGCGATTCGGGCGGATCGAGCGGCGTCGCCGCGGCCGCTGGCGGGGAGAGCCCCACTTCCGGCGGTGGTTCGAGCGCCAGCGCTCCAAGCAATGGGGGGAGTGCCGGCGCCGCGCATGGTGTCGCTGGCGCCCCCGCTGGAGGCGCGCCTGGCGCTGGCGGCAGCGGCGGAGGCTGCGATCAATCGCTGGCGACCTGGACCGATGGCGATGACCTCTGGGCAAGCAAGGACTACGGCCCGAATTTTCTGCGCAAAAATTTCTGGAACAACAAGGCCTCCGGCGCGGGTCCGCTCACGCTCTGGGCGGCCAGTTCGAGCTGTTGGGGCGTGGTTGCGATGTCGGATGATACGGTGAACCCAGGCACCGTCAAAAGCTACCCGGACATGGCGCGAGGTTGGGTCGTGGGCACGGCCGGGTTCCAAAATCCGAACAGCGGTCTGCCCATCCAAGTCAAAGATTTGAGGAAGGCCAAGATCCGCTGGAACATGGCCATCTCCGGCTCGCCGCTGCGCCACTATGCCCTCTGGGACATCTACTTTCACGAGTCGGCAATGCCAGGTAAGGGGGCCGCGCCGGTCAACCTCATGATCAAGCAGCGCGTGGTCGATCCGTCCAACTACGAGCAAGACAAGGAGTCCGGGGGAGCGACTGCAGTCACCCAGAACTTCAGCGGGATCACCTTCCGCGAGAACAAGAACACCGGCCTGAAGTCAGGCACACGCATCGTGGTCGAGCTGTTTGCCACGCCCGTCAACGGCGCCGACATGGGCGTGGACGACATGACCCTCGACCTCAAAGAGGTCATCGACCACTACGTTGCGGACGGCTCGATCCTCACGACCGACTACTTGACCAGCATTCAGGCTGGTTGGGAGATCGTCGCGGGTGGCACGTTCGTGACCAAGGACTTCTGGACCGCGTTGCAAGACGAACCAGAACCGACGCATTGAGCCGATGCCGGCCGCGCGTCTACGACTGCGCGTGCGAGTCGGCATCGAGCAATTGTCGCACTCTCTGCAGCAACGCCTCCTCCGAGAACGGCTTCGAGAGCAGTGCGCGACCCGGTGACTCCAGAAAATCAGCTGGGATGGTCCCCGCTGGAAACCCGCTGCAGAACAAGAAGGGCAGGTTTGGTCGATCGCCGTGAACGAGGTCGAACAAATCACGCCCGCCGAGCTTCGGCATCACCGCGTCCGTGACGACCAGGTCAATCTTCTGTTCACCGTGCAAGATCTGCAGGGCTTCGTGCCCATCGCTCGCGAGTAGCAGGGTGTAGCCGTGCTTTTGCAGGTAGCGGGTCAACATCTTGCGTGTGCCTTCGTCGTCGTCCACGACGAGCAGCGTTTCGCGTCCAGAGAGCGTGGACGTGGCAGCTGGAAAAGCGTGGCTATCGGGTGGCTGTCGTTCGAGCAGCGGGAAAAATAGCGAGAATCTCGTGCCTTTCCCCAGATCGGTGTGCAGATCCAAAAAGCCGTGGTTGCGCTCGAGTGCTGCCGAGACCACGGCCATCCCGAGCCCGGTGCCTTTGGCTTTGCCCTTGGTCGTGAAGAACGGTTCGAAAATCCGGTCGCGCACCGCGGCGTCCATGCCAATGCCGGTGTCGCTGATGGTCAGACAAGCAAATGCTGCAGCTTCCTCCTGACCTGGCCGAGGGCGGTGCACGCGGGTCGTGGAGATCTGCAGTCGCCCGCCGTCCGGCATTGCATCGCGCGCGTTCGCAGAGAGATTGAGCAGTGCCTGACGCAACTCGGTGCGTGCGGCTTTGAGCCATAACGGCGGACCCGGCTGCCATTCCAAGATCACTCGGCTGGTAACGAGGCGACGCAAGATCGAGAGCTCGCCCTCGATGAAACGGTTGAGCTCGGTGACCTCGTCTCCGGAAATTCTTTCTCCGGACAGGGTCAAGAGTCGTCGGCACAGCTCCGCGGCTTGCTCTCCCGCCCGCTCGATGTCGGCGGCGTCTTCCCAAGCATCGCCGCGAAGACTCATCTTGAGCGCCGAAGCATTGCCGAGAATCACCATCAGCAGGTTGTTGAAATCATGCGCGACGGTCGCCGAAAGTAGACCGAGCAGCTGAAGCTCGTTCGCGCGCCGCACTTTGTCCTGCAGGATCTCGCGCTGCTCGAGCGCGCTGATCTTGTCGGAAGTCATCTGTTCCAGGCTGCGGAACAGACTGTAATTGTGTGCCACGGCCTGTTCCAATCGGCGCACCAAGAAGCCGACCGAGCCAATGATGGCAACGGCAACGCCGCCGAAAATCAGCGCGACTCGCAGCCAATTGACGAACCGAGACGGGTCGAGCACGTCTTGTGCACGTGAGATTGCCGCTTCGGTCGCCGCGTCGCGAAAGAAGCACACATAGCCAGCGTCCGCGACGATAGTGAGCAGCAGGAGCACCAAGCCGATCAGCGCAGCGCGTCGCCCGACACACAGCGCCAGCAGCGTGAGCGTCATCAACGCCACGATGAACGGAATGGGGAGTGCGAACCCCAACGTCGGCAACCCGAACCCAAGACCGATACACGCGGCAGCGGTGAAGACTCCTGCCCGGGCGCGCAGACTGAATAACTTCGCGAAGGCAGCCACCGCCTGAAGAACGATCGCAACGCCGAGCGCGGGAAGCGCGTGCCACCGTCCGCTTCGTAGGCTCAGCGCCAGCTCCGCGACGAAGATCGCGCTCAACAAGAAGAACATGTACGCGAAGACTCTTTGCAAGACTTCGCCGCGCCACTCGGCAACCGCTTCGGCTGCTGTCGGGGCTGCTTCTTGGGCGCTCATGGCAGCGCCCAAGCGGGCTCGAACGCCGCGTGCCTAGGAGTCCGCAAAGCAATCGAGTCTATCGAAGTCGTCTTCAACCGTAGGCCCCGTCCTCGGTCAGGACGCTGCCATAGGCTCGAGAACTGCTCAAGCGCTGGCAGCCGGATGTGTAGGAAACGCACATGCCGTCGCTCTGGATCTAGGTGCGGCCGAGCTTTCCGGTCCAGCGAGCGTCAGTGACGTGTGATGAGATAACGAAGCGGCATGTGTCCGCCCCTCCGCGAACGCAGGCACTCTGATTGACAATGGACGAGCAATCCACCGCGGCGAGCGCGGCGGTGAGAATGCCCTGCTCCATTGCGCAGTGGTGTGGAGTGGTCTTCTCGATTTCAGCATCGCCGGGCTCGCAACGTAGGACTCGCCAGCCGCCGATGCCTCGGCCACGGTTCGACCTGCGGTAGAGCGCATCGAACCCATACAGCACGTCACGCGCGCAGAATTGCGAGGTCGAAACGGTCGCTGCGTGGGACATCTGGAAAATGGCGCGGCCGGTGCGCACCAAACCGAAGTAGCCAACCTTCTGCTCGAGCCGATCCAACAACGCGAGTAGGGTGGCGATTGGGTACCAGCCTTGTGGGTCGATCGGCTCTCGCAATAGCCGCACCTCAGACTCTTCAGTCGGCCCTCGTTGCTTCAGTACCGTGAGCAGTGCCACGAGGCTCCTGCCGATAGTTTCGTGATCAACTCCGAGATAGCCCTTCGGGAACCGGTGCATCGGCGCTGCGCGCATGTTTCGCTAGGCGGCGCCTTGAGCCGAGAGCTGAAGTTGAGAACGAGCCCAACTTTCCGCTTCCGCCAGCGTCGCGACCACGACGTGTGGCGTGGGCAACGGTTGCAGCCACAGGATTGCCGTCAATCCTCCGCGTACGAGCGGTGAGTCGATCACGAAGGCGGTGCCGGCAGAGTACGCCCGCAGCAAAGCGTGGTTCTCCTTCAACCACTCAGCCTGCCTCCGTCGTTGAGTAGCTGGCGTTCGCGCGGCGTGGGTTGCGTCGAGCACGATCGCGCTACGGGTCTGGCGTTGCCACAGTGTATCGAGCCGAGCCAGGTAGCGATCGAATTCGTGATCTTCCACCGCGCCCTCGAAGGTCACGACGATCAAGGGAAAGCCGCTGTCGTTGACGTGAATTGAGCCCATGGGTGTTTCCTCGACCCGTTGGGGCCTGCTCGTGTTGAACGTCCGACTTGCTGGCTTCCGAAGCTGTGAGGGTAAGCATTGGAAATGATTCGTGTTCCTGCTGAGCTGTTGCCCCGCCGGCGAATCAGGCATGCCGGCATCGGAGACGCCCATGGAAGTCGGCGCGAACTGGGTCTGAACGACGAATGGCCGGCTCGTTCCTGCGACCGTTGCTGTCGCTGCTGCTCGTGGTCTTGGTTTGCTGCTCGCGAGGGGAGCTCGTTCGCGAACAAGCGCCGACGCGCGCTGCCCGAACGGGAGCGGTCTCTTCGGCGTCGCTCGCCACCACCGCTCAGGTGCAAAAAACGGCTCCGGATCCATTCGCGTTCGACTCGCAGTTCTTTCGCAAGAAGAGCGCACCCGAGCCAGGCGAGTGGCTCGCAGAACACCGTGAACACGGACAGTCGTTTCTGGAATTCCAGCGAACGAGCACGCTTCGACCAACGGCCGAGCGGCGGACGATCGTGCTCCAGCCGCTTGGTGAGTTTACGCAGGAGCGACGCGCGGTCCTGGTCACTTTGCAGCGCGCGACCACGCTCTACTTTGGTTTGCCCGTGGAGATCGCCGAGGCCCAGCCGCTACCGACGCGGGGGCGGCGCGTCCGGCAGCGAGCAGGCGCTCCTTTGGTGCAATACCTCTCGAGCGAGATTTTGGATTCTCTTTCGAGCCACACGCCGGAGCACGCGATCGCCTACTTGGGCGTTACGTTTCAAGACTTGTATCCCGAACCCAGTTGGAACTTCGTCTTCGGCGAAGCAAAGCTGTCAGCGCGAGTGAGCGTCTATTCGTTGCTTCGCTTTACGCCCGAATTCAACCGCGAAGGCAAAGACGAGGCGGCGCGCCAGCGCTTCACACGGCGGGCGATTCAGCTGCTCGCTCACGAAACGGGTCACATCTTCGGCATCGAACACTGCACCGCGTTCGAATGCGTCATGAATGGCTCGAATTCGTTGTCTGAGTCCGATCGCCTGCCGATCGAGCCTTGTCACGAATGTCTGCACAAGCTCGCCTTTGCGCTGCGCCTTCAGCCGTCGCCGCGCTACCAGGAGCTCGCGCACTTCTACGAGGAGCTGGGGCTCAGCGAAGACGCGCGCTGGATCAGGGAGCGCATTGGGAGCTTGTCACCGCGCTGACCCTGATCACGCTTTGGCGTGACTTTTTAGACTACTTGATCAGCTAGGTTCCGAGGTCTGAAAGTACTGATTTTCTGGAACAATCGGCCGAGCAGGCAAATTGCAGGCGCCCCGCGTCTCGCGCGCCCCGGAGAGGCAGCAGGCGCCGGTCGCGCCGGTTTCTCTCGTGGCATGTGGCTGCTCGCGTCGATCGTGATCTGCTCGTGCCAAAGTTGACTAAGTAGTATTAGTTGCAGCTCTTCGGGAACTTGTTTGCCAAGAGCAGCATGTAGAACGGGCGTAGCGTGCCCGGGAAATAGGTGTTGTCGTCGACCGACGTTTGCAGCCAAGCATCGCTGTATTCTTGAGCCTTTGTGCTGGCCGCGGGCAGGGCGCTCATGGCCAAGCCGCCGCGGAAGGCGCTGTTGGGGACGAACAAGCGCGCGACGCCACCGTTCGCGTCCACGTAGCTGGCCAGGTTGTTGAGGAAGGTCACGGCCTTAGGTTCGTTGAACCAAGCGTAGTCCGTGGCCACGCGCCAAGGTGTGCGCGACGCATCCGGGCCGTACTTGCCGTCGTCACCAGTGGCCGGAGTGCCGCTCGCGTTGCTCCAATTGGGAACCAGACCGTTCTGCGCGGCCTGCAAGGAGGCGAGCAACTTGTAGCCGTCGCTGGCGACGGTGTTCCAGCTGGTGTCATTCGTGAAGGTCGCGAACGCTTTGTAGTAGCCCGGCGCGATGTACGACGGATTGGTGCGATCACAGCCGCCAAAGTTGTCCCCGGGCTTCAACACCGTGCTGCCGTTACACGTGGTCAGCTCTGTATTCTTGATGGCGCCGATGAGCTGTTTTGCGTCGTCCGCGTAGGTCGTGCCCCAACGACAGCTGGCTTGAATCAGCGCCATCGCAGCGTCGAGCTCGCCGTCAGTTGCCGAACCTTCCGCCGAAGCAGCTCCGCAGGCAGTCGTCTGCCACTTCATCACGCCGTTCGCGTTCTTGTTCTTCTTGAAGTAGCCCCACAACTTATCGAACGTGGCTTTATCATCGTTTCCTGCTGATAGCAGCATGCCGTAGGCGATGCCTTCGGAGATGCAGTCGCCTTCGTCACGCGGCACGCACGCCGTGCCGTCGTTGCAGTCCTTCAAGCGGCGCTGCTTCCAAAGTGCGTATTCGGCGGTCAGCGCCGTGTCGTCGATCGTGCGAAACCCGGTGTATCCAGTTGCGGCCGCCTGAGCCGCGCGTGGAAGATCGGCGGCAGCGAGCGGCAAGAAGTCATCCACGCACACGCTGAATGGTCCCGCAACCGAGCCGTCGAGATAGACCTGGACCGAGATTGCCGTGCTGCCAACCACGCGGCCTGCGTCGGAGACCTTCCAGCTTGTCGGCACCTGCGCCCAAGCGATGCGGTAGTCCGCTTTGGCGTTGAGCCGGCCAACCAACATCGGTTGATTGCCCATCTGCGGTTCGTCGAGCACGAACTGAACCCGCACCGGGCCCGGTGAATTGCCGCTCAGCCCGATGCGGAAGCCAGCGACCTTGCCTGTGAAGTCGTAGGGGGCCTTGGTGTCACTGCCGGGCATGCGATTCAGATAGAACACGATTCCCGCGCCCCAATCCGCGGTAGCGCCCGAGAAGGTCCCTGAAACGCAGTACTTTCCGTCCTTGTACGGGTTCCCGGTTTGCTGGTTCGAGGTGCCGTCGCCGATCACGAGCACGGGCCCTTGGATGCCGAACGGATTGTTCTCCTGTCGAACGAAGCCGTCTTTGTTCAGGTACGCACCGTCGACTGGGGTCGTGCCACCCGGAGCATAGACGGGCTCGAACTCTGTGATGCACAGGTCGATCGCTCCCGCCGCGTCCGAGCCGGGCGCGAGCACCTGCAACGCATACAAACTGTCGGCGACGCGTTCGCCTGCGTTGGCCACGCCCCAATCGAGCGGGACCTGCGCGTCCGCAATGTTGTACACCACCGATTGGCCGAGCGTGCCCACGATGAACGGCGCAACGCCGCTGCTGTCGGCATTGGTCACGAAATTCACCCGTACGGGTGACGGTGTCGAGCCCTCCAGCTTCATCCGGAAGCCGGTGATTTTGCCTTTGTAGGCGTAGGACATCTTCGTGCCGGGGTTGTTCAGATCGAGCCCCAGGCCGACGCCCCAATGGTCGCTGACGCGATCGCCGGGAGCGGTCCCCGTCACGCAATACTTGCCGTCGCGATACGGGTTACCCGTTTGGGTGCTCGTGACACCGTCCGCGTAGGCGTACCAATAGCCCTGCAGCCCGAAGCTGTTGCCCGCCGCGTTCAGCTTGCCCGCCGGGTTGATGAAGGGCTCCGTGTTCGAATTCGGATTCGCGCCTGCGCCACCAGCGGTGCCCGTCGCGACGGTACCGCCGGCAGCGCTGGTAGCGCCCATCCCGCCTGCGCCGGTCACGGTCAATCCGCCGCTGCCCGCTTGCGCACTGCTCGGTGCGCCACCGTTGTTTGCGTCACTCGTTCCTTTCGACGAACAGGCGACCACTGCGACGAGCAACCCAGCTGCGAGGCTCTGTCGCGCAAGGTCGAGGAGCTTGCACCACGACCAAACCTTCAACGATGAATTCACGCAAACCTCCGAGCGCGCGAGCCAGGCTCGCCAAGCATGCAAAGTCTCGAAAGTGAAGCACTTCGCACGTCGGGCGCCAAATGGCACCCCAAAAAAGCAGCCGAAGATTCGTAAAAAAAGCTACGGATCGTTCATGCCTGCGCGGCGGCGGAACGGTTACCGTTTCTGGCTTGTTGGCTTTGGCTAGCAGGTGCGATGCAAGAGCCCGCGGCCGGCGAGCCCGACCACGCCGTCGAGTGCATCCAGGTAAGCGCCGCCGAAGGTGCCCTCGGGGCCGCCCAACTCGTGCAGCGCCTCACCTTGCGCCCAGGCAGCCTCACGCGCCTCGACGACGCTGAAGTTGGCGATCAAATCGTCCGCGCCGTGCAGCGCTTGCTCCGCGGTCTTCCAGTGGCCGGTCAAGAACCAGGTCTTGGCATCGGCTTCTACAGAGGCAAGCACGTGATTCACGCGTTGATAGTCCAGCTTTTGCTGATCGCGAGTCGATAGCCCAGGCTTCGACGATCGCCAAACACGGGTGAGCGCTACCGGCAAATCTCGGTTGATGTGAGCGTTCATGCCCGCCAGGGCGAATTGAATCGGCAACACGTCCGTACGCTGGTGCCCTGCAAACACGGGCCACCAAGCGCGAGGCACTTGCTCGGAGCGCTCGTCCTGCGCGAACGCCCGCAGCGCGAAGAAGTAAAGGTTTGCGAACTCGACGTCGAGCGTCTGCACGAACTGCGGGTGTTGGAACTGCCCGGCTGCAACTGCTGCAATGACCGCCTCGGTCACGGTTCGATAGAGGCGGTTGAACCAGGCGACCCCGTCCGTGACGGTTCCACCGGGAGCCAGCGATTGCTCGATACCGTTCATCACTTGGAGCACGCCCGCCGTGTCAGCGACGGGCGCGATTTCGAGCGCGGGAAGGAGCGGTGTGAGCGACGCCATGTTCGTTCGAAGGGGTGCTGCGGGCCCGCGATTTCGACGCGCCCCGGTGGCGCCGTCAATGGTCAAATGTTTGGGGAGATCGCGTCGAGGCTGCGGTATAACGTCCGTGCATGCGGCGTTTCGAGTTCGCGGAGGGTTGGGCATCGTCACCGATCGCTTCCACGTGCCGGATTTGGCCGACCCGAGTGACGACACGCCGCTGCGTGCCGAAGCGGAACCCGAGGGCGAATTCAGCGTGCTCAGCCATGCGCTCGAGCACGCAGCAAGCGCGCTCGACGACGCCGCGCATCACGGCCTTCGGCGTGCGGGGCGCAACTACGGCGAGCGCATCAGCGAGCGCGCGGTCGAGCTCCGGCAGGTTGGGCTGAAGCGTCTGGCGGAGCGTCTCGAAGCGCTCAAGGCCGCACTCGACGACAGCCAAGCAAGCGGTGACCACGACGCCGAGGTGAGGCTCGTCACGCGCTGGGCCGATGCGGCCATTCGTGTGCGGTTGTGCCAGGAGAGCGGAGGGGCCTGACAAGAGCTCCGTCGTCCAAGCTTCGAGTGTCGCTGTCTTTTGCGTGGCACATCGGAGCGCTGAGGAAATTGCGTTTCTTGTTGCTTCGAAGGGTTCGGCTGGCCTACGGCAGCGAGCACAATGGTGAGGTCTACGATTGGTGTTGGGTTGCTGGGGTGGTTCGCTCTTCAAGTGCTCGTGGGTTGCGGAAGCGAAGGCTCTTCGGGGAACGGGGCTGCAGGAAGCGCGGGTGAAGGCGGCACTTCGACGGACGCTGCCCATGCCGGCAGCGGCGGGAAGGGAGCGGCGCCACAGGCGGGCCATCACCCTGGCGGGAGTGCAGGCACCGCGGCTGGAGGGAGCGCGGCTGGAGGCACCCAGACTGCAGACACCGCCGGTACGGCGCAAGGCGGTGGCGCAGGCGGCGCGGCAGGGTCAGCTCCAACCGGGGGCACGAGCTCAGCTGGCGGAGACACGGGAGGAGCGACGCAAGGCGGTACCGCAGGCCAGACCGCAGCAGGGAGCGGGGGCAGCATCGGCGGCAGCGGTCCGGGCGCCGGTGGCGGCGGGCAAGGCGGGAGCGCAATGAGTGATATCACCCCACCGGGTGACGTCCTTTTGCGGGCCGACGGCTCGTTCAACTTGGCCTCGGCATTCACCTGCGTGGAGGTGAGCAACGTCGAGGTAGGTGCAAGTGTGTATTACGAATTGACGACCGATGGCGCGGCACCCGCGGACCCGACGAGCGTGTCCCCGAAGATGGACGCCTCCGGCAAGATTTGCGGCATCGATCAGAATGGCACGACCCGGATTCGGGTGCGTCAGGTCGACGCTGCGGGCAACCTCGGGCCGTCTTCATTGCACCGCTACACGCTGGACACTGCGCCGCCCGTCATCTGCGGCGTATCGGCGACTCCTGACGGCGTGGCCTACGTCGATTTGCCGCTGCATTTGCGGTTGAGCGCCGAAAAGGACGGCACTGCGACGATCGACGTTCAAGGTGTGGGTACGGTAACCCTGCGGGATGATGGCGCCAGCGGCGATGCCCATGCCGGCGATGGCATCTACGAACTCGACTACGCAGTCCCACCGGGGAGTGACGTGCCTAACGCGACGCTGACGGCCCATTTCAAGGACGCCGCCGGCAATCCTGCCGCTGATCTCCCGTTCGCCAAGAAGGTATTCGTGGACCGCAGCGCGACCCCCGTCGCTGGCGCGTTCGTAGACAGCACGGTGTGGACCGCAGCGGGTAGCCCGTACGTCATCACGGCGACCAGCGCGTTCGAAGCGGACCTTTCGCTCGAGCCGGGGGTGGTGGTGATCTTCAAGGGCGCGGCGCAACTTTCTGCGCTGAAGAACTTCACTGCGCTGGGCACGCAGGCTCAGCCAATCGTGATGTACGGCGCGAACTTGCGCTTGGATGGACCGAAGCTGCTCCAGACCTTCGATGTGGCCACGGGCGCGTATGTGGCTGGCCCGAGGCTCGACTACGTGCAGATGTCCGATGGGCGACTGAGCTTCGGTTACGTCGGGTTCAATGAGGCTGGCGCTTACATCACCAACTCTGCGATCGGCTCGCTGAGCGGCGAGTCCGTGGCCAACCGCATGTTCGGCGTGTACGTGCGACACAGCTGGATCGGGACCATCCCTGAGTACGGCGCGCTCCTCAATGGGCGCATCACGGATTCGTATCTCGATAACGTGGTCGTCGATGGGTACACCGAAAACGCGGAGCTCACTTATAACCAAATCAGTAAGCTCGAGGTCGATCGCTGGCACCCGACCTTCACGCTGGCTCATTGCAACGTCACCGAAATGACGATGCATCGGCCGACGCAAGCAACCAACGCCGCTTTCCACCAAAACAACTTGGGCGGGGCGAACGTCACCACTGCGCTGAGTGTCACGAGTGGCAACCCTGCGGAGCCGCAAGTGGACGCCAGCGCGAACTACTGGGGCAGCGCGACGACCGCGCAGATGACCACGCTCGGCAGCAGTGCGAATATTGGCGCGATCTTCGACTTCTTCGACGATACGACGCAGACGCGGGTGGACTACAAGAACTGGCTCAGCACGCCCGCGAATGCAGGACCCAGTTGGGTTCGTAGCGAAGCGCCGGCGATCGCTGACAGCTGCGCGAGTGGCGGTAGTGGTGGTGCGGGTGGCTCGGGTTCAGGCGGCACTGGTGGCTCGGGCGGCGCAGCGGTAAGTCAGTTGCTCGGCGCCTGCAACAACGTCGCGGGAAAGTTTTGTGAAGAGGTAAGTGGGCCGATTGCGCTACAGAGTTCCGTTCAGGATTCGTGCACCTCTAATTGGCAAAGTTCGTGCGCAAGCTCGAACTTGATTGGCACTTGCACTTTCGTTCACGGCGCGGCTTCGCTCGGGCTGACTGGCGTAATCCGCTATTACCAAGGCGGCCTCGCGACCGCAGAACAATTAAAGAACGGTTGTGAATCCGGGCTTGCGGGCACCTGGTTGGGGAATTGAGTCACTGCCCTGGCCTCTCGTGCGCGGCTGGAGCTACGCGCCGGGGCACGCGGGCCTCGCCCGCTTGCCAAATAAAAACACCTCAGGGCAACAACTAGTCGCGCGTTGTCTACGTGCGATGTTTCCTTAAATGCTGGTAGTGTGGCTTCGCTTTGCGGGCCCACGATTCCACCATCGAGCACGAGCCGGGCGTTGCGAATGACGAGCACCCGCCGAGCCTGCCGACCTTTCTTCGAGGGGGCGGTGAGGCGGGAGCGCTGATCCGCGGAATGCGTTGGGAGGACACGCCGCTCGGGCCCGTGCAGAATTGGTCGCCCGCGCTCCGAACCGTGGTTGGCGTTCTGCTCAGCAACCGCTTTCCGATGCTCATCGTGTGGGGGCCGAGGTTGATTCAGCTCTACAACGATGCCTATCGCCCGATTCTCGGCGACAAGCACCCGCGTTCACTTGGCCAGGCCTGCGCGGAGTGTTGGCCCGAGATCTGGCCGATCGTCGGCCCCATGTTCGAGGCGCCCATCCATGGCGGACCTGCGACCTGGGAAGATGATCTCACATTGGGTATCACGCGGCGAGGCTTCCTCGAAGAGTGTCACTTCAATGTCGCTTACAATCCCGTTCCGGACGAGTCGGTTCGGCCGACGGGCATTGGTGGCGTGATCGCGCCCGTCGCGGAAACGACGGAAAAGGTATATGGCGAGCGGCAACTCAGAGCGCTGCGCGAGCTGGCGATGCGAACGGCGAACGAAAAGACCGCCGAGCAGGCTTGTCAGGCTGCCGCGTCGACGTTGAGCACCGCAACGCGAGACGTCCCATTTGCGCTGTTCTATCTGAGTGATCCGGGGAGTGAAGGCATACGACTGGTCGGCGCTTTCGGGTTCGACCGCGCCGAGGAGGTCTCGCCCCGAGAGTGGCCGCTGGTCGAGCACGGGCTGGTCGTGATCGAGGACTTGTCGCGCTTTCACGAACACCTTCCGCTGAGCGAATGGAACGCTCGCCCGACCCGCGCGGTCGTGATCCCGTTGGCTTCGGCCGACCAGCAGGGCTACGGCTTCGTCGTCGCCGGGACCAGCCCGCATCGCGCGTTCGACGAGGGGTATCGAGGGTTTTTCGAGCTCGCGGGTGCGCAGGTGGTAACGGCGATCCGCAACGCGCACGCATTCGAGACCGAGCGCAAACGTGCTGAAGCGCTGGCTGCCCTGGATGAAGTGAAGACGGCCTTCTTCAGCAACGTCAGCCACGAATTTCGCACGCCGCTCACGCTCATGCTCGGCCCGATCGAGGACGGGCTTCAAGATCTCGAACAGCCATTGCCGCCACGCCAACGCGAGCGGCAAGAGGTCGTGCAGCGCAGCTCGCTTCGTTTGCTCAAGCTCGTCAATTCGCTCTTGGATTTCAGCCGCATCGAGGCGGGCCGAGTGCAGGCTCGATACCAGCCGACCGATCTGGGCGCCTTCACGGCGGACTTGGCCAGCTCGTTTCGGTCGCTCGTGGAGAAGGCTGGCCTGACGCTCACGGTCGACTGTCCGGCACTCGACGAGCCCGTCTATGTCGACCGTGAGATGTACGAGAAGGTCGTGCTGAACCTGCTTTCGAACGCCTTCAAGTTTACGCTCACCGGCGGCATTCGAGTTTCGCTCTCGGCTGATGGTGATTGCGCGCGTTTGGTCGTGGCCGACACCGGCACGGGGATCCCGGAATCCGAGCTGCCACACATGTTCGAGCGGTTTCACCGTGTGGAAGGTGCAAATGGGCGAAGCTACGAAGGCAGCGGCATTGGCCTCGCGCTGGTGCAAGAGCTCGTGAAGTTGCACGGCGGCAGCGTCGCTATCAGCAGTCGTTTGGCGCACGGCAGTGAGTTCACGGTCTCGTTGCCGCTCGGCTCGAATCACCTCGATCCGGAGCAAATCGAGGCGACCACGACGGCGTCATCGACGCGGCTCGGGCCAGCCCCATTCATCAACGAGGCGGCGCAGTGGTCGAACGCTGGCAGCGAGGCACCGAGTCGAGTCGAGGCACTCGCTACGCCGACTTCGGCACCTGCCAGCGGCGGCCGTGTCCTGCTCTGCGACGACAACGCGGACATGCGTCAATACGTGTCCCAATTGCTCGTCGCCCACGGCTGGCAAGTGGAAGCCGTGGAAGACGGCGAGGCCGCACTGCGTAGTGTGAGAGCGAGCCAGCCTGATTTGGTGCTGACGGACGTGATGATGCCGAAGCTAGATGGCTTCGGTGTCTTGCGCGCCTTGCGAAAGGACGAGCGCACGCATCTCGTCCCGGTGATTCTGCTCTCGGCTCGCGCAGGTGAGGAAGCTCGCGTGGAAGGGCTGGACGCCGGAGCAGACGATTATCTGGTCAAGCCGTTTGCCGCTCGCGAGTTGGTCGCTCGCGTACGTACTCACTTGAATGCGGCGCGCGAGCGGCAGGAGGTTGCTCGAGTCTCCGATACTGCCCGTAGAACCGCGGAGGAAGAGGGCCGGCGCAAGGATGAGTTCCTGGCCATGCTCTCGCACGAACTGAGAAATCCGATGGCGGCGATCACCATGGCCCTGGCCATGATGGAGCGCGCGGCGGGTGACCCAGTGGCATCGGCGAGGCACCGCGAGACCGCCCAGCGGCAGGTGGCCAATCTCACGCGCCTGGTCGACGACCTGCTGGACGTTTCGCGCATCACGCGTGGTCAAATCGAGCTGAAAAAGCGCTCGATGGACTTTGCCTCGTTGGTCGAGAGCGCGCTTACCTCCGCGCGTGCCACGATCGACGCTCGAGGGCACCGTTCGTCAGTGACGATTACCGCCGGTGACTATCGACTCGAAGGCGACGAAACACGGCTAGAGCAAGCCGTGGTGAATCTTTTGGTCAACGCCGCCAAGTACACCGAACCGGGCGGTACGATTTCGGTCACTCTCACTCGAGAGATCGCTGATGGCGTGGCGTACGCCGTTTTGTGCGTGCGCGACACGGGCCGCGGCATCCCCGCAGACATGCTGGAGAAGGTGTTCGAGGTGTTCGTGCAGCTCTCGCCCTCGCTGGATCGAACTTCTGGCGGTCTCGGTTTGGGACTCACGCTAGTCAAGCGCCTGATCGGAATGCACGAGGGGAGCGTCGTCGCGCGGAGCGAGGGCCTGGGGAAGGGGAGCGAGTTCGTCGTTCGGCTGCCGCTGGGACCGCGCTCGCGACAGCCGAACGAGTCCAAAGGTGCACCGGACGGCGCCCGCGCTGGCGCGTCACGGCGTGTGCTGATCGTCGAGGATTCCGAAGAATTTCGTGAAATTTTGCGGGAAATGTTGGAAGATTTGGGCCACGAAGTGTTCGTGGCCAAGGATGGCCTGACCGGCGCGGCGTCCATCCTCGAGCTTCGACCGGACGTGGCCCTGGTCGACCTAGGCTTGCCCGGCATCGACGGCTACGAGGTTGCCCGTCGCGTGCGCGCTGCCGCACATGGTGCAGAGCTGTATTTGGTCGCATTGTCCGGCTATGGTGGCGCGATCGACAAGATTGAGACCCAGCGCGCTGGCTACGATCGACACCTCACCAAGCCGACGAGCGTGGAGGAATTGTTGCGTGTCGTGAGCGGGTCCAAGCCGCGCGGGGGAACATAATTGCGTATGAACGAGCCCGCGGGCGTAGGCTACGAGTCGCCATGACCTCTGCTGTCTCTGAGACTAACGACTCGCCCGACGCGGCCGAGTCACCGTTCGACACCGAAAAGGCCGAGCTAGAAGCGTGGATCAGCGAGACGCCGCCGGAAGCGAGCGTCAAGGGCATGTACGTGGAGACGTTGCTGACGATGCTCAAACGTCGCGCTGTGCGGAGCCCCACCGACAAGCGGTATTTCGCGTTCAAGGACTATCCGCTGAGCGAGCTCATGCGCCTGATGGTCGACGCGATCGGCGTGCTCTATCCCGAGCTTTCCCCGCGTGAGGGGATGATCGCGCTCGGCAGACTGGCGTTCCCAACGCTCACCAGCACGACAATTGGCAAAGTGATCTTCAGCGTGGCAGGCAGCAGCTGGGTGCGCGCGCTCAATCTGGTCACGAAGGCGTACGAAGTATCCATCAAGCCCGGCACTGCAACGGTTCAGGATCTGACCGAAAGCAGCGCGCGGGTCGAGCTGCGCGAGATTTGGAACTTCGGCAACTCGTATCAGGTTGGCGTGTTCGAAGGCGCCATGAAGGGCTTCGGCGTGCGTGGCACTGTTCAGGCCGTGACCGTGGGCCGGCGCTGCGACGTGGATCTGATCATGCAATGGGAACCGTGAGAGATCCCTGACGCCGCGCTGTCGCCGCTGCGGCACCCAGAGAAATGACCAAGGCAAAGCGTTGCGCTTTCCCTCATTATGGGTCGGAAACTCTTGACTGCCGAGGTACGCCGCGTCCGCCGACGGCTGCAACGGTCGTGCGAGGGCATGAGTTCATCACTTTGGAGAAATAGATGATCGTCGATCGCGCCTGGGCAGCTCGCAATCTCGGTTTCAATCCAATCGCCACTCCCGCGCCGGAGGCGTCGTTTGCGTTTCGCGCGGCCTCAGACTCGCCAACGGACGACAACATTCGTCGCGAGATCATCGATTTCGACTCCGATGCGGCCCATGGCCGAGAATTTCTCGCGTTCTCGACAGCTACGGGACTATCTCGGTTCACGGACATTCCGTGGCCGAGTGGGCTTGCCCCGAAAACCAGCGGGGCACCGAAGGGCAGGGCCGGCGCGCCTCTGCCACGCGCGGACGTGCTTCTGGTCACATGGACCGTTGACGAGGGGCATGCGCTGAGTCGCGTCATTACGCCCGGAAAGGACTCCCGCAACGACTATCGGCCTTACACTCACAACTTCGCGGCGATCTCGAAGAAGATGAGCGCGCGCTGCCCTGCTCGCCAAGCCAAGCGCCTGGGGGCGTTCTGGACGAGTAAGATCGGCTCCAAGTCCATCGTCGTTTTCAAGTCTGATTCACACATGTCGCAGGATGGACCCGAGCTTCCGAACATTGACGTGTGGCGACAAATCATCGAGGAGGTGAAGCCCAAGTTGGTCATCACGACGGGCACCGCCGGCGGGATCGGCAAGCAATTCGAGGTCGGCGATGTGATCGCGAGCCCGATCGTTCGCTTCGATTGCACCGCAAAGTTCAAAAAGGAACCATTCGCGCAAGACCACTTCGCGAGCTCGGCCGTGAATTCGAAACACTTTGCGACGGCAAAGAAGCTATTCGCCGCCAATTCGGCTCAGCTGCCCAAGGACAACACCCGTAGCCCCAAGATTGTGAAGGTCGCGCCTCGCGCTCTCAGCTCCTCGGTCGTGACCACCGACTTCTTCGGCTTCGATACCTCGGACAACCACTACAAGCTCAAAGGCCTCGGAGACGTTTCGGAGATGGGCGACGCCGTTCTCGGCATGGTCGCGAATCAAATGGGCAGTGGCGCTCCGCGCTGGGTCGCCGTGCGCAACGTCTCCGATCCGCAAATCAAGGCCGAGGGCACCCTCAGGGAGCAAGCCGCCATCGCAGCACAGATCTACAAAGCCTTTGGCCGATGGAGCTCCGTATGCAGCGCGATCGTTTGCTGGGCGCTGATCGCCGCGGAGGCGTAGCGCCCAGCGCAAACGCGTCAGCTAGCTGTTCATCATTCGAGAAAACTTCTCGGTCAGCACCGGATCGGCGGCCATCTTGGCGCCCCAGGCCGTGGCGACCTGTCCATAGCTCATCATGTCCAGCCCGTAGCGACCGAGCGCGCCCATCATGTCGCCGCGCTGCATGCCCTTCATGATGCCCACGTAGTCGCTCAGTTTGGCCACCTTTTGGCCCGGAAATACCACGGGATCCGGATCGGCGTTCTCTTGGTTCAAGGCGTGCTGTGCCTGCTGCGCCTGAGCCATGCGCAGGTGCATATCCATGTTTCCTTCGCGGATGTTGTCGAGCGCCGCCTTCTCTTCCGCGTTCACACCCATCTTGGCGAAGCTCTGCAACTCCTGCAGCTCGAGGAAGCGTTCGTGCAGAGAGCGGTTGTTGTTCAGCGCCTCCTGCCATTCGGGAATATGGAGGTTCAGTTTGCCGAAGTTGTCGGTGCGTAACGGTAGCTTGAAGCGCTCGAACAGTTTGACGAGCTCGGTGGGTGGTGACGCGGTGGCGGCGAGCACCGCGGCAGGGCCGCGCTGACCGATGCTGGCCATGATGCGGTCGCGTTCGGTCGAGAATTCCGCGTACTCCTCCAACGTGAGCCCCGCGTAGCGGCGTGTGGGTGGCTTCACGCGGTTGCTCTTGGCGGGATCGTCTTCCAGCTGCGTGATCCACGCACGGAAGCCGTCTTGCGTGGCTTGCGGGTGGTTGCCGAGACCGAGCCAAATTTGCGCCAGCACCATCTCCCAACCGGTGAAGCCGCGGGCTGGCGCTTGCCCTTTGAGCCAACCGAACAATTGTTCGACCTCGGGGCGCAGTGCGGGATTTTCCTTGGCGCGGAAGCCGAGTGCGATGATCGCGGCGCTGGTCGTCCAATCCGAGGGCCCGAAAACGAGCGAGTACAGCGCGCCTCGGCCAGGCCCGGTCTCCCAGGCGCCAAGGTGCGAGAGCACGAGCGCGCTCGCAATCTGACAGCGATAAGTCCAATAGAAGCCGTCAAAGCCGGAGTCCGGCGGCGGCAGCGGTGGATCCGTCATGACCGCCAAGAAAGCGTGCAGCCATTCCACGCCCCACTGCTGCGCCACATTGCGCGCCGCGCCGTCCCACACCTCTCGGCGATAGAGCTGCTGGGCGATGCTCGCGATTACCTGCTGCGCGCGTGGATCTGCCGCCGGGTAAACCCTTTGCGCCGTGGTGTCCTGATAGTTCCACAGCCGGTACTGAACCTGCGCTTTGTCCGCGCGCGGGTCGGGCTGCTGGATCTCTTCCACTTTTACGTCCAACGAGCCGCTAGCGCCCATCGTGCGCATGGCCAGATCGAACGCGAGGCTGACGCTCGGCGCTTCGAGGAACTTGCTCTCGAGGCCGATGCTGCAGGAGAGCCCCTGGCCGCAACAGCGGAGGATTGGCATCAGTTCGCGCGCAAATGAGCGCGCGGCTGCGGCGGTCGCGTCGCCCGGGCCCTGCAAGAAGGTGTAGTAAACCTCCATTGGTTCCAGCTCCTCACACAGCTGGCGAGTCAGTGCGCTCCACCACTGCCGCTCGCGCAAGACGAGCAGCGCGTGCTTGTCCTCCGGCGTGTTGTAGCCGCGAAAGCGCGCGTAGTGGAACGACGGCAGCGCGTCCTCGTAGTCCGACTCGCGCGAGAGCAGTTCGTGAAAAATCTGAGTGGCGCGGTCGTAGCGCTTGGCGTCCAAATACGCCCAACCCAAGTCGAACAGCGGTGAATTGTCTTTGGGATCGATGTTTAGCGCCGCGCGTGAGTGTTTTTCCGCCTCATCGGGCCGACCCGCTTGGCGGTACGCGTTGGCGGTCGTCGTCTGCACCTTCCAATCCTCGGGAAAGCGCCGCACGCCTTCCAATGCGACGCTTAGCGTCGCGTTCGGATCCGCCAGACGACGGCGCAGCATCGTCTCCCCAAAGTACAAGACCGCCTCGTTGGGATAGCTCTTCCGCAAAGCGGCAAACAGGTCGGCGCCCGCGCTCACGTTGGCCAAACGCGGATCTTCCGGATCTGGCGGGACGGGGACCTGAATGCCCGCGCGCAAGGCGCTGCGCACCGGGTGCTTGGCGAACACATCCCAACCGAGCCGTGTGATCACCTCGGGATTGCACCAGCGCGTCAGCCAAGGCAGGTAGGCCAAGTCCGGCGCGACGTCGATCACGTCACAAATTAGCTCGATCGCCTCCGGCAAACGCTTCTGCATCATCAGGATGCGCGCGCGCACCGCAGCGGTCGCTACGTGAATCGCACCGGTCGCGACCGGCGTCGTCGACAATGGGTCGGGTGACGCGAGCGCGATCTCGTCCACCAAATCCAAGTAGGAGCGCTCGTTCGGAAACAACATCAGCGCGTCCGAGGCGAACAGCATGGCGGAGATCAGCTCACCGCGCTGGAAGGTCTCTCTCGCGCGCGCTTTCAGTCGTTCCCCGAGCTCGGTGCGAGCCTGGCCTTCGTTCGGTAGTTCCGTCGGATCTAGCTGAGTCGGTTGCATGCGTTTTTTCCCCTAGGCGAACCGACGACGCTAGTCCGAAAGCCACGCGCGTGGAAAGAAGCTTCAGCCGCCGCCAGACTCCGGCGTCCGATATGGCATCGGTCCCCAGTACGCGTACAGCCCGTCATCCGCGCGTTTCCAGCCCGCCGCGACCTCCGGCATGTTCCGCTCGATCCACCGCTTGAAGTGCGGTCGCGTGCCGTCGGCATCGTTTACGCCGTACTCCTCTGCAAGATCCCAAGACGCGAATACGCGCCCGTTCTTTAGTTCGAGGTTCGGATCGGCGGCGAGCGCGGCGATGCATCGGCCGACGAAGAGTGGTGTCTCCGACGCAATGAACTCTTTTGCGTTTTTGGCTGCGTCTTGCCAATTGGCTTCGGTCACGCCCATGTGGTCGAGCATCCACTCGGAGCGCAGAAAACCAGGGGTGACGGCAATGGCAGGGATCCGGCGCTCCTTCAGCTCTTGAGACAGCGCGAAGGCCATACGAATGATCGTGGTCTTCACCAGGTCGTAGAAGAAATGACCGCGGTAGAAGAAGGCGTCGCCGTCGGTGACTTCGATGACCAGGCCGCCCGGGCGGAGGCGAGGCAGGCCGAAGTGGCTGGTGATGATGTGCGTTTTGATCGCGCGATCGATCAACGTCAGACCGCTATCGAGCTTAATTTCCCAGAGCTTCTTGCCCCACTCGATCAGGTCGTCACCGCCCCAGATATCGTTGACCAAAATGTCGAACTCGCCGACTTGCTCGAACAGCGCAGCAACTTCGGCCGGAACGGTGTGGTCGACCCGCACGGCCACACCGCGCCCGCCGCGCGCACTGACGAGGTCTGCGGTTTCGTTGATCGTCTCTGGGCGGTTGCTCATTCCCGCACTTCCGGGAACGCTACGACCCGTGCAGTAGACCGTGGCTCCGGCCTCACCCAGAGCGGTCGCGATACCTCGCCCGGCTCCGCGGGTCGCGCCGGCAACGACGGCGATTTTTCCTTCGAGCGGCTTGTTCATCCCCTTGCGGCTACCACGCCGCGTTCGTGCTCGCTAGCGCACGAGCCGGGTGCGCCGCGCGCCGCGAGCACCGCGCCTCGCAAAACAAATATTTCACGTTCTCCGGGGATTCGCTTGACGCTGCGCGCGCGTCGGACGATCTCGCCGCTTCGATGAATTCCGATTTGGTGTTCGCTCCAACGGCTGATCCGCGCGTGTTTTTGGCGCCAGATGGCTCGCGCCATTCGCCGCCCGCAGGCTGGCTGTGTTTGCCGCCCGGGGATGCGGGGCTCACCCGGCGCGTGAAGAGCTTGGGGCCGTCGTGGGCGATCATCGAGAAGAAGGGGCGCAAGGCCTTCTCCAAGGGCCTTTGGGCACCCAGCGCGAACATCGAGGCTGCGAAGGCAGCGCTCGAGGCGGAGCGCAGCACAGTCGCATACGCGAAGAAGCGCGCTGCCGCGGGCGCGCGACGCGAGCACGAACAGTCCGCCTACGTAGTTTCGTTCGAGGTCGAAGTGTTGGGGTTCCTGCGTTTCGCGCCGAGCTTCGAAGCGTTGGCGCGAAACGTCGCGCGGCAGGTGACCGCGCATGCCACGCCCGTCGGCAGCGGCACCGTGGCTCGCACCAAGCGCATCTCGATCGATCGTCGTGCCGAGTCCGCCGTGATCGCGTGGATGCGCCACCAAACGACGGCTTATGATCGCATGGCGATCCCGCGGGTTGCAGGCAAACGCCGGGAGGTGCGGCGCGAGCTCGCCACCGTGTCTCGCGCGATCCTCGATTTGCATCGCCGCGATGTCGCGCACGCGAGCGCCGCGTGCCCATTGTGCTCAGCGGTGCGCGTGCCCTAGCATCACCGGTATGGGTTTGAGCTACGAGCAAGCCGTGACGGCGCTTTATCAAGCGTCGTTCGAGTCCTTCGTGACCGAGCGGAAGCGGCTTGCGGGTGAGCTCAAGACCGACGGTGACAAGTCGGGCGCAGCGCAGCTCGCCAAGTTGGGGCGTCCGTCGATCTCGGCGTGGGCCGTCAACCAGCTGTGGTGGCACGCGCGCGAAACGTTCGACGAGCTGTTCGAGACCGCGGCCGAGCTTCGACGCGGCAAGCATTCCGCGAGCGCCGCGCATCGCAAGGCGCTGGCCAAGCTGAGCGCGCGCGCCCAGCAGCTGCTGAGCGAAAGCGGACACAGCGCAAACGACGCCACCCTGCGCCGAGTCACGATGACGCTTTCAGGCTTGGCCGCCGCGGGAAACTTCGAGCCCGACACTCCGGGCGCGCTCAGCAAGGATCGCGATCCTCCGGGATTCGAGGCGTTCGGCATCGCGAGCGCGAGCGCCGAGCCCGACGAAGAGGCCCCTGCCGAGCCCAAACCCCAAGGCGAAGTCGCGGCGCCGGAACGCAAACGCACCGCCGAGATTGAAGCCGCGGAACGCAAACGTGCGCTGGAGGCTGAAGCTGCAGAACGCAAACGCGCGGCGGAGGCCGCAGCGGCGGAGCGCAAACGCGAAGCAGAAGCCGAGGCCAAGCGCCAAGCACGACGGAAAAAGCTCGAAGCGGACCTGCGCGACGCGAAGGCGGAGCTCAGCGAACGCGAGCACGAACGCGACCGCGTGCAAAAGCAGCTCGCCACGGCGGAACGCGAGGTCGAACGCGCTCGCGCCGACGTAGACGCCGCACAGGCCGCGCTCGAAGCCGAATGAGCCGCAGCACCGGCGCGCGGAGCGACTTGGCGCGCCAGTTAGTCACCGCGTAGCCATTCGCGACTTGCTCGCCGAGCCGAGTCTTGGGCCGGTCCACCAATCTGTTGCTCGGCTTCTTCGCGGACCGTGAACTGGGCACGTGCTTCGTACGCCCTTATCGGTCATCGAAGATGAAATGACGATGATGAAGTGACGATCTCGCGCCAGATAGCGTCTTTTGCGTTCGGAATAAGAATGTCGAAAGAAGATGTGCTGGTTCTGAACTCGGAACAGGGGTTAGTCAAATTGCAAATCGAGGAATTTCAAATTTGCGTCTTTATGTTTCTGCGCTAATTGGCTCGCCATGCTTAGTAATAACCCTCGGGGTTGGTTCTCTAAATACACTGCCGCGTCCGCGCGGCGACACGTTGGTTTGGCTGCGCTTTGCTGCGCGCCGCTCACTGTGCTCGGCTGCTCGAACAACAGCGGTCAAGCTGAAACATCGCAGAGCGTGAGCTCCACGACCGGAGCGCTCACGAACTCGGCCTGCGGCTATGTGCTCAGCGCCGACGTTTCCAAGGCGAACAAGAAGGGCTTCAAGGCCAAAATCAAGATCAGCAAGGCGGATGGCAGCAAGCTAGATCCCGCGACGTCGTTTTCGGTGCTCGTGAATGCCGGCGCAGCGACGCTCACGCAGGTCGGCCACGGCACGTTCCAAAGCACGGAAAATGGCTATTTGCTGAGCACAATCAGCGGTGACGAGACCGATGACGACCTAGCCGTGGACGGCGAAACGCCGGATCCCGACGTGCTGGGCGGCAAGGCCTACCGATTTCACCTGAACTTCAGCGGCGCGTACAGCACCTTCGTCGCCAACATCATCACCACCAGTGGCGTCGCGTGCGATCAGACGGCGCCGAGCGTGCAACTCACCACCAGCGGTGATTTCTTCACCTCCAATGGCCAATTGGCGCTGACCGCGACCGCCACCGACGACACCTCGGTGTCGAAGGTAGTGTTCGCGCAGGACGGCGTGGAGCTCGGCACGGTTCGCAGCGCGCCGTACACGCTCAACGTCCCGGTCACGAGCGCGATCAACGGCCGTCACCGCTACACGGCCACCGCGTACGATCTCACCGGCAACGCGGGCTCGCAGACGCAGCGCGTGCTGGTCGCGATCGGTAACGAGTTTTTCGGTACCGCGACCACGGTCGCGGCCGACTACACGAAGCTGCTCGAGCATTTCAATCAAGTCACGCCGGGCAACGCCGGCAAGTGGGGCTCGATCGAAGCCACCCGCGACGTGATGAATTGGACCGAGCTCGACACCGCGTACAACTACGCCAAGCAAAATCACCTGCCGTTCAAGATGCACACGCTGGTGTGGGGTTCGCAGCAGCCAGCCTGGGTCGCGAATCTTCCGCCCGCGGAGCAGCTCGCCGAGCTCGATCAGTTCATGACTGCCGTCGCCGAGCGTTACCCCAGCATCGACCTGGTCGACGTCGTGAACGAGCCGACGCACGCGCCTCCGCCCTACGCGGCTGCGCTCGGTGGAGCTGGCGTCACGGGTTGGGATTGGGTGGTCTCTGCGTTCGAAATGGCGCGCTCGCACTTCCCGAACTCCGAGCTGTTGCTCAACGACTACTCGATCCTGTCCACGACGGGAGCCACGACGAACTACCTGAACATCGTCAAGATCCTCAAGGACCGCGGCCTGATCGACGGCGTGTCCGAGCAGGGCCACTTCTACGAGCGCTTCCCCGAGCTCTCCGTATTGCAAGCAAACCTGGCCAGCTTCCAGGCGACCGGACTGCCGCTGTACATCTCCGAGCTGGATTTGAACCTCGCGGATGACGCGCAGCAAGCAAACCGCATGCGCGATCTGTTCACGACGTTCTGGTCGAACCCCTCGGTGGTCGGTGTCACCCACTGGGGTTATCTGCAGAACAACGTCTGGCAGCCGAATATCTATCTGATTCGCAACGACGGCAGCCTGCGTCCGGCGCTGACCTGGCTCGATTGCTACCGTGCGGGCGGTACCAATTGCACCGTCCCGCCGTACATTCCGCCGCCCCACACGGGCACGGACAGCGGCATCACGCTCCAAGCTGAAGAGTACGACACCGCCCACGCACTGCAGCCGGCTGGCAACGTAGTTGCCTTCGCGAGCGACGGCTCCTGGTTCCAGTTTTCGAAGGTCGCGTTCAACAACAAGTGGAACGCGCTCAACGTGAGCTACGCGAACGGCCTCTCCAGCAGCATCAGCCTCACGCTGCACCTCGATAGCCTCGACAATCCGGCCGTTGCCACCGTTGCTTTGCCGCCCACGGGCAGCTTCGGCACGCTCAAGACGGTCTCGATTCCGTGGACTCCGCTCAGCGTGTCGCATGACCTGTACGTCAAGTTCAACGGCGGCGGCGCCAACGTGGATTTCGTGCAGTTCCAAGCTCCGCCTCCGGCGCAGGTGAACATCGTTGCCAATGGCACGTTCGAAACGAATACGAACGGCTGGTTCACGTTCAACGGCGGTCCGCTCGTGACCAGTTCGGACCGCGCACACGGCGGCACGAAGTCTGCCGTGATCACCAATCGCACCAACAACGCGCCGATTGCGACCGATCTGACCAGCGTGGTCAAGGCGGGCACGAACTACCCGTTCAGCCTCTGGGCCTCGATCAATTCGCCGGATGGCACGAGCAAGCAAGTCAACGTGACGCAAGCAACCACGTGCAAGAATGCGGACGGCACGAACGGCTCGACCTCCTACAACTGGATCGCGGGCCCCACGACGCTTGCTGGCGACGCGACCTGGTCCTGGGTCAAGTTCGCGGGCACCGTCGCGGTTCCGAACTGCACCATCGCCTCGGTGGTGATCTGGGTGGAAGGTGCTGTCGGTTCAGATTTGTACGTCGACGACGTGCAGGTGCTCGCGGACGTCAACGGGCCGGTCAACTTGCTCACTGACGGAACCTTCGAGACCGGTCAGGGTGGCTGGTTCGGCTTCAATGTCACCAGCGTTGGTGTCGATTCGACCCTCGCGCACTCGGGCTCGAAGAGCCTCCAGGGCGCTAGCATGCTTCAGAACGGCGGCCTCGGTCGCGATATCTTGGCTCTGGTCGCCCCGGGCAAGAAGTACACGGCGTCGGCTTGGGTTCAGCTGAACACCACTGCCGGCTCGGGTCTCGCGAAATGGCAGACGATTCAGAACTGCAACGGTGGCTCGGACAGCTTCCCAGGCCTCCAGTTCAAGACCGCGAGCAACGGCGCGTGGACACAAATGACCGGCACCATCGATCTGTCGGCATGCACGACGGTGAGCAAGCTCATCCTCTTCGCCGGAGCCGACTCCGGTAACTTGAACGTCGACGACGTGGTGCTCACGCCGCTGCCGTGACGGTCGTTTTCAGGTGAAAGAAGGGTGGCGGGCGCGAGCTCGCCACCCTTTTTCTTTGGGGATGCCTACGAAAGCAGATCACTCGCGGAGAGCGTAGGTACGACGCGGTCTCGGAAGAGCGCATAGACGGCACTGCCATTCGGCAAATCCAGATCGCCGCGAAAGAGCAGCGCCAGCGCAGGTTGGCTCGTGTTCCCCAATGCCTGCTGAACCAGATTGCCGTCCGCGCGGGTGCGCAATCGGCGGTAGAACGCCGCGATTGACTCACCGGGCTCGCGCTCGAACTCGCTGAGTGTCTCACCACGCAGGACCACCCGAGCGCTGCGCGCGGCCGCATGCAAGAGGCCGAGTTCGAACATCGAAGTGCGGGTTCCGCTCTCGAAGTAGGCCATGAGTTCAGGACAAACCTTGGCGATCGTTGCCTTCGAGGTCGCGACGTTGTTCAGCTGCAGTTTCCCCTTCGATTGCACGTCGAGCCAATGCAGGACGCCTTGGTGTAGGTCGACCACCAGGGGTAAATAGATGCCGTTTTCGCCCGCCAAATCGAACTTCAACTCGACCGCCTTCGGATCGAAGTGGCGAGCGAGAGGGCTCTCGCTCAGCATCAACCCGGCGAAGGCTCGTTCGAGTTGGCTGAAGGGCATGCCGGCGTACGCATTGACTACCATCACCGCGTAGCGAGCGCCCGCCACGCGCGCAGCGGCGGTATGCACATCGACGAACTCGCTCGCGCCGTCCGGCCAAGGAGCGTCGCGTAGGTCACCCGCGCTCTGCGCGATCAAAGTGCCGTCTTCGAGAGTGGACTGCAATTGATAGTATGAGCAGACTCCGACTTGTCGCCAGACTGCGTCGAACAGACCGACGGACAAATCGAGATCGGTTTCATGCCCATTTTTCTGCGGTTCGCACCAATGCAAGAATAGCCGCAGCACGTGGCTGATCGAGAGCGTGACCCGCGTGCCGCGGGGCAGTGAAACCGCTGATTTGCTAGCGGTGCGCTCGTTGAAAGGGACGGTGACCGTGCGCAGCGCTTCGTCGATGACGCACACGGCGAATGGCTGCTTTTGCGAGAAGCGCAGCAAGAGCTCGGCCTCGATGGCTGCAATCGCCGGCTCGATTGCCGAACGCGACAGAACCACGCGTTCGTCGGCCGAGTTGACGCAGCGAGCGAGCTTGCCTTTGGGCCAATACACACGGATGCGCGCCTTTTGGTCTCGTTGCGATAGATGACTACGCAAGTTGACCAGCACCGGCGTCCCCATCGCCGAGACCTTCGCCGTGAAGGTGCCAACCACTCGAGCGCGCTCGGCGTCGGTCGTGCTGATGCGGAGTATTTGGTCCAAGCGGCGCGCCAGCTCTCCAGGCCGATCGGTGAGTAACGCCAACGCGCGTTCGACATCGCGCGCTTGGGTGGCGCGTTCCAGCTGGCCATTCCAGCCGTGAAAGGCGGGGGCGACGGTGCCGTCGGGAGCTTGCTTGCGCACGACTCGGAAGGCTCGCGCGACGCGAGGAAAGCGCTTTTCGTACTCGTGCGGATGCAAGAATTCGCCGACCCACACCCAGAATGAGCGATGGCGCAGCATGTCCTCCGTGAGGCGCGCTTCGCTCATACTCTCGAGCACGCCGAGCAGCGCGCGGCGAAGGGGGCGCGAGAGCTTGGCAGTCTTGAAGCGCGAGACTTGCACGCGGACCAACAGCGTGTTGCGCGTGGGATGGAGGGGAGTTGGGCTAAGCGCGGTCGCGGTGGCCCCCAAAAAGCGGCCTGACATTTCGCTGCGCTCGAGCTCGAGGGCTCGCGGTTCACGCTGCAGCGAGCCGTCCGTTCCCGAAAGCACTGCGATGAAGCGCAAGACGTCGGTCGCGGTGGTCATGAACGGCTTGGCTCGCTCGACGATCTCGAGAGGATCGCCGCGTTGGGCCAGCGTGCCGAACACGAGCGCGACGTTCTCTCGCACCGGGATTTCTGGCGGCAGCCAGCTCAGAACGTCACTCGGGAAGAGCTCGACGAGAGCGACGAGTGTCTGTCGGTCGTCCGGAGAAAGAGCCTGTTTTCGTGCGCACAAACTCGAGAACAGCGCGCGTGCTTCGTCGCTCAGAGTCGTTCCGAGATCGATCAGCTTGAAGATGGTGCGCGTTGCGGAAGCGCTGATGGGCGAGGTGGGTTTGAAAAACGACGACGGCCCGACATGGTGTTCGCAGATCGGACAAGCGCTGTAGTTGGAGCCATCGAAACAGTGGTCGCACACGACGTGGCCGCAGCTCAGCACGTGGGTAGTCCCGACTCGGCGACACGAGAGACACGGTTGACCGGGCGCCTGCGCAAAATGAACCAGCACTTTGCGCCACCACAGGTCGAGCGTGTCTGGCGGAATGCCTTCCGGAAAGCGGCGGAACAACGGTGTGTGTGCGTGGGCGCCGCCCAGCTTTTGGAGCAGAGTCGCAAGTGCCCAAGCGCGGAACTCGACCAGCTGTTCGATCGAGCAATGCGCCAGGCGCTCGCGCAGGCGCGACGAGAGCACGTAACCCACTTCGGCCAATTCGAGCTCGGCTGCCTGCAGCGGCTCGTCCTGCGCCGGCGTTCCACTCGGCTCGACGAACGCTACTCCCCGCTGCGCCAACAGCAGCTCTCGAACCCCAATGCGCTGCGTGCTCGTCATGGCGATGAAATTGAAGAGGGAGGAAATCGCCCAGGCTAGGTTCGAATAGAGAAGGAAGCCCGAGCTCAGCCTCCCGCGTCGAGCCTACACGCTTCCTTGGCGAAGCAAAATGAACCGCGCTGCGAGCTACGCGACGTCCGCGACGGTCGCGCCCGCTAACCCAAAATCCCGGTTTGATTTGGGGGGTAAGCAGGCGCGGCGCGCGCATTTCGTCGCGTAGCTCGAGCAGCGTCACAGCGCCAATATCTGAACCTCTGCTCCGGATTGCCTCCAGTGAGCTCGCGGAGCGACCCTCATGCGCGGAGGCGGAAACAATGGCGTGGGTCGCGTTGATCGGTCCGGAGCTCGAGGAGAACCTGAGTTTGCGCTACATCGCCGCGTCCTTGGCGCGCGCTGGCTACGATTCGGAGATCGTTCCCTTCAACAGCGAGAGCGATTTCGGACCCGCGCTCGAGGCGATTTTGGCCGCGCCGGAGCCGCCGCTCGTGGTCGGCATTTCGCTCGCGTTTCAGTGGCGCGCGCAGGACTTTCTCGCGTTTGCCGTGGCGTTGCGGCAAGCCGGGTATCGCGGTCACATCACCGTCGGTGGGCACTTCGCGACGTTCGCGAGTTTGGAGATCCTGCGCGACTTTCCAGAGCTCGACTCGATCGTGCGCCAAGAGGCCGAAGAGACGATGGTAGCTCTGACGCGAGCGGTGGAGCAGGGCGCGTCGATTCAAGGGCTGGCTGGGCTCGCGCTGCGCGACGAGACTGGCACTGCGCGGCTCACGCCGCACGCAGCGCTTCCGGACATTGCCACGCTGCCTTGGCCCGATCGCCGAGGCGAACCTGCGGCGTGCTTTGCGCACCCAATTGCGCCTTTGGTTTCGAGTCGCGGCTGCTACGCGAACTGCTCGTTTTGCTGCATCGCTGCCTGGCAGGAGCAAAGCTTGCCCGGTAAGCGCTATCGATTGCGCGCGGTCGAAGACGTGGCCGACGAAATGGTCGACATGCAGCGGTCGCGCGGCGTCGACATCTTCGTCTTTCACGACGATAATTTCTTCGTTCCCGGGCACAAGAAGAACGCCGCGCGCTTCTCGGCGCTCGCGGACGCGCTCGAGAGCCGCGGCATCGGTGATTTTGCGACCGTAGTCAAAGCGCGCCCGACGGATGTCGATCCGACGGTGTTCGAGATTTTGCGCCGGCGACTGCGCTGTATCCGCGTTTACATCGGCATCGAGACGGACGCCGATCAGGGGCTGCAGACGTTGCGACGCTGGAGCCCGGCGCGCCAAAACAAGAAAGCGATCGAAGTGGCGCGCAGTCTCGATCTCTATACCTGCTTCAATCTCCTGCTCTTCGATCCCGACACGACGCTCGAATCACTCCGTACCAACATCGCGTTCATGCGCTATGCGTCGGAGTACCCATCGAACTTTGGTCGCGTCGAGCTGTACGCCGGCACGCCGCTGCTCGCGCGCATGCAAGCGGAAGGGCGCACCAGCGGCGACTACCTGCAATGGGACTACCAGCTCGCGACGCCCGAAGTCGAGCGCACGTTCGAACTCGCAATGGCTTGCTTTCTGCCCCGTAATTTCGGGCCAGATGCGCTGGCCAATCGCATCATGGGCACCCGTTTCGACGTCGAGGTATGCCGGCATTTTCACGCCGATCGCTTCGACCCGGCCATGCTCGTCGAGGGCAAGCGCTTGAGCTCTGCGCTCGCCCACAACTCTGCCGACGCGCTCGCCGGGATCGTCGATCACGTCGACAGACAGCCAACCACTGCTGACGACGCTTTCGTCGCACAGCTGGCGCCGAAGTTGCGCGCGTGCGAAGCGCTCATTTCGGACGGCGCTCGAGAACTCGCGCGCAAACTGCAACGCGCTGCAGGGCGCGGTAGCCCGCTCACCGATATTGGCGATCGCGTGGCGACTCCGCTGCAAACTCAACGCCTGGCCGTGGGAGCTTCGGCATGAGCACCCCTCCGCGTCGCCTCAAACTGTTGAATGAGGTCTTGCCCACGCCCACGAAGGCGAACCAGGGCTCCGCTGCTGCAAGTACGACCCCTGCGGGTTCGGGGATGAGCCCGCGCGATCGCACGATTTCGCACATGCAACGGCTGCTCTCGACCGCCGCACTGGCCGTCGCGTGTTCGAAGACGGCGGCGCCCGAGCCACCGGGCTACGGCGTGGTCGACCCCATGCCGATCCCGTCGCGAGATCGTGACGACGCTGGTCCTCCGCCGCGTCCAGTGAGCGTCGACGTTCCCGATGCCGGCACTAGCCCGGACCGCGCGTCGAGCACTGCAGCCGCGAGCGCGAGCGCCGCGTCTTCCGCCAAAAAGCCGCCCCGCACGCCGCCGCGCGTGGATCCACCGGGCTACGGCGTGGTCGACCCGCTGCCGCCACCTCCGAGCGCGAAGCCAAAGCCGCCCAAGAAGTAGGCGCCGAGCTCTACGCGATCGAACGGTTGAGAAGCGCAAGATCGGTCCAAAAAAGCGCAGCTGAGGCGGCCCGAAATGCGCGCGTGCCGCCTCTAATGTGGGTGCTGGGTCGAAACCACACGAACCGAGACCCTCAGCCCGCCGTGAGATTCGCGCCATGAAGAATAACTCGACTCGCATCGGAAGTCGGCCGCAGCTGAGTGTTGCATTCGCGGCGTTGCTGACGTTCGCCATTGCGCCCTGGGGGTGCGGGAGCGCCTCTGAATCGACGGGCGCGGGAGGTAGCGGTCCGTCTGCCTCGGGTGGGTTCGATCAGGCCGGCGCTTCAGGAGTTCGTCCTGCCGCAGGAGGAACGAGCGCGGGAGGAGTGAGTTCTGGCGGAACCAGCGTTGGTGGAGGAGCCGGAACGGGCGTCTCCGTTGGCGGAACCGCGATGGCTTCGGGCGGGAGCAATGTCGGCGCGGCCGGCAAGGGCGGTGCTTCGAGCGGCGGTAGTTCGGCCGGTGGCGCTTCGGGCGGCACGGGCGGTGCGCTCAATTGCGGGACTACCGCGCCGCGGGTGACGTTCAGCAAGAACATTCGACTGAACGACGACACCGGCAACGGTAACCAGAGCGAAGTCACGATGGCGACCGGTCCCAACGGACTCGTCGTCGCGGGTTGGATGGACGCGCGTGCTTCGCGCGTGTGCGCATTCGCCGTCTCGACCGACGGCGGTGCGACCTTCGGCAAAAATGTATCGATCCCCAATGCAACCGGGCAGTTCGTCGGTGATCCGGCGGTGGCGATCGATGGCGGCGGAACCATCTACGCCGTCTGCCAAGAGTACCTCAACGTCGATGCGGGCACGGGCAACATCCGTTTGATGACCTCGACGAATCGCGGGCAAACGTGGTCGGCGATCAGCACCATTCAAAGCGCTCCAGATAAGCCCTGGGCTGCCGGCGGCGTCACTGACGGAACGGTGTTCGTCTCCTGGCTCGGTAGCAAGGCCGGAATCAAGCGCTCGCTCGACCATGGCGCCACGTGGGAGGCGACGCAGTCGCTCGGCAACATCATCCACGGCACCGCGATTGTGACTTCGACCACGGGCTTGGTGCACGTCCCTTACAACTTGGACTCGGACCGCAATCAGCTGCGTTATCTGCGCAGCTCGGACGGAGGCGCCAAGTGGGATAAAACACGCGACCTGATCGCGGACATGGGCGCGTTTTGCTTCGAGTGCAGCCCCAGGCAGCATCCGATCGTCGGCGCAGCTTCCGATCCGACGGGGAAGACCGTCGCCATCACCTGGACGAGCAAAATGTCCGGTGGCCAAGGCGACGACGACGTCTGGCTGCTGTACTCCAAAGACGGGGGCGATACCTGGACCAAGCCGCTCCGTGTCAACGACAACGCGACGGCCTCGCGCCAGTTTCAGTCATGGGTTGCCGTCGATGCTTGCCATCGCGTCCACGTGGCATGGACCGATCTGCGCAACGGCAAGAATGAAGTTTGGTACGCGCGCTCGGCGGACCCCACGCAAGGATTCGAGCCCAACATTCAAGTCACCGACGGCAGTGGCTCGGCGAATACCGACTTTCTAGGTGACTACAAGGGTCTCGCGGTCTTGGGTTCGGACGTGGTCGTGGTTTGGAATGACACGCGGCGTGACAGTGGCGACATCTTCTTTTCCCGCGCGGTAGGGGCAGCGGGACCATGAGCGCGTGTCATCCCAGGTTCATACGTCGTGCGTCGGCGACGGCTATCTGCGCGGGCTTCGTGGTCGTGATGCCGGCGCTGGCTGCCGCCGAAGGCGAAACCGAGCAAGCCGAGCCGTCAATGACGAGGAGCGTGCAGACGGCGACGCAAAGCGGCCAATTCTTGCCGCTCGCACTGTCACCGAGCGTTGGTCCGAACCGCGCGTTGGCCTCGGGTTTTGGAGGATACGACAGCGCTGCGCAGGCGCCGCGCTTCGAGTCGTTCGCGGAGGCGCGCGTGTACGGACCCTTCGCGCTGCGCTTCGGTGCGCACATGCGCTCCGAAAACCAAACCGTTGCGCCGAGCATTACCGGGCGCGTACAGATCCTCTCCCAAGCGAAGCACGGCTTCGACGGCGGGGTCGCGGTCGCCTACAAGGCCGAAGGATTCACCGAGCCCGAAGGCGAAATCGAGGTGTTGATCGCCGCCGCGAGAACTTTCGGCAGCTGGCGCCTCGTGGGCAACCTCGCGTACGGTCAAGATCCGGAAGGCCATGAGCGCGATGGTGAAGTTCGCGCCGCTGCCCTGTGTCATCTCGGCACGCTTTACTACCTCGGCTTGGACAGCCGCGTGCGCGTCGACTTGGGCGAGGAAAACACGGCGCTGAAGGAGCACGAGGAGGCGAAGTTCGACTTCGACGTTGGGCCGGCCTTTCACATCGCGCTCGGCCCATTGGCGCTCAGTGCGCACGCGGGTGTTTCGGGCACCCAGCGCGGCGAGGGCAACACGCGCGTCGGCTTTGTCGGGATGGCTGGCTTGGGAACCGCGCTGTGAACGCTCGAGCGGCAGTTCTCGGATGCTGGGCATTGCTATCGTTCGTGAGCGCGTGTCAGCACCGCTCGGCTGCGGAAGAGAGCACGCGACCCATGGCGACGGTCGCAGCGGAGGTGCGCTCGAACGCGCCGACCGAGACGCCGATCCTCGCGCGTTCGAGCGACAATCACCTCAGCGCGCTGCCGGAAGATCCCGAAGCGGGCGAGCGCTCCGTCGCACAATGGCGTGAGCACCTTCGAGAAGAAGAGCGCGAGCGACGCCTGGGCTATGACCGACGTCGGTTGCGTCAGCATCGCGAAGTCATCCAACGACTGCAGCAAGTCCGCCAAAGCTACACCGCAGCGACGAACGATGCTGCGATTCGCCGCGTTCAAGCGCAGCTGAAGGCTTCAATCCCGAAACTCGAGAAATCGTTGGACGCGATCGATCACTGGCGCGTCAGCTCCACGCTCGTTCCAGAGTACGCAAAGCTCGTGCACCTCTTTTCTGAGGAGTATCCCGAAGCGCGTATCGCAGCGCTCTCCGGCGAGAAGGCAGCCTTAGTTGCCCTCGAAAGCGAAATTTCTGGACGTTTCGAGCGGATTGATGAGGGGCTGCACGAAGCGACGGAGAGCGAGGACGAGTAGCGTCACTCGGTTGACTGACGCGACTCAACCCCAGATGGGTTCCGATCCCGGCTCCGGGACGCCTGTGCGGAGCACAAAAACGGATGCGGCACCGAGATGTCGTGACACCTCGATGCCGCTGTTCGTGACCCGCGGCGCCCTAAGCTAAGCGCCGCGGTTCGTCCTCACATCACCCGACCGTGCCGCACTGGCTCGGGACGCCCGCGCCGCCGCAGGTGCCCGAGGTGCAAACGCCGCAGTCGAGCAGGCCGCCGCAGCCGTCGGCGACGGGGCCGCAGTTGGCGTTCTGCTGCGCGCAGGTGAGGGGCACGCAGCCGCCAGTGCCCGTGCCGCACTTGTTCGCGACGCCAGCACCACCACACGATTGCGGAGCCGTGCAGCTGCCGCAGTCGAGGATGCCGCCGCAGCCGTCGCCGACGCTGCCGCAGTTGGCACCGACGGACGAGCAGGTGCGTGGGACGCATGCGCCGCCACCACACTGGTTCGCGGTACCACCGCCGCCGCAGGTGCTGCCCGTCGGGCAAGCGCCGCATTGGAGGATGCTGCCACAACCATCAGCGATAGCGCCGCACGCGGCACCGGCTTGAGCGCAGGTGCGCGGAGTGCATGCGCCACCGCACTTGCTGGGGACGCCGCCACCGCCGCAGATCGCCGGCGAAGTGCAGGTGCCGCAGGAGATGGTGCCGCCACAGCCGTCACCGACGAAGCCGCAGTCCGCGCCAACTTGAGCACAGGTGCGAGGCGTACAGGACGCGCCGCACTTGTTGGGTCCGCCAGCGCCGCAGGTGGCGTTGGTTTCGCAAGTGCCGCAAGAGATGGTGCCGCCACAGCCGTCACCGATCAGACCGCAGGTTGCACCCACGCTCTGACAGCTGCGCGGCAAGCAACTGCCCGTTCCGCACACGTTCGGCGTGCCGCCACCACCGCAGGTGCCGGTTGTGCACGAGCCACAGTTGATGGTGTTGCCGCAGCCGTCCGCGATCGGTCCACACTCTGCCTTGGCCGAGGCGCAAGACAACGGCTGACATTGAGGAACACCACACACGTTGCTGGTGCCGCCACCGCCGCAGACCGCCGGACTGGTGCAGGTGCCACAGTCGAGCGTGCCGCCGCAGCCATCCGCGATCGTGCCGCAGTTTGCGCCCTTGGCGCCGCAGGTCGTCTGCTTGCAGTTGCTGCCGCACTTGTTCGGAGTGCCGCCACCACCACAGCTTGCGGGCGCCGTGCAGCTACCGCAATCGAGGATGCCACCACAGCCGTCCGCGACCGGGCCGCAGTTCAGACCCATACCAGAGCAGGTCTTCGGCGTACACGTGGCAGGAGGCGGAGGAGCGCCGACCGAGACGCAAGCAGAGAGGTCGAAGATCATGAACTCCAGCACCTTCTCTTGAGCCGTGAGTGGGCCCGTGGAGCAGTAGCTGGGGAAGATCTTGCTGCCCGCGCCGGAGACGCCAGCGACGTGGAACGCGCTGTACAACACGCGGCCGCACACGTTGTTCGCGTCCGCGCCGACCGGCGTATTGAACGCGTACTCCTGAATCGCGGTTTGCTTGTCGATTTGCGTGTTGTTTATCTTCACCGTCGAGTCGGTGTAGACGAAGCGTTCGCTGCCGCCGGTGACCGACTTCACGTAGTCGCGCGGGTCGGTGATCGAGATGTAGCCGTCGCCATACGTCGGATGCCACGCTTTCACGTTGCCGAGCCAGCTGTTGAAGGCGACGCCCTTGGGAGCGAGCTTGTCGATGATGCCCGTCGTGGTCGAACCGTTGTTGTTGTACGGGCCGCCCCACGTTGCGGTGTTGGCAAAGTTGCCGTTGTCGTGCAGGTAGGTGTAGCTGTAGTGAGACGCGAACACGCGGCCACCGTTATTCGCCCAGGTGCGTAGCGCGGCGTCGTAGGTGTTGTGTTCGTTCTCGCCGCCTTCGCAGCCGAAGATACCCAAGTCGTAGTTGTTTACGGTCGTGCCCGAGAACAGGTTGGAGAGCGGCGCGTTGACGAAGGTCTTGCACGAACCGTCCTTGTTGGTCGCGCTGCATCCCATATTGCCGCCGTTGGCGCGGTACATGTGGATGCGGCCCGTGCCACTCGGCAGCGTGAATTCACTGTCGCTCACGCCGATCTTTCGCAGCACGCACTCGAGCGCGTCCACATCACCGGTGACCATCGCGGTCTTCGGGATGTTCAGGTAGGGGACGTTTTCGGTGCTCGCGTCGTTCATGTTGCGGGGCAGGCGAGTCTGATTGACGGCCAAGTCGAGGTTCGTGCATTGCGGCACGCTCGAGATGGTCACCACACGACGCCACTTGCCCATCTTGACGACCAACGGGAAGTTGACGCCCGCCGGGATGTTCTTCAGTACGAACTTGCCGTCGGGGCCGGTGAGCGCAGCCGCGATTGGCTTGCCGAGATCCTCGTCTTGGCAGCGCACGCAGCTCGCTCCGTTAGTAATCGCAGGCAACGGCGCGTTCGGCACGTAGACGAGCGCGTTGTACAGCGGCTCGGTACCGTTGGGCGCGTACACCACGCCGGTTAGGCGCGTTTCCTGACCCGCAGTACACGTGACTTGGTTTTGACACAGGCCGGTGCAGGTGTTGCCGCCAACGGGATGCCCGCACACGCTGGGAGTGCCGCCGCCGCCGCAGATGTCTTGGCCGCTGCAGGTGCCGCACGACGGAATGATGCCGCCACAGCCATCACCAATCGGACCGCAGGTCGCACCCTGAGCCGCGCACGTGGTCGGAACGCAGGGAGGAACGCCGCACACGCTGGGCGTGCCGCCACCACCGCAGGTATTCGGAGCCGTGCAGCCACCGCAATTCACGGTTCCGCTGCAGCCGTCGCTCTGGCTACCGCACAAGCCGGTACAGACTTCGGCAGCCGTCTTCGGCTTGCACACGACGTCCTGACACTGATTGGCGTTACAGACCTGATTACTGCCGCAGGTGCCGCAGGTGAGCGTGCCACCGCAGCCGTCGGGCATCGAACCACAGTTCGCGCCAATACCCTGGCAGGTCTTCGGCTGACAAACCGGCGCGCCGCATTGGCTCGGCACGCCGCCACCACCGCAAGACTCAGGGGCCGTGCAGCCACCGCAGTCCAAGCTTCCTGAGCAGCCATCGCTCATCGGACCGCAGGTGGTGCCGCAGGCCGCTAGAGTCTTCGGAACGCAGGCCACACTGCCGTGCCCGCAAACGTCCTGCGTGGCGCCACCACCGCAGGTATCCGTGCCGGTGCACTTGGTCGAGCAATTGGTAATCTCACCACCGCAACCATCCGCCAAGTAACCACAGTAGCCCTGCGGCTTGCCCATCAGGGCTGCTTCGCAGGTCATCGGCTGACAGGTGGCTTTGCCGCACTTGCCCGCAGCCTCGACGCCGCACACTTCACCTGACGCGCAGGTGAAACCACAATCGATCGTGCTGCCGCAACCATCGCTCACCGGGCCGCACAGGCCGGTCGCGTTCGGATAGTCCGCGCAGGTCAGGGGAGTACACGAGGAGAGCGTCTTACACTCGCCGGCCACACATTCGGCCGCAGCGTCCGCACAGTGCTGCTTGCCGTCGACCGTGGTCGCGTCTTTGCCCCAACAGTTCAGTACCGCACCGCAGCCGTCCGCCTCGAGCCCACAGCTGGCTCCTAGGTCGGCGCAGGTCTTGGGTTCACAAGGAGGAACTTCCGTGGTGTCTGAGACGCCGCAGTGGCTCGGTACGCCGCTGCCACCACAAGTCTCCGGGGCCTTACAGCCGCCGCACTTGATGATGCTGCCGCAGCCGTCAGCTATGGGGCCGCATTCGCCCTTGTCGCAAGTCTTCTTGCAGTTGTCGCCGACGTTCGTGTCGATGCCGTCGCCACCCCCGGTACCAGTACCGATATGGGTGCCGTCCCCACCGCCACTTCCGTTGTTCCCGATGCCGGCTGTGCCGTTATCGAGCTGGTTACCTGGGGTCGAGACCGACGGTGCGCCTGAGCACGCGATGGCCAGCCAGGAGATCAGAGCAAACGCGGTACTTCTCAAATTTAGACTCGAACCCACAGTAGCCCTTCTTGTTTGGCCTCGAGCAAGCGCTCGAGAGGCGGAACAGAGATCAATCGTTTTGACTGCACCGCGGGTACGGTCAAATCGATTTTCTCAATAGGTGGGCTGCGCGAATACAGCTGCTTCACCGCGCACACCGGCGCAAGACCCCACGAATCGAGCCTTGCGCCGTTTGTAAGTGTCGTTCGTCTTCGGGCGCCTGCGCGCCTACGCGATGCGCGCCTACACGACGAGTCTGCGCGCTCGGCGTCGGCGAGGCGAAGGTATTGGTGTGGCGTCGTGAGTTGTCGCGTGCTGATTGGTTATGACTTCATTGTGTATATCTCAGGGGTGATTGGGTCGCGTTCTGGAGTGTGGATGTCATGTCGTGGGTTGTTTGTCGTGCAGGAGCTGCTGAGTCGTGTGTCGAGCTTGATGCCTTGCTTTGTTGCTGTTTGGTGAGCCAATGCGCAACGTTGCAGAAATGTGATGTCGAATCTCGTCTGTTTATTGGTGGTTGCGTGAAATTAAATGCGTGTTGATCAACTTGCCTATGTCGTTGTGGGTTACATGGCGCGTGCAATCGAGTAGCGTCCCCTCGCATCATGGGATGCAATCGTTTGTGGGTTGTCTCGAGCGGTGTGCTCTGTCTGCTCGCTCCGGTGTTGCTGGTGACAGGTTGCGGTGATGGCGATGCGGTCCCCGCGAAGCCATCACCTGACGCGGGAGCTCCTCAAAGTAGCGCGGTCGCGGCCAACGGCTTAGTCGCAGGCGGCACGGTCATGAGTAGCTCGCGCTACCGACTGATCGGGTCGATGTCGCCTGGAGTTGCTGATGGCTCGGTTGGCGCGTCTTCACAGTACGTGCTCCGTTCAGGCTTGGTGGGGGCTTCCCAATGATGCGCAGGGGAGAAACGGTTCGCGCGTTCGGTGTCGCGCTCGGCGCGGTGTTGGCGCTCGCGCTGAGCACGACGCGTTCGGCACGCGCTGCAGTTCCGAACGTGCTGACCGAACAAGGGCGCTTGTTCGACACCACCAACAAACCAATCCAGGGGGCGCTCGCGTTCGCGTTCACGATCTACGACACGCCCACGGGTGACAACGTGTTGTGGACCGAGAGCGTGCCGGACGTGTTGCTGAGCGACGGCTACTTTTCGGTGCAAGTGGGTAGCGTGACGCCCATCCCGTCGAGCGTCTTCGATGGCTCGATTCGCTATCTAGGCATCGCGATTGGCTCGGACGCCGAGATGTCGCCGCGTCAAGCGATCACGAGCGTCGCGTACGCGATCGTCTCCGACAACGCGACTGGCGATATCACGCCCACCAGCGTGTCAATCAACGGCAAGCAAGTGATTGACGAAAAGGGCAAATGGGTTGGGTCCACTTCGGGGCTGGCTGGTCCTGCGGGCCCAGTGGGTCCTGCCGGCCCTGCGGGCACTCAAGGCCCTGCAGGAGAAACGGGCCCGGCTGGAATGCCCGGCCTTCCTGGCGCGAATGGAGCGCCTGGCCAATCGGTGGTTGGAGAATCCGAACCACCGGGTGCCAACTGTGTGGCTGGTGGCGCCAAGTTCACGTCTGCTTCCGGTGTCAACTACGCCTGCAACGGCGACCCCGGAGGTTCGATGGGACCCATGGGACCGATGGGTCCTACCGGACCCGCGGGTGAATCAGTGATTGGAGAATCCGAAGGCCCAGGTGCCAACTGCGCCACCGGCGGTACGAAGCTGACGGCGGGCACCAGCATCACCTATGTGTGCAACGGCGCCACTGGGCCAGCGGGTACCGGGGGTACTGCGGGTCCAATGGGCGCGACAGGTCCAATGGGCCCCACAGGTCCGATGGGCGAAACCGGACCCGCTGGTGCAGCGGGCCCGATGGGCGCAACAGGTCCAATTGGCGTCACGGGTCCAGCCGGCGCAGTCGGTGCAACCGGCGCGGCGGGTCCAATTGGCGCCACGGGTCCGGCCGGTGCAGTTGGCCCAATCGGCGCAACCGGGCCGGCGGGCGTTGCCGGACCCATCGGCCCAACGGGGCCGGCTGGTGCGGTTGGTCCCAGCGGCGCAACCGGTGCCGTCGGTCCAACGGGTGCGGCTGGTCCGACGGGCTTGACGGGCGCTGTCGGTCCCACGGGACCCGCGGGATCCAGCGGCGCAACGGGCGCGGCTGGCCCCACAGGCCCGACCGGTGCAGCCGGGCCTGCGGGTGCGACCGGCCCCGCTGGCGCTATTGGTCCGACGGGGCCGCAAGGGACAGCCGGGCAGTCCGTCGTGGGTTCGTCCGAGCCCTCGGGCCCAAACTGCGCGTACGGTGGCGTGAAGCTCGTCGCGGCCTCTGGCACCACATACGTTTGCAACGGTGCTCCCGGCGCGACGGGCACGGCTGGTGCGGTTGGTGCGACGGGTGCAACGGGTCCAACTGGCCCCGTGGGCGCAACGGGTGCGCGAGGACCCGCGGGCGGTGCCAGTTTCTCCGCGAACCATACGTTGGGCTTCATCAGCGCTTCCGGCTCGCCGCAGTTCATGAACCCCGGCAACAACGCGACGCCACAGCTCACTGAGAATGCGACCGTGGCTGGACAGATCATGCCGACCGCGTGTTCCGTGGGCATTCACGTCGTTCTCTTCGACTTCCCACAGTCGTTTGCGGAGACATTCACGGTTCGAGTCGCCACGAGTTCAGCTGGTTCTGCTCCCAGTGCGTTCAGCAACACAGTCGCCGCCTGCACCGTGCCGGCGGGAACATATTCCTGCGTCTCTGCAGTCACGGCGGCAATCGCAGCAGACAGCATCCTCGATGTCGCGCTGACGTTCTCTGGAACTTTCACCAACCCGCAGCACGCGGCCATCGGCCTTACCTGCCTGTAGCAACTCGCCTGAACAAAAGGAGACCCTCGTAAATGTTGGAACCGTTCATTGGATCGATCGTCTTATTTTGCGGGAATTTTGCGCCCAGAGGTTGGGCGTTTTGCGATGGGCAGCTGCTATCGATCGCGCAGAACACGGCGTTGTTCTCGATCTTGGGCACTACGTTCGGCGGCAACGGACAAACCACGTTCGCCCTTCCGGACCTGCGCGGCAGGGTCCCTCTGCATCCCGGTAGTGGCCCTGGACTGAGCCCATACGTTCTCGGGCAGGCAATGGGCGTCGAGAGCGTGACGCTGATCACGACCCAAATGCCGGCTCACAATCACGGCTTTGCCGTGCCGTGCTCGAATGGTGCGCCGAGCACGGCGAGCCCGGTTGGTGCCGTGCTCGCCAATCAGGATCAAACGCCGTTCTACGCGGCATCCGGAACCTCGGCGATGGCTGCTGGCACCTCCACGATTGCGGGCGGAAGTCAGCCGCACGAAAACCGTCAGCCTGTGTTGGCGATCAATTTCATCATCGCGCTCGAAGGGATTTTCCCGAGCCGCAATTGAGTTTCGCGAGTCGAGAGGGCGGGGTGCGCGGGGGCGCGCGCCTCGCCGCGTTCGAAGTTCGACGCGAAGCAAGACGCCGTGGTGCGCGCAGACCCCTGCGCGCATATCGCTACCGGCGAACGACGCGAATGTCTGGTTTCGGCGGATCCGTCATCCCTGCGCCGATGTGAAAACCTGCGTGGGGCGGCTGATTGTAAGCCGATTGTTCGAACGAGACCTGCGAGCGGGGCAGGTCGTCGCGGCCGCCGGCTTCGGTTCAACTTTTTGAGCCAACCCCTTGTCGCCGCCCGATCGCTGAGGTCACGCTCGATACGGCGCGCAGAGCTCGAGAGCACGCGCTCGCAACCAGGCCTGCTGTTCTGGGTTGGAGGCCGCTCGGTCGGGCGTGCTGCGGCGCGCGCCATCGAAGTAGAGCCGCTCTCCCCGGCTAGGGCGTGCTCGATGACCGCCAACACCGAAAGCGCGCCTGATTCAGCGCTCCCCTGTGGTTGGATGCCAGCCTCGAGCACCATCTTCGTCGCCAAGAATGTGCCCGGGTGGAGCGCGAGATAAGCGCGGGACGGGTCACGCTTCGCTCGTTCGAAGGTATCCAAGATCAGTGCCAGCTTGCTGCGCCGATACGCCAGCACTCCGTCATAGTCATGCTCGCTCTGCAGGTCGCTTCGGTCGAGCGGAGCTTGACCAGCAGAAGCCACGTTGATCAGCGCACGTCGCGGCAGTTCGAGAGCGAGGAGCGACTCGGTCAATAGGAACGGAGCCAAGAAATTGACCGCGAAACGGAGCTCGAAACCGTCCGCGCTCAGTTCGCGCTGCCCTCGAACGCGCCCGAACCCGACGCCCGCATTGTTAACGAGCACGTCGAGCGGGCCGCTAGCGGCGACCGCGCGGGCGAGCTGAGACACCTCAGCCAGGCGAGAAAGGTCCGCCAGGTAGCGTTGCTCGTTGGGGATCCGCAGCCCTTCGCCGACCGTAGCCAAGCGTGCTGGATCGCGGCCGTGGATCAGCACTACCGCGCCGCGCCTCGCGAGCTCCGTGACCAGCGCTTCGCCGACGCCGCTACTGGCACCTGTGACCAAAATGCGCAGGCCTCGAATGTCGTTCGCCATACTCGAGTCCTGGAGCCCACGCCGCGGGCCCGCAAGCGTCGCGGACGAAGGGACTAACCGCCGAGCCACAGAGGCCGCAGAGATCTGAGAGAGAGAGGGATTAGGGGGGCCTCGGTGCGACGGTTTGCGGCGTGACAACGAGCGCTCCGACGTTGAGTGGGAACTCCAAATCTCCCTCAGATCTCTGCGGCCTCTGCGACTCGGCGGTTCAACCTCAGGGAGTCGCACAGTGCTTGCGCTTGCGACGTCGCTGAAGTTACGGCGCGCTGATTTCCTTATCGAGGTCGTCCAGCTTGGCGCTCAAATTGGCGGCAGTCAGTTCCTTCTCGGCATCGGCTTCGAAGTCTTCCTCAACGGGAAGTGTGTCGACGTCGATTGTAGGGGGAGCGGCCGCGACGGGGGCGGGTGGGGGCGGTGCTGCGGGAGCTGCACTGGGCTGGGCGGTGTCCGCGCTCGTTGGTGCTTCCTTCTTGGCACACGCGACGACCGTGAGACAGAGCGCGACTACGGCAATCAAACGATTCATTGGCTACCTCCGGACGCTACGTTCGCTGCAGATGGAGCAGGGGCGCTCGCCGCCGCCGTTGCAGCGGCCGCTGGCTCGGACTGGATGTGGGTCATGGCCTTTTCGTGGCGCGCGTTTTCCTTGTCGATCAGCTTGGAAATGCGGTCGATCGTCTTGTCCTTGTCGGGCTTGGTGTCTTCTTGGGCAAGGACGAGCGCGCGATTGAGCATAGCCATGCGCCGAGCGTGGAGTTTGAGTTCGTCTCGTGCGGACGGCTTTGCAAGCGTCGAGCCCCAGCGCTTGCCGACGTCTTCGCGATGTTCTTTACGCCGCTCGGTGCGCGTCTCCTGCAGCTGAGCGACCTTCGCTTTGAGATCCTCTTTCTTGATCTTACCGTCTTTCAAGTCTTGATACAGGTCGCGCCAAGCGTTCTTGTAGCCGTGGTGCCCGGGAGCACCGCCGTCCCGGTCTTCGTGATGCATTCCTGGCGCTCCGCCATCACGCATGTCGGGGTGTTCTGGGCTGCCCGGGCGACCGGGGTGCTCGTGACCCTTCATGTCGTCGTGACCTTTCGGGCCGTCGTGACCCGGCGGACCATCGTGATGCTTACCGGGCGTCGGCGCCGAGCCTTTGTCTCCTGCTGGTGGCCGGTCATCCGCCAACGCGGGCACTGCCGCGCTGATCAGCAAAAGTAGACCAGGCACGAATGAACGATTCTTCATCGCATCTCCAAGGTTACTGGCAGGCTCAGTCCCGCTGGGCAGTGACGCTACTCCAGGAGTTTGGCGCGAAGCCAGCCCGCGATCTGGCATTTGCGAGGTGTGCGAGCGGGTGCGGAACCCGCTCGTACGAGCGTTGGATTCGCCTTAAAGCGTGTTCAAAAACGCAATCACTTGGGCACGCTCTGCGCTGCCCAGCGTAGCAAAGGAATTGCGGGAGGCTGCTGCCTGGCCGTCGTGCCGGAGGATGGCGTCCTCGAGCGACTTGGCGCGGCCGTCGTGCAACAGGCTTTGCTTGAAAACGACGCGGATGCCCCAGAGCGGCGCGGTGCGCATCTCTCGGACCGTGGCAATGCCATTGTCACCGATGCCGTCGCCGAGTGCACCCATGTCATGCAGCAGGAAATCCGAGAACGGGTGATAGAGCGTGTGATCGAGTGCCGCGATGGGGCTCGAGCCCGATGTGAGGTTGCGTAGGTGGCAACTGGCGCAACCGAGCTGCGTGAAACGCGCGTCACCGGCCCGAGCATCCGCATTCTGAGCAAGCGGTTCGACCGGTGCGAGCAGTTGCATGAAGTCCGTGAAGGCTTGGACGTCGTCGCCGTTGTCTTCCGGCTCCGGAACGATGTCGCACGCGGCCACGAGGTTCGGATCGCCGCTCGGCGCTTGCTCGCTCATGAACTGTGGGCTGGTGATGCCCATCTCGTTGAGGTAGGCGTCGGCCGCGAATTGGAAAAGCGTCGGGACTTGCGATTTCCAACCGAACTTGCCGACGGTATTGGTGCCGGCCGATATGTTGAACACCATGTTTACCCGGCCGCGAATGGCCGCTGGTTGCGCCGCAGCGATCGCTGCGAACGTGGAGTCCGGCGTTGCGTCCACCAAGCCGAGCCCGAACAGGGCCGTCGTGCGCCGCACTGTCCTGACGTTTGCGTTTGCTGGCACTGGTTCGCCCGTCTTCGCGAGCGTGCAATTTGGAATCGCCGCGCGCTCATTGCCCGGCAATTGGTTGACGCTGAACAGATCGAAGAGCTGCCCGCCCTGCAGAACCAAGGAATCGAAAGTGCCGTTGTCGGAGCGCCCGGCGCGCACCTCGAATTGAACGCCGGAGCCGCCGGTTGCGCCGACAGAATGGCAGATGGCGCAGGACTTTTCGTTGAATAGCGGTCCAAGGCCGTCGTCGAGGCCTTCCTGTTCTTCGAACGCCTCCTTCCCGTCGAGAAATGCCTGTTGTTGTTCGGCGGTCAGTCCGTCCAGCGCGTTGCCCGGTAACTTTTCCTTGGCTGTGATCGCTGCGAGCGAGTCGCTCGTTGTCAGTTCGCCGCCTGCGGGCGGAGTGGACAGTGAGTCGCTCAGCAGAGTTTCAGTTCTGGCCGCGATCGGCCCTGGTGGTGAGTCGCTGCAGCCGAGGAGAAGATCCTTCGCGAGCACGATTCCAAACGCTATTCGACCCCAGGATTGAAGACGCATGTTGCTCATCCTTTCGCAACAAGGCATTTGCCCTGCCGCGCCAACCATGAACCGCCTCGAACGCCCAATAAGCCCTTCAAGCTCTAAGGGCCCGCGAATGGCTAAGTCGATCGAGCTCGCGACCGCTGCATCCCGGCGGGCTGCGTTGCTCCTCAGTTACGTACAAGCGAGGATGTCGCCTTCGTCGCGCCTTGCCCGCCGGGCGCCTCGACCGCGATCTTCGACCGACTTGCCATTCGCGGGCCCTAAGCGTGAAACGCGACACAGCGATCGCGCAGTCCCAAGCGCGCGGCGAGACTCCCACGAACGAAGCCGTTCGTCGATTCAATTTCTGTGTTGCGATCCGCGCGCGAACTCATGCTTCGCAATCGTCATGCGTTCGTTGCGTGCGCGAATGACCCACGCCTCGCGTTTCTTAGTCGCCATTGCTGAGTTCGTTCAATGTCGACAGCGTGCTTGCCTTCAACCAATGACGTCAACGGTCAGCGCACGACCACCACGGCGCAAGTCGCCACTCGTGATGCCGGAGATCGTGATGGCGTATCCCGTCCCCCCACGACCGACGTCTGCACATGAGGGGGACCACGGGTCGAGGGGTGGCCGCCAGGAACGCGGGCTGAAGGGGGGCGCAGTGGCTTACATCGGTTGGCGCAACCCAGCATTTCAATGAGTTGGTGAAATTCACCCACTGGCGAATGTCCGGAAGGATTTTACCGACTGGCAATCGTGAGCGACTGGGCGTAATACCGAGAGGCCGGGGGAACGCGCATTCTAGAGCCACTTCTGAACGGGCATCCCGCGAGCTCAGAGCTGACGGTTGCCGCCAAAGAAAGGGTCCCCATGTCCATCGCGAGGGTCGCACTGCCATCCGTCCTACTCCTGTTGTTTTCGGTTGTGACGTGTGCTGAGCAGCCCATGACCAAAACCAGCAGTGACGCCAAGACATCCGAGCCAGATACAGTCGCTGCCAAGGCGCCTGCAAAGGCTTCCGAAGAATCGCAAGCTGTCGGCGAGACCTGTGAAGATATCGCCTGCCAGTCCAACAGCGACTGCTGTAAAGGCTATGCCTGCGGTTTCGATGCAGAGCGCAGTCACGTTCAGCGCTATTGCCTCGGGCAGTAGCGCGAGCTCGGCCGACCCCGGCTTCCTGACTTGCCGGGGTCGGGACTGAGCGCAGTCCGCGGATCGCGTCGCGCGCTCAGGGCAGCGTGACCAAGAAGCCGCTATTGCCGCCGGTGTAGCCGACGATGGTCTTGCCGTCGCTGGAGACGTCAGTGGTGCCACTGAGCGTCCAGCCGCTGAGATTGGTGCCGGTCTCGGCCAGGACGTCCGAGAGGAAGCGGAAGCCGCTGCCAGTAGTCCAGATCACCGCGACGGCTTGGTTGTCGAGCACGACATTGCCTACGACCACGCTGCCATCGCCGTTGGTACTAAACGCCGAGACGGCGCTCGCTCCGCCGGGCAATGGCCCCAGATTCTCGAGACCACCTTCAGCGGACCAACGGTAGGCGATTTGGCCGCCGGGAACCGAGCACCCGCCAACGACGACCTTGCCATCGTGGCTGACCGAGCGAGCGTCACCCGCGGTACAACCGGGTAGCAGGGGCAGGGCGACCATTCCCGTGCTCGCGGTCCAACGAGTGGGGAATGCCGTCGAGCCGCCCACCGGATAACCGTAACCGACCACGACCGAGCCATCGGCGCTCACATCTCGTGCGCCGCTGTAGCGGAAGCCGGCGCCGATATCGACTGCGCCAGTTTTGGCAGTCCAGCGGAAGGCGCTGAGCCCGCCGTTCGCGCCGTCACCGACGACCACCTTGCCATCGGCGCTGATGCCCAAGGCAGAGGTCGACGACGAGGTTGAGGGCACGAGTTGAGTGATGGTACTGCCGTTCCAGAGCGTGGGCTGGTTGGTGTGGAATTGATCGGCGAGCGAGCCAACGACGAGGCCTGCATTCGAGATCGCTTCGGCGGTCGCGTTGATGAAATTCGTGACGGGGGCCGGAAGCTCGATGTAGCCGTTGGTCCTCGACCATCGGAATAGGCCGATGCCAGGGCCACGACCGGTCAACCAGCGACCATCAGGACTCACCGCGTCGAGGTTGGTCGTCGAACCGTTGGGGGCCGAGATTCCGCGGATCAGGGCCGAGCCATCAAGCAACACGAAATCGCGTGCTGCGGAGGCGGCGTCCGATGTCGCAATCGAGCCTGCTTTGCGTACCAACGCGCGCGCCACGTAGTCGCCCGCGGGTTGCGCGCTGAGATCGACGACGCACGTGTTTTGCGCCGAGTACGGGCAGACGGTGGTCCAGGTGCTTTCTTTTGCCGAGCGCAATTGGAACGAGAGCTCTGCCGAGCCGCAGGCTGCACTTGCAACGAGTGAAAGCGGCGCGGAGCGTTGGCGCGTGCCCCAGGTGTCGGCCAAGGTGACTTTGGTGCACGCATCACCGACGGCGAGCTTCAGAGTTTTGCTCGTGAGCGGCTGCGTGGGTGATTGCTGAGCGAGCACGTCCACGCGCACGGTGAACGTGCCGTCGAGACCCGTGGTGTCCCAAGTGAAGCTGGGATCGGACGAAAAATCGCGCAGCACGCTCGTCGTTCCGTCCGGCGCGACGACGCTATAGGCGTAGCTTGGTACGCCCGCGCCGGTACAACTGGCAGTCGCGTCGAGTTGGCGACTGAGGCCCGAACCGCTGGCGGTCAGCGTGGCAACACTGCAGGTGTCCCCGAGCGTGTAGGGCTTCTTGAACGTCGCGTCCGTCACGGTGTTGCCGAGGTTGCGCACGGCGATTTGCACCGTCGCTGGACCGGGCAAAAGACCAGCTGTATCCCAAATGGCCGTTGGATTGGTGGTCCAGGGCAGGGTCATGCTGCCACCGCCCGGCTTCGTGATCGTGGCCTTCCACTGAGGGACGATGCCCTCCGGGCATTGGAAGTCCGGCTCGACCACGACTGGATCACCCGGCTGCGCGGTGCTGGGAGTCAACGACACCCAGCCACCGGTGCACACGCGGCCCGCTGCCTGTTTGGTCGTCGCTTTGGCCACGATCTCCGTGCCACCCATGCGCCTCATCTCGACGGTGAGCGTGTACGTTCCCTCGAGCGAACCGGGCGGCAGCTGCCAGGAACCGCTGCCGTACGGCAGAAACTCCTGCGCGGCGAGCGCGCGGTTCTTGGGATCCTTGCCACTGAAAAGAAACTCGACGCGCTCGTGATCGGCGCACTTACCGCTGGCCGCTGCATACAGCGAGCCGCCGTCCGTGGGCGTCACGTAGCCTTGGGTGTAATCAACGGTCACGCTGCAGGTCGCATCGAGCGCAGCGCTGACTTCCGCGACCTCGGCCTCGTCCACATCAGGTTCGAACGGCGCTGCGCCGCAGCCGAGCCCGAGCACCCCACAACCTAGTGCCATACCCAATCGCCAATATTGATTCATCGAATGCTCCACCCCGAATTCGGGAAACTAGCTGCACGCTACGAGCGTCGCTATAAGGGGTCAAGCCGAGGTGTGACTAGAAATGTCCACCTCGAGGATGACGATCAACGCTGCGCCGCGAGCACTTCTTCGACCACGCGCTGAGCCGCCGCGAGGGCGCCATGCATGAAGCCCGGGCGATGCGAGGCGTGATCGCCAGCGAAGTGCAAGCGACCTTCGGCTCGCGCAAGGGCGGTCCCAAAGGTTGCCGCTTGCCCCACTTTGAAATAGGCGTACGCCCCTTGTTGGAAAGTGTCGCTGCTCCAGCACTTGCTGACCGCGGTGATGAGGTTCCGTTTCATGCCCGGTTGGGCGCGCTCCAGAAAGTCGAGCGCGGTTTGGCTGCGGGCTTCAGCGCTCAGCTGTGCCAGGCGTTTGGCTTCTGCGCGAGTCACGTACAAACCGAGCAGACCCGAGCTGCCTCCCATCCGTTCGCTCTCGTCGCGCACGGGGCCAAGCGGTGAGTCAGTGTCGACGCGGCCCGACTCTCCACGCTCGAGCCAAAATCGGCGACTGGTCTGCGCCCACACGCGGGTCACGCTCTCCAATGAGATTTCGGCGACCGCGCGTGCCTTGTCGGCAGGCAGGGCGGGGCTGATGGCGAGCTTTCGCAACAAGGGTGGAGGAATCGCAAGTACCGCGTGATCGGCGGTGATGCGTTGGTCCTCCCCGGCTCGTCGAAACACGAGCTCCACGCTGCGCTCTCGCTGCTGCACGCTTCGCAGTTCAGCGCCGTACCAGACTCGAGCGCCGAGCTTGCGCGCAATGGCCGCCGGCAATTGCTCACAGCCACCCACGATGCGGCCGTTCCCTCCGAGCTTGATCTCACGCAAGATCGAAGCCCACTCGTGCAGCATCCCGAGCGCGCTCATGCCCTCGAGGCCCGCGTCCCCCAGGCCCAGCATGCCGTCCATCGCGCTGACGAAGCCCGGCGAGGCTCCGCGTTGCCGCAGCAGCGCGGAGCCACTCAGTTCATCCAAGTGCCACAAGCTTTTCGGGAGTGGCGCCGTGGGGTCGAAGGTTTCGGCTTCGGCGAAGTATCGGTGCATCCGCCCCTGATCACCGAGCTGCTCCTCTTCGGCGCTGAGTGGGACGCGTTTTGGGTCAGGGGCGTCGGCAGGGCGCACGCTGCGCTCGCTGCCGCGCAAGGTGACGCGCGCGAGCCCGCGCTGAGGTGTCCACTGCTCGAGCTGAAGTCCCATCTTCTGGCACAAGGCGAGCAATGCCGGGTCGTTCAGCACGTGGCTCGCGCCCGCCTCCACGTATTGACCGTCGACGAATGGCGCACGAATGGTCGAGATGCGGCCGCCCGCGCGCTGAGTTGCTTCGAGCACGCGCACCTCGCAGCCATGCTCGGTCAGTGCATGCGCGACGGCCAAGCCCGAGAGTCCCGCGCCGACTACGGCGACGCAGGGCGCACGCGTCGCATGGGGCGACTCCGCAACAGTTGTTGAACGGGCGCAGCTCGCGCTCAATGCGCTCGTACATGCGAGTAAGAAACCGCGTCGAGTTTCGCCGCTTTGCCCGATAGCCATGATCGACTTTAGTCACACTTCGTGAATGCCTCCTTGGGCGCAAGTGTGCTCAATTCGTACCAGTTGCGGAGAAACGTCGTAGCAGAGGGCCTCTTCAGAATTGCCAAACAGCGGATGCCCCAGCGCTGCCGCGCGGCCCAATTGGCGCGAGTTTCATGTTCCTCAGCGCACGCTCGTACCGCTGCGCCCCTGATGGCGCGATCGCGGCTGCCAGCTGAGCCGCTGCGACGCTAGTGAAGAAGATCCCGAACCCGAGTGCTATCTGGCCCGCATCGTGTGATTGCGGATCGCGGGTTGCGGTGATGGTCATGGCTGTGATGCCGGCCAAGTACACCGAGGGAGCGACGAATCGTAGCGGGCGGGTGGTTCGGGCTAGGTTCTGTTCGGCGTGAATCACGTGTCCGTGGAGCGTCGAGTAATCAGCGGTCATGAGCGCTTTCCGATCGCTCTCGAACGCCCAGGGGTCTGCTGGAGGCTCGATCAGCGCGTCGAGTAGCGGAATCACCGCCTCTACGGCGTTCATTGTGGCAGCGATGCCCGCCACCTGCTTGCCCTGCGGCGTGCGGTCATAGTCATAGGCGAGCGACAGTGCTGCGCCCGCAAACCAGAGCGATAGCCCGCTCGCAAAGAGTGGTGCTCGGAGCGGCTTCGGAGCGAGATAGGTCGCGAACTCGACGGCTGAAGCGACGCCGTTGGTTGCAATGAAGATCGAACTCGACGTTGGGAGGTCACGCCCTTCGACGGCCAAGAGCGTGACGCCAGCGCCGAGATAGAGCGTTCCGAACACGGCAGGAACGACGTTGAGGTAAGCGACTCGCCCGCGGCGAGGCATGTTCTCCAAAAGCAGATCGCGTCGCATGACATCTTCAGTGGCGCTGCTGACAGGCGCATCACTCGGCGAGGTCGTGCCCGCGGCGCGCGCCGGCCAAGCCGTCAGCAATAGTCCTGCAACGATTACCCCTGAGCGACTCAATTCCACGATTCGGTAACCTTCCCCGTAGCAACACGGTCGCGCATTTGGCCGCATCGAAACATAGCGTCTTTCCGCCGGTCGGTATCGACTCCTGCATACGGGCCGTTAAGCGATCGTTAACACTGCGGGGTGTTGTCGCGGTCCGCCAGGCTAGCTTTGGTTTCGAGAATCGCCTACGTTGAGTCGCGATGAGGCATTGGGCGGCGGTTTGGGCTTTGGGTGGGGCATGGCTCGCGTTTGCTTGTGGCAGCGCACAGAACGGGGGCACGCCTGCAGCGGCAGGTGGTAGTGCCGGCAGCAACACACCGGTCGGAACAGCGGCCCCTATCGCAATTCAGGACCTGTGCCCGGTGTTTACTCACGATCTTTGCACGTACTTGATGCAATGCGGTGGGGCGCGTTACCGCGATGCCGCTCACTGCGAGCGCGAGCTGACTTGTTTCGGTCTACCGGAGCTCACTGCCGCCGCCGCGAGCGGCGCGGTCGACTACGACCCGCGCAAGGTGGGGGCGTGTCACGAGCGGTTCGCGCAATCGCCGTGCACCTTTGCGTCCTTCCTATTCACGCCCGACATCTACGACGTTTTACAGTTCTGCCCGGGCACGGTCACACCAAAGCTGAAGGCGGGTGGCAGCTGTTCGGCGCATGGCGAGTGCAGCGCGGGCCTGTATTGCAACAAGGGCGCGAACTACACCTGCCCCGGCAAGTGCCAAGCGTTCGCGCAACAGGGAGAGGCGTGTAGCGATCAGGACCGCTGCGCCGAGGGGTTGCGGTGCGACAGCAATCAACGCTGCGTTCCGAGAGATGCACCAGGCAGTAGCTGTGCGGACAATTGCAGTTACTCGGTGAGTTGTCCGACCGACCAAGCGTGCCCGACCAACATTTGGTGTGATCGCTCCGAAAACATCTGTAAAACGGGGCGGCTCGAGGGCGAGCCCTGCGGCATGACCGGCACTGGCAGCACAGCCTCATTCGCAGAGTGTGCAATCAACCTCTGGTGTGATGCCCTTCCGTCGGGCGCGGGCACTTGTCACGAGCGAAGCGCGCAAGGAGCTGCCTGCAACAGCGTTTTTGCGTGTGAAAAGGGGCTGCACTGCACGGGCTACGTCCCCTTCGGAGCCCAAGCCGGGCTCGGCACGTGTCAGGCTTCAGCGGCTGTCGGCTCGAAATGCAGTAGCTCCGCAGATTGCGATGATGGTTTGGTGTGTAGCGGCGGCTCCTGTCAGCCGCCCGGTGCCGCTGACGCTGCGTGCAACGACGACGGCGATTGCCAAACCGGCCTGGTCTGTCACAGCAATCGCTGCGCGGTCGCGCGTTATCCCGGTGACAGCTGCGACGCGGGCGTTTGCACCTACTCACGGTGTGTCAACGGAACCTGCGACTACCACGCAAAAGTGGGTGAAGCTTGCGCGAGCGGGAGTGATTGCGCGACCGGCAATTGCGTCGCAGGTCTCTGCTACGACAATTCGTTGTGTCAGCCGCCCATGTAGCAGTCCGCGGGCGGGCGGAATGGTCACTGTGCGGTCTTCTGATCGACGCTGAAGAGTAAGAAAAGCCATGTATGCGCAGCGGACGTGTTGCGACGGACGTTCTTCATCTGCTTGACCCTGGCGTTCGTATGCACGTGCTTTGGCGCTGAGGCGCAGGCCGAGAGTGTGACGCTTTCGACGCCGCGCCCGCCGACGCCGGAGCCCATGATCAAGGATGACTACCAGACGCGGCGCCTCGAAGCGGCGGGCTTTCCGTTGATCGCTGGAAACAGCGATATCGGGCTCGAGTTCGGTGCCGTCGGCACCCTGACTCGTTTTGCCGATGGCGTGATCCCCTACCGATGGAACGCCGATCTGGTCGTGGCTTTGGCACTCAAGAGCGGGCCGAACGGCACGGAGATCACCCAGCAAAGCTATCAATGGAACATCGACGTTCCGTCACTTGCGAACGGTCGGGTTCGGGTCAACCCCCAGATTCAGTACTGTCGCACGATCAATCAGCTGTATTTCGGGCTCGGAAACGCTAGCAGCGGGGACGCGCCGCCGAATGCGCCGCCGCGTTACTTCCAGTTCGACGATCGGCAAGCGCGCTTGCGCGTGCTCACTCGTGTCGCGCTGCGCGCGCCGGTCGACTTGATGATCGGCACGCAGTATCGCTTCGAGGACCCGCATCCTTATAGCGGAGGTCGGCTGGAGCAGGACGCAGCGGCAGGCGTGGTGCGCGGCGTCGCACCGCTCAGCCTCTTCACACTCGCCGCAGGCTTCGTGTTCGACTCACGTGACAACGAGGTGTTCCCACGTTCCGGCGGCTTCCATCACCTTGGCCTGCGCGGCACCTTGGGCGCGCCGCATTCCGAGCGGGTTGGTTATGGAGGGGTGGGTGCACAGGCGGCGAGCTATTGGCCAATCATCGGCCCAGTTTCGCTCGCTCTCCGTGGCGTGGTGGACCTGCAGTTTGGTAACGTGCCCGTTTACGACCTGTACACCGGTGGCGCATTCTTCACTGATGAGATGATCGGCGGTTCCTCGGCGGTGCGTGGAGTCCCGGATGGCCGCTATTCCGGGCTGATCAAGGTGTACGGCAACGCCGAATTACGCGCGCTCCTGTTGAGGTTCCGTGCCTTGGACCAGCAATTTCGTTTGGGGGGCAACCTCTTGTTCGACACTGGGCGACTCTGGAGCGACTACACGTTTCGTTCGCCGCTCGATGGCAGCGGGCTCGGCTTGAAGTGGGGCGCAGGTGGTGGAGCGTACCTCGTGTGGGGGCAAGCCGCGGTCTTTCGCGTGGAGGTCGCTTATTCGCCGGATGCCCGATCCGGAAACCCGGGCTTGCCGCTCGGTATCTATGTGGAAGACGGCGTCATGTTCTGATCGAGCGTGACGACGCCACGACACCTCGCGTGTGGCGAACTAGCATCGACGACTCTGCAAGTAACCCAATTCGACGCGAGCTTGTTTGAAGACTGACGCGGTCTAGTAATGATCGCTCGCTAGTGTCGCTCGCGTGGAAGTTCCAAAGCGTCGCCAAACAGACGCGAATTCGAGCAAGAACGCCCGCGTTTTGTTCATCTGCGGCTCGCTGAACCAAACGACGCAGCTGCACGCGGTTTCGCGAGCAATGTCGGGCGTCGACGCGTTCTTTACGCCTTTCTATGGTAGCCGTCTCGGGCTCTTGCTGCGCGAGCTCGGGTTGCTGGAATCGACCATCGCCGGGCACAAGCTGCGCATTCGGTGTTTGCGTTATCTGAATCGTCATCGGCTCGACGTGGACCTCGATGGCCGAGCAGGTGGTTACGACTTGGTGGTGAACTGCACGGACGTGCTCTTGCCAAGCAACCTGAGCCGCACACCGATGGTCGTGGTTCAGGAAGGCATGGTCGATCCGCCGAACTGGGCTTGGCCCTTGGTGCGTCAATTCCCTCAACATGCACCGCGCTGGCTTTGCGGCACGACTGCGACCGGATTGAGCGGGAAATACGAGCGATTTTGCGTGGCGAGCCGCGGCTATCGCGACTTGTTCATCGCCCGTGGCGCGCGTCCCGAGCGCGTCGTGGCGACTGGCATCCCCAATTTCGACGACTTCGCGGCGTTTCAGAAAAACGACTTTCCGCGTCATGGTTACGTTTTGGTTTGCACCTCGGACACGCGCGAGACGTTCAAGTCGCACGACCGAGACGCATTCATTCGACGCGCGTGTGACATCGCTGGCGGGCGTGAGCTGATTTTCAAGCTGCACCCCAACGAGCGAGTAGCTCGCGCACGTCGAGAAATCGAAAGCTTGGCGCCGCAAGCCACCGTGCTCTCCGAGGGACCGACCGAAGCCATGATCGCCAACTGCGCGGTGCTCGTCACCGAGTGGTCGTCGGTCGCCTTCGCTGGGTTGGCACTCGGTAAGGAGGTTCACTCGTCATGGCCGATCGGCGAGCTGCGTCGTCTTCTTCCGGAACAAAACCGTAGCGCCGCTCGTCGCATCGCTGCCGTTTGCCAAGAAGTCTTGGCGAAAGTCACGGGGCGAAGCGTTTCCAGTCAGTCGGCGGAGGTTGCGGCATGAGCACTTTGGTCGTGGTTCAGGCCCGGGTTTCTTCGACGCGCCTGCCCGGTAAGGTGCTGCTGCCGCTCGCCGGAAAGCCGCTGTTGGAACGGCAAATTCAGCGGATTCTCGCGGCAAATGCCCCGTTCGAGCTGTGCGTCGCGACGACCACCGCTGCCGTCGATGAGCCGATTCGAGCCTTGTGCCGGCGCCTCTCGGTGCGCGTCTTCGACGGCCACCCGAGTGATCTCCTGGAGCGGCACTATCGGGTTGCGGTTGCGTGCAAAGCCGATGCAGTCGTCAAGATCCCATCGGACTGCCCGCTGATCGATCCCTGCGCCATCGAGAGCGTGCTCGGTCGGTACCACGCGCGCCCCGTGGATTTCGACTTCGTGACCAATCTGTGGCCTGGGACGTGGCCGGATGGCAACGACGTCGAGGTGATGACACACGCGGCTCTGGAGAGTGCTTTTCACAACGCCGAGCGTTCGTTCGAGCGCGAACACACGACGCCGTTCATCTGGGAACGACCGGAGCGTTTTCGTATCGACAACGTGCGTTGGGAAACCGGTCTCGACTATTCCAAGAGCCACCGCTTCACGGTCGATCACCCCGCGGACCTTCAGTTCGTGAGTCGCGTGTATGACGAGCTGTGTACGAGCGGGCAGCCGATCTTTTCGCTCGGAGCCATCCTCGAGCTGCTCGAGGCGAAGCCAGAGATCCTGGCGCTGAACGCGCTCTACCGGGGGCAGAGCTGGCACCGCGCGCACCTCACGGAACTACGGCATTTCTACCAGAATCACCAGCATGGCTAGCCCAGGAGGCGCTCTGATGAGTCTCAGTCCATCGAGAATCAAGGAACTCGAGCAACTCGCGTTCACGGCCCGGCTGCGAGTGCTCCAGATGGCGGCGCACGGGGGCTGCTTCGTTGGCGCAGCGTTGTCTTGTGTCGATATCTTGGCGTACCTGTACGCTGAAGTGTTGCGCGTGACACCGCGCACGCTCGACGACTCGTCGCGTGACTATTTCTTGCTCTCCAAGGGGCACGCGGTTCCGGCGCAGTACGCCGTACTCGCCGAGCTCGGCTTCTTCGAGGCGTCGCGCCTGGAACGGCATCTGTCGACCGAAGACGACGTGTATTGGCATCCAAACCGAGCCGTGCCGGGCGTCGAGTTTCAATCGGGATCGCTCGGTCACTCGCTATCGGTTGGCATCGGAATCGCGCTCGACGCGCGCCGGGCCGGCGATCCGTGTCGCGTCTTCGTCTTGCTCGGTGATGGTGAGTTGAACGAGGGATCGATCTGGGAAGGCCTGCTCGTGGCTCGCGCGCAGGCGCTCGGCAACCTGGTGCTGATCGTCGATCGCAATCGCCTGCAAGCCAACGTGGAGACCGAGGCGCTGGTCCCGCTCGAGCCGCTTTCCGACAAATTGCGCGCTTTTGGCGCGCTCGTCAGTGAAGTCGATGGCCACTCGTTCGAAGCGTTGGCTGCGGCGCTGGCGGCACTGCCGAGCGCCGAACAGCGACCGATCGCGATCATCGCCAACACCGTACGCGGCAAAGGCGTCCCCAGTCTGGAAGGTCGAACGAACGCCTGGTTCGTCCACGGCAGCCCCGCGTTGATCGAGGAACTCAACCAAAACCGAGGACCGGCATGACTTACGAATCGACCTTGCTTGCCTTGGC
>Ga0164309_10000015_pt1 | contig 97714 bp, 75 predicted proteins | sample Whisoiple_247_MG_FD_109984 | JGI IMG/M metagenome (GOLD analysis project Ga0164309, IMG submission 109984) | Soil microbial communities amended with fresh organic matter from upstate New York, USA - Whitman soil sample_247_MG | ecosystem: Environmental > Terrestrial > Soil > Unclassified >... | reverse complement strand
CGACGCATTGCTGGTCACGACCCCTTCGAGATCGACGGATCCGCGCTCGATGACGTGGATCCCTTGGGCCGTGTTTTTGATCACCGAGATTTTGCCGGTCGTGAGTTTGGCGATGAGCTTTCCGGTGCCCTCGACCGTGATCCCTTCTTGGCGCGCTGCCGTCGTGCCGGCCATTTGCACGGTCGTGCCAGCCAAGAGCGTGAGCGTTCCGGCCGAGACATCGACGCCCGTCGCAGCCGTGTTTTGAACCGTTACGGCGTCCAGAGTGGCACTGAGGTCTGACGTCGCGAGTCGCACCGCCACGTCGGAAATTCCACCGCCTTCCAAGATCAAATCCTTCAAAGTCGACCCGGTGCCGACGAAGTTGAAGCCGGATTTGCCCGCGGCGAGCGTAACCGTGACCGGCGCGGTGAGGCCTTGAATCACGACGTACTGTGGGACCGAGATCGGGAAGGTCTCGCCCGTTGCCGCACCCACGTTGCCCTTCAGCTTCACGACCGCGCCTGAGGCCTGAGTCGGACTGCCGATGACTTGCAGCGCGCGTGTGATCGTCTTGAAAGCGCAGGCGTTCGCCGCTTGGCCGCCTGACTTTGCGCTGCCCGTCCCGTTCGAATCATTGCCGTTGGCGGGATCCACGAAATACACCGTACTTCCCGAGGAAAACGTAACGGCGTCGCATGGCGTGCACACGCTGGCGATGCAGACCTGAGTGCTCGCGCATTGAGCCGCAGTGGTGCACGCGGTGCCTCCGCCTGCTCCGGCGCTGGCGCCGCCATTCCCGGCGCTTCCGCTGCTTCCTGAAGTTCCGCCGCTGCCCGCTGTCCCTGCAGTTCCACCGTGTCCCGCGTTCGAGCCGGCCGAGCCGCCCACGCCGGCGCTACCGCTGGTGCCCCCGTGTCCGCCGGACGCGCCGCCCGTATCCCCGCTGCCCGCACTTCCCGCATCGCCTGCTTCGCCGGCCATATCCTCCATACCGCCCATCGATTCGCCCGCGACAGAGTTGTCGCCCGCGTTGCTCGTGCTCGTCCCGGACGAACCGCTCGAGCCTGCATGCGCGCCGCTCGTTCCCCCGGAGTTCGCGCCCGCCGCGCTCACTCCGCCCGTTCCACCGCTCGGACCATCCGTCGAGCCGTCGGAACCACAAGCCACCAACAAAAACGGAACGAACGCCAGAGATCCTAGAACGCTCGACTTCGACATCACCCAATCCTCCCTAAGTTTTTGATCCGCCCCCTTGGCGTTTCGCGAGGAGAGCACGAGCGTCAACGACTCACAAGATGAGAAGCTTCACTCATGATCTGCTTCATCGACGACAGAGAGGCTCGCGATTCGCACCCGTTGCTACGGGAAAATTCGTAGTCCGCTGTCTGTAGGCGAAGACGCCCGCGCCGCCGAAGGCTGCGCCGCGCCGCGCGCGCCGCGTGACCATCAAAAACAATCACTGACTTTAGCGATGACCGGCGCCAAGCAAATTGGAAGAGGGGGCGATCGTGATCCAGCGCACCTCGCAGTTCGCGCAGTTGCCGTCGCGGGCGGCCGCTCTGATGCGCGACTGAAGCCAGTGCGAGCCGAGTTACGCTGATCCGCGGATGACAACTCGGTAGTTGGTGGCTTCGTGCGAGTTCGTCGAACAGCGCGGGTTCCGAGTGGCTGGCGTGACACGCACGTTCTTGAAGCAGTGTGCGGACTCCCGTCGTTGCAATCGTGGTGATTGCTCGGAACGTTCTAGGAAGTCGCTTTGATTCCTGTCGAACTGACAAGTTTCAGCGCGGATGCATGACACGGCGATCCAGGCGACGGGCGCCGCAGAAGAGTGTTCTTTTGAGTCCCCTGCTGGCAGCGAGATATGTCATCTAAGGGGGTGAGCGGATCTCTTCGAGCTTCGCGAGAGCCCCCACTTTGCAAGGAGTTGCGCGTGCGCACCACGTCATTGCCTCGGTCCGTCTTCTTCATGGCTTGCGGAGCCATCGCGGCCGCCTGTGTGTCCGGGGGCAGCGGTCCTGGCGATGAAGTGGTCCAAGGCGAGGGTAGTGCGGGCAAGCGCGCCTTCGCAGGGGCAACACAAGTCACACCGCCCAGCGGAGCGGGCGCTGCCGGCAACCACGTCGTGGGAACCGCGGGTGGGCCTGCGAGTTCTGGCGGCGCGCCTTCGACGAGCGTCGCCGGCTCGACGTCGGGCGCAGGCAAAGCAGGGGCCGGCTCGGGCGGCAAAGCGAGCACTGGCGGCGCGAGTGGGAGTGGCAGCAGCAGCGGTAGCGGCGGCAGCGCGGGCGCGGCACCTCCGACGGCTGGCTGCACACCACCCACCACGTACACCAATCTTTTCGTCACGCTCTCGGGCCACACGCAAGCGGAGAGCGACGCGAAGGTCACGGCAGCTTGGAACCAGCTGTTCGGTGGCGGCGCGAACACCGTCTATTACAAAGGCCCGGGCGCCGACGAATCCTATGTCGAAGACGTCGCGAACAACGACGTACGAACCGAAGGTCAATCGTACGGCATGATGATCGCCGTGCAGCTCGATCACCAGGCCGAGTTCGATCGTTTGTGGGCGTTCGTGAAGGCTCACATGTTATCGGGTAAGCAGATCGCCTGGCACACCTCGACTTCCGGCTCCAAGTTGGCCACGGGTGGTGCGCCTGACGGTGACGAGTACTTCGCGGCGGCGCTGGTCTTCGCAGCCAAGCGCTGGGGCGACACGTCAGGGAAGTACAACTACACGAATGAAGCCAAGATCGTGCTCGACCTAGTTCGGACCGAGGACTTCAACGACAAAGCGAAGCTCGTGCAGTTCTACGCCGGCTCGGGCAACACCGACGGCTCGTACGTCTTACCGGCGTTTTATCAAACCTGGGCGTGCTTCGACACGGCCAACGCTGCCTTTTGGAATGACGCCGTGACTGCCGGACGCGCCTTCTTCAAGGCCGCGGCGGACTCCAATGGTGTGATTGGCGATCAGTCGTCGTTCACGGGGCAGACGCAAAAAGGCGCCGGATCCGACACGGTACGTTGCGTCATGAACATCATGATGGATCATAACTTCTTCAACGCCGACCCTTGGCAAGAAACGTACGCCAGCAAGTATGGCGCATATCAGAGCAAAGGAGCCGGCTCCACGGCTCAGCTCTCTTGCAACGGACTCTTGGGTTTCGGCCTGCCGGCGATGACCGGCAAGCCCTTCGTCGATAAGCTCTGGTCCGCTGCCATCCCGACCGGCCAATATCGTTACTACGACGGCACGCTGTACATGCTCGCGCTGCTTCACGTGAGCGGCACGTTCAAGCTCTGGTATTGAGCGCTGGCGTTGCCGCGCCCTCGCGCGGCGACGCCATGCACGCTATACACGTGCTTTCCGGATGTCCCGAGCGCTCGAAGAAACCAAAGGCGTGCGCAGACGACAGCGCTGGCGATCTCGAGTGATCCGTAGTCTGTCGCGCATCGAGTTCGTGGTCGATCGCGTGCACTGGGGGCTTCGGCAGCGCTATGGCCGCTTGGGTCCGCTCCAAGTGGTGACTTATCGCGGTTTTGGTACGGAGGCGCATGCGGTGTTGCGCGGTCGTGTGCTCGAAGCCTCGGTGCTCGAACGCTCGCTGCCGGCGGACTCGACCTTCCGTAGTCTTCGCCGGATGTTGCGGCGTTTTCTGTCTCGGGAGCTGCCAGGAGCGACCCTTTCAGCGCGGTTCGGCGCGAGCGCAGTGGCCGGAGTGTCGGATGACGAAGGCTACTTCGCGCTGCCCTTGGTCTCGCCCGATTTCGAGCGCCAGAGCGGTTGGACAAGCGCGGAGATAGAGATCGTTGGCGCCAAGGTGCGCGGCCTAGTGCCAGTGCGCGCTACTGCAGAGATCTTGATTCCCAGTAAGAGCGCGGAGTTTGGCATCATCAGCGACATCGACGATACGGTGCTTCAGACATACGTCACGCAGAAGCTCAAGATGCTCTGGGTGACTCTCTCGGGCAGCGCATTCACGCGCATGCCGTTCGAGGGCACGAGCGAGCTGTATCGCGCGCTGGTTCGCGGAGCGTCGGGAGAGGCAGACAACCCGGTGTTCTATGTTTCCAAGAGCCCGTGGAATTTGTACGATTTCTTGGTCGACTTCATCGACCATCACGGCTTGCCGCGTGGCCCGCTGCTGCTCCGCGACATCGGCTTGCACGATGAACCGCCGATCGATCACAAATCGGCGGCGGTGCGCGAGCTGCTGGAGACCTACCGAGAGCTGCCATTCGTCCTGCTCGGTGACAGTGGGGAACGCGATCCCGAGGTGTATCTGGAGCTGGCTGCGCACTATCCGGGGCGAGTTGCCGCGATCTACATTCGAAATTTGAACGTGAACAGCCGAACTCGCGATCGCGAGCGTGAACGTGTGCTGAGTGAGCGAGCGCGCAGCTACGGCACTGAGTTGCTCTGGATCGAGCGAGCGAGTCAGGCGCTCGTGCACGCGCGTGAACGCGGCCTCGCCGCCAGTCCGCCGAGTGCGTGAGTGGAACGGAGGCGGAGCGAGGCTGAGACGGGTGCGAGGTGCGCCTACAAGTTCGGCCACTTCCTTGCGGATTTCTGAGCCGCGACGCTCGGCTGACGGTACATACCCTCGTGCGACTCGTTCACGCTACGCACTTCGCTGTCTCGCCCTTCTTGCTTGCGCTCGCGGCGCAGAGCGCGTGCGGGGTGAGCGACGCGCCCTCGCAAAACCCGATGCTTGCTGCTTCGGGCACGAGCGCGACCGCCGGTAGCGCGACTGCTGGGGCTGCCTCGAGCGGCGGAAATCAAGCGCAGCTGGGCAAATCGGGAGCCGATTCGGGGTCGAGCAATGGCGCGGGCGCGAGTAGCACGGGCGGAGGCATCGCGAGCGCCGGGCGCAGCTCGATGGCGGGCTCGGGAAACAGTTCGGGCGGTGCCGGTGCGATGGGTGACGCTGGCAGCGCCGGTCAGGGTGAAGTCGCGGGAGCGAGCGGCGACCGCGGCACGAGCAACTACGACCGGGCCATCCTCACTGATCGACCGGTGGGGTTTTGGGCGATGAATCGAGCGCCCATGGAAGAAACGGATCTCACGGGCAACGGCCATGAGGGGACCTATGGAGGCAAAGGTTCACCGTCGAGTGCCGAGCTGCCCAACGGCGATCGCGGAGCCGACTTCGATGGTGTGGAGCAGTATCTGAGCGTGCCCTCGAGCGCCGCGTTTTCGATCCCGACTACCGGTACGCTGACTTGGGAGGCGTGGTTGCGGCCTGATGTTCTGCAGTTCCCTCATGACGACGGTGTGAGCGGCTATGTCGATTGGCTGGGCAAGTGTGAGAACTACAGCCCGACCTGCGAATGGGAAGCTCGCATGTACAGCACGAACACCAACGAGAGCCCGAATCGCCCGAATCGCTTGTCGGCTTACGTGTTCAATCCCAGCGCGGGCCTGGGCTCAGCGGCTGATTGGCAACCGAGCGCCGGGCTGATCACGGCAGGTGCCTGGTATCACGTCGTCGGCCTATACACGACGCTCAGCCAGCCTTCCGATTGCCAAAACACCGCCGACGCACCGGGCTCGATTGATATCTGGGTCAACGCGGTGAAGTGGCGCCACGCATCGCACGGTCAAACCGGTTGCATGAGCCAATACAACGTGGTGCCAAAAGCCAACGGCAGCGCCGTCAACATTGCCACGATGGCGAAGGAGAGCTTTTTCCGTGGCGCGATCGCGAAGGTCGCCATTTACGACCACGCGCTGGATCAGGCGCAAATCACGAACCACTACACGCTGATGACCGGCCAACAACCGACGGGTAGTTGTGCCGCGACCTGCAGCTTCTGAGCGCCCTTCGATTAGAGCCAATCCTAGAACCGCTCCCGTCGCCCACCTGCGGATCCGCTTCGCAATCCCGCGTTGCGGCTCCTCAACGTACTTTTCAAGTACGCCTCGTCGCCGCGTCTTGGCTTGCTCGCGTCTCCTTGGCGGGCTCGGTCCGGAGTTCTAGGATTGGCTCTTAGCGCTGGCTTCCGCGATAGTGCTGCAAATGTTCGGGAGTTTCCGGCGAACGCGGCCGAGGCTTCGGTTCGCCGTCTTGGTGACGCATGGTTTGCAGTAGCACTTTGCTCAAGACCGTCGGGTGAAACAGATGCGACGGTGACTCGAGCAAGTGCATGACGCGCGCGAAGCGCCGATAGACATCCTCATCCGAGGCGGTCAAGCGGTGGACGCGCGCTGTGTACCAGTGCGCAAAGCCAACCCCGAACGGCCGACGCCCGGTGACTTCGGGGAAGCGGAAATCTTCGGTCGTCGAGAGCTCCCACGCGGTGCGATAAGCGGCGGGCACGCGTGCCCAATACGCGCGCGCCGGATCTGCGTCCGGCAGCCGCAAGCATTGCTCGAGAACCTCTGCCGAAAGCGCGGCCACCGTCATTCCTTGGCCAAACACGGGGTCGACGCTGCACAATGCGTCGCCGAGCGCGATCGTGCGGGGAGGCAAGCCTGACAGCGAAGCGTAGTGGCGGAGCCGTGCCTCGCGATAGTGATAGCGATGAAAGTCGCTGACACGTTCGGCGTGGGCGAGAAACTCGGCGATCTCCGGTTGGGGCAGCGTCTCGGCAAACGCGCGAAACGATGCGTCGTCGTAGCCGGATTGTTCGCCGCACCAGCCAAACAGCGACACCAAGAGTTCACCGTCTTCGAAGGGTAGGACAGCGCCTGCGCGCCTGCCGAGTGGCGGGGTTGGATAGAGCAGCAACCCGAGCCAATCGCGCTTTTGTCGCGACGAAAAGCGCGCCGAAGTATACGTCACGTCAACTACCACCGAGTCTTCGCGTGGGCGATCGAAGCCCGCCGCGGCGAGCCGTTCGGGAAGCTTCGACGCACGACCCGAAGCATCGACCAAGAAGTCGACCGCGACGCGCTCGGTATCCAGCTCGAGCTGCGGCTTTCCCGCAGGCCACGAGATCGTTTCGACGTTGCCTCTTCTGAGCTGCACGTTTGGTATTGCGAACACGCGCTGGCGGAGCTCGGCCTCGAGGAGCACACGACTCTGATTGTGGACGTGGATTCCAGAATCGAAGCGCCGCTTCCACTGGCCGAAGTGAAACCAATTGTTGTATAGGCTCATGTCGACTTGGCGCCCGCCGGATCGCTCGAGCGCCTCGAACAGACCCGGGAATAGTCGAGCCAGCACGGCCGAGCCGGCGCCGAGCAGCACGTGGGCATGGTGCGCTTGCGGGACTCCCTTGCGCAGACCCGTGACGCTCAAATCGTCACGTTCGAACACCAGCACGCGCTCGAACGCCGAGCTCAAAACCCGCGCGGCCAACAGGCCCGCGACGCTGCCACCCACGACCGCCGCCACAGTACGAGCCACGTGCTCGATCTAGCATGACTGCTTCGCGCTAGTACAACGCGCGTGGACTCAGGGGCTCGACTTAGGCTCATGATGCAGCCAAGTGTCTGCGAGCCGCGCTCGCACGCGGGTCATCGCTTGGTTGGCCTCAATGAGCGTGGCGTTGGGCTCGACGAGCCGGGAAAAGGGGGCGGTTGCAGGCGCGCCCCGGGAAGCGGCGGAGGTCGCTTGGGTGAACTCGGTTGTGTGCCAAGCTTCGCGTGCGGCGCCATCGAGGTTGGACGCTTCGACGGTTTGTGTGCGTGGTTTGGCTTGGGGGGTGGGGAAAGTGCTTTCGTGGTTGGCAGCGGTGGACTGCCCTTGGCGATCGGACCGTGTGCGCTGTGGGTGCGTGAGCCCGCGTTCGCCTGCTCTGGACGCGGCGGTCTTGGCGCGATCGATCGAGGTGAGTGTGGCTTGGCCGGAACGAGCTCGCGCCCCCCTGCGACGGAGGGCGGACGATGCGTGACTGGCATGTATGCTCCGGATCTGGGTTGAACCGAAAATAGAACAGACATCCCCCAGCTCGAGCGTGCTGGTGCTGATCCAGGACCGACACCACCGTGGGGCCGATGATTGTAACTCAGCGCACGATCGAGCGCTGCCATCAGCGAGATGTTTTGAGTCGTGTTGCAGAAATGCCAAGCTGCCGTTGCTTGGGCTACGCGCCGCCCAGCACCCACCGCGCCCGCTTGCCAAAAAAAGAAAACGGGCCGCGGCGTGGTGTCGCGTTCATGCTGCGTGCGGATCGATCGGCCGCGGCAGGACCGAGATGGTCGCGCTCGGCGCCGCAGCTTCGTGCAGTAAACGTGCACGAAGCTGATCGCGCTCTCGTGCGAGCTCACCAGGCAAGCGATCGAGGAGTGGAGCGAAGAGTTGGTCGTGCGTTTTCGCTTCTTCCAACAGGCGTGCGGTGTCGACATTCGTCAGCCGATCGAAATCCGCCCGTGACAAATCGAGTCCAGCGAGGTTCAGATCCGCGTAGCTTGGCATGTAGCCGCACGCCGTTTCGACGGCTGCGGCGCGCCCGCGCGCTCGTTCGACGATCCACGACAAAACACGGGCATTGTCGCCGAAACCGGGCCACAAGAAGCGCCCGTCGGCAGCGCGACGGAACCAGTTTACGCGAAAGATCGCTGGCGGCCGCGCGAGGTTCCGACCGACTGCGAGCCAGTGAGCAAAGTAGTCACCGAGGTGGTAACCGCAGAACGGCAGCATGGCCATTGGGTCGCGACGGATCTGCGGGAGGTTACTCTCTGCGGCAGCGGTTGCTTCCGACCCCATGGTTGCAGCCGCGTACACGCCGTGCGCCCAATCGAACGTTTGGAATACGAGCGGCAGATCGTGGCTCAAGCGCCCTCCGAAGACGAGGGCAGTCAACGGCACCCCTTCTGGATCTTCCCACGCGGGGTCGAGCGACGGGCAGCGAGCGAGCGGTGTGGTGAAGCGTGCGTTGGGGTGAGCCGCGGGATAGCTCGCGGCGGGTGTCCAATCACGCCCACGCCAATCGATGAGGTGGGCTGGTGGCTGCTCGGTCATGCCCTCCCACCAAACGTCGCCGTCGTCGGTGAGGGCGACGTTGGTGAAGATCGTGTCCGCCGCGATGGCTCGCATGGCGTTCGGGTTCGACTTTTCGTTCGTGCCTGGCGCCACGCCGAAGAAGCCATTTTCAGGGTTGATCGCGTACAAGCGGCCGTCCTTGCCCGGGCGGATCCAAGCGATGTCGTCGCCGAGCGTCGTCACCTTGAAGCCGTCGAGCGCCGGTGGCACGACCATCATCGCGAAGTTGGTCTTGCCGCACGCGCTGGGGAATGCTGCGGCAACGTAGTCGCGCTCGCCCGTCTTCGATTCGACACCGAGGATCGCCATGTGCTCGGCGAGCCAGCCTTCATCGCGGGCGATTACCGAGGCGATGCGCAGCGCAAAGCACTTCTTGCCGAGCAGCGCGTTGCCGCCGTAGCCGCTGCCGAACGACCAGATCGCGCGCTCTTCGGGGAAGTGAGCGATGGTCGTGTGTTCCGGATTGCAAGGCCAGGCCACGTCCGCTTGGCCTGGCAGCAGCGGCGCGCCTAGCGAGTGCAGGCAGCGCACGAAATCCTCGCGTTCGCCGAGCGCGGCGAGCGCGGCCGCGCCCATGCGGGTCATCGTATGCATGCTCACGACCACGTACGGCGAGTCAGTCAGCTGCACGCCGAGCCGCGCCAGCGGCGAACCCACTGGCCCCATGCTGAACGGGATGACGTAGAGCGTGCGACCGCGCATCGCTCCGCGCAGCAGCGGCAAGAGCTCCGCTTTCATTTCCGCGGGCGCTCGCCAGTGATTGCTCGGACCAGCGTCAGCCTCCTGCCGTGAGCAGATGAAGGTGCGGCTTTCCACGCGCGCTACGTCTCGCGGATCGGAGCGGCACAAGTAGCTGTTCGGCCGCTTGGTCGGGTTGAGCGCGAGCAGCGTGCCGGTTGCGAGCATCGCCTCCAGGAGTTGCTGTCGTTCGTCTTCACTCCCGTTGCAGACGTGCACGGAGGCAGCCTCACAGAGTGCATTGATTTCGTCGATCCAGGCGTCGAGTACCGCGTTCGTCGTCCAGCGTTGCTGTGCCATGGCGAGCTCCAAGCTAAGGCGCTTCCTCGGAGGGTTTCTCTATCCCCCAAGAGTGATGCGTCTGTTCATCAATCTAAGAATCGGGCGCTCGTCGGCAACCGGATGAGGCACGATTGCTCGGTGCCTGGCGCAGCTGCGCCCACCCGGACTTGGACCGGCCTACATCACAGGCGGCGTTTGCCGGACAAAGGCCGTTCGTAACTTTCGGCAAGGTATTGGGCTAACGTCCCCTCTGCCTGACGAGGGTCGACATGAAAGCCATGAGCCGCGCGTTGAACCGGGTGATTCGAGTTCCCCTGCTGGTCGGGCTGTTCGCGGGCGCGAGCGTCTGGGCTCAAAAGAGCGCCCTGGCTGCCGAGTATTACGTGGCGCCGACCGGGAGTGACTCGGCTGCGGGCACGCTGGCGGCGCCTTTTGCGACTCTGCAAAAGGGTGCCGACGTCGCGGTTGCGGGTGACACGGTTTACATCCGAGGTGGCACGTACGAGATCACGACACCGAAGAACTCCGGCGCCGGACTGACCTTCAGCAAAAGCGGTACGTCCGACACGAATCGCATCAAATACTGGGCCTACCAGAGCGAGGTTCCCGTCTTCGACTTCGCGAACATGGTGCTCTCGACCACGGGTTACACGCACGGCTTCGTGGTGACCGGGAGCTGGTTGCACTTTCGTGGGCTCGAGCTGCGCAACGTGCCGATGAACAGCTACTCTAACAATGCCATCGCAGCCAACGGCGGCGGCAATTGCATCTTCGAGCTGTTGAACCTCCATCACAACTCCGGCAACGGCATCTTCATTGGCAAGGGCAGCGGTGGCGATCTGATTCTCAACTGTGATGCGCACGACAATTACGACGCCACCTCGAACCAGGGGGACGGCCAGAACGCGGACGGTTTTGGCGTGCACTATCAAACGAGCGGCGCCACCACGATCGTGCGAGGTTGTCGTGCCTGGTGGAATTCGGACGACGGCTACGATCTGATTAACCAAGAAGTGCCGGTGATCATCGAAAACTCGTGGGCGATGGGCAACGGCTACATCAAATCAGGCACCGCGCGTCCCAAGGATGGTAACGGCAACGGTTTCAAGGCGGGCAGCAGCAAGACCGGAGTTCGTCACGTCATTCGTGGCAGCTTGGCCTGGAAGAACGTGGCTGCTGGCTTCTACGCCAATCACTCTTCGGGTGGGAATGATTGGTTCAACAACACCTCTTACAACAACGGCACACAATACAACATGCTGGCGAGCGATCCGAACGACTCGTCGGTCACGATCGTTTTGATGGGCTCGCTCGTGCACAAGATGAGAAACAACATCGGCTTCCCCAATAAAAATACGAACATGATGGGCGTCGATACTGGGTTCAATTCTTGGGATCTCGGGCTCACCCCGGCCGCGGCTGACTTTTCGAGCGTCATGGATACGGACGCACTCGGCCCCCGACAGCCAGACGGGAGTTTGCCCAACGTCGACTTCATGAAATTGCCCAATGGTAGCAAGATGATCGACAAAGGCACCGACGTTGGCTTGCCCTATGCCGGCACGGCGCCAGATCTCGGGGCATTCGAATTCGGCGCGGTGAGCGGCGGCGGGAGCGCAGGCAGCGCAGGCGCAGGCACCGCTTCGGGCGGCCGAAGTGCAGGCGGTGCGCCGTCGGTTGCTGGCGCAGGTCCATCCGCCGGCTCGGGCGTCGGCGGAGAAGGTGCGGGCGGTGCGGGCGGCGCTAGTCAGGCGGGAGCTGCTCCCACTGGCGCGGGCGCTCCGGATAGCGGTGGAGCGAATAGCTCGCTGGCTGGGGCAGACAATGCCAGCGGGCCACCCAAGGAGGCGGATAGCTCGTCCGGCTGTGGCTGCCGAATCGTGGCTGTGGCGCGGTCAACGCCCGCATCGAGTCCTGCGCTGCTCGCGCTCCTCGGCGCGCTCGCCCTGCTCCGACGACGACGCGCGCGCGAGTCGTGAGTCGCGAGCGCATCGCCGAGCCGAGAAGGCCTGACCAGTAAGTCACTGCGGCGCTGTCGGGCAGCCGGTGTTGCATTGAACGGTGACGGTGGTCTGCTCCACTGCCGAAACCATGCAGTAAGCGATCGCCGATTCACACATGATGCGACAGGTGGCGGCCGGCAGGGAAGTTCCGACCGATGCCATCTCCTCACTCACGCAACTTCTGGCGAGGGTGATCGGGCCGCCCGCGCAAGGCTGAGCAGGTCGCGCGTGGCACACGCTGGTGCCTCCCGAACTCCCTGCCTGTCCCATTCCGGCGGTGCCGCCACTGCCCCCAATGCCTCCTGCGCCACCGTTGGAGCCGGCGCTTGCGCCCGTCCCCGCGGCGCCCGCGCTTTCACCGGCCATTCCGCCGGAACCCGCGGTCGTCGTTCCGGCACTGCTCGCGCTCCCCGCAATGTTGTCGATATGGCCGCTGGTCGCGCTGCTGCCGCCGGCACCTGCGGCGTGGTTGTCCTGTCCACCGGTTGAGGAAACACCCTTGTCATTCGGGGCTTCACTCTGCGAGGTGCCGCCACAAGCGGCGGCGAACCCCGCCACCAGCAAGAGATGTGAAAATTGCTGCATGCGGTTCACGAGAGCGAATCGGTTTCCGGTCATGATCATCACTTCGAATCGCCGTTGCTTGCACCGTGCATGCCAGATTCGTTCTGCTGTAATCATGCTGAAAATCAGCTCACACGCGAGCGTTTGGCACAGCTTGACCCACCGGTTCGGATCCCCGCGTCGCGATGGGGATCCGAACGGCGCGAGGCGGGTACTAGTTCCAGTTGTCGATCTTCAAATCTTCGGGCGACGGCTGCCCAGAGCCAGATTCGATCAGCTGCCTGAGGCTCAGCAAGAAGGTTGCCCATTTCATGCTGCAGTGCGCGGTGAACTCGATCGCCTCGCGCCAATTGCGATGACCGAAGATGACGATCGTGCTCTCGCCTTGCTGCGATAGCGCGAACGTGACGTCCGTGCCGATCCATTCCTCCGGGCCAGCAGTGAATCGCCAAGTGATTTCCTCGCTGGTCGACTTCGATATCGTGAACTTCGCGTTGCCGATTTCTTCGCCGGCTTTCGAACGGAATACGACTCGAACCGTGCCGCCGGGTGTGGACTCGCCGGAGGTTTCCTCGGTCCACCAGCCCGCGATACCGGCTACGGTAGAGAGTGCAGCGTGCACCTTCGAGATGGGCGCCTTGATTCCGATTCTGTGAATGATGTCCGTCATCGTGATCTCCGTGGTTATCGACACCCTTTCTGTAGCTCGCTGCTGCGCGAGCCGAGAGTTACATTCGTGGCGTGAATCGACGGAGCGGGCGTGCGCGTGTTCGAGCTTGGCTGCCCGCGCGAGACGACTTCCTGCAATCAGCGGCTGTCTTCGAGCAAGCCCCAGTCGCGAAGCCAGCGCGAGAGGCCGACGGGTGTCGCGCTGATCGGGGGCTGCAGCCGCCGTAGCTTGTGCGCGATATTTTGGCGATGAGCTTCCAGCGTCCGCACGCTGATATCGAGCCGCACCGCCGCTTCCTTGTCGCTGAAATCCTGGCTGCACAGGCGCGCGACTTCGAGTTCTCGCTTGGTGAGCAACTCGACGGGTGACGTGCCCAGCGGCGGCTCGAATCCGACCAAGAGACCCGCGAGTACGCCCTGAATTGCGGCGCGCAGCACTTCCGGAGGCGAGCTCTTCATGACGTAGCCGCGTGCGCCCGCTCGCCGGGCGCTATCCATGTAGGTTGCGCGCTCGTACATGCTGAGCACGATGACGCGAACCGACGGATGACGAGCGCTCAGCTCTTCCGTCAAGTGAATGCCATTGCGGTCTCCGAGTCCAATGTCCAAAAGGACGATGGTCGGCAGGGTACGCGCAATCACCTCCAGGCCTTCTTCTGCGCTGGCGGCCTCGCCCACGATTTCGAGCTCGGGGCTGCTCTCCAGCACGGTGCGCACGCCCTCCCGCACGAAAGGATGATCGTCGACCAGAACGATGCGCACGCGTGGGCTGACTTGCGGCGTCATGAGCTTTGGGTCCTCGAATGAGAAGTCATACTACGAAAGGCTCGCGACGGGCCCGTTCATTCGATGGTCCTCAAGCCGAGCAGCGCGTTGATTTCGGTGCGCCCCGGTCGCGAGTCAATCCAGAATTTGCCCCCGAGATCCTCGGTTCGTCGGCGCATGTTGGTCAGTCCCATTCCGTCGCCGGCGACGCGAGGATTGAATCCGCGGCCGTTGTCGACGACACGCAAGTGGACGAGCCGGTCATGGTCTTCACGCCCGAGCTCGATCGAGATTTCGCTGGCAGCTGCGTGTCGCTCGATGTTCGTGAGCGCCTCCTGTGCAATGCGAAACAGAGCCACACTCTGCCGTTCGCCGATGCGCAGCGGGCCGATGCGATCGAGCAGCGAGACCTTGGTCCGAGAGCGCTCTTCCAGGTCCCGCGCGAGCTCGTTCAGTGCTGCCACGAGGCCGAGTTGATCGACGGTAGCCGGCCGGAGCGCATGCGAGATGCGGCGCACGTCGACGATGCTGTCATCGAGGCGTGCCAAGCCTTTGTCGAGACACTGCTCGGCCCCCGCGGGATCAGTCGCCAGCCTCTGCCGACTGGCTTCGAGTTGGAAGCGCGCTGCAGCGAGGAGCTGAACGATTCCGTCGTGCAGTTCGCGCGCGATGCGCGCCCGCTCTTCTTCCTGCAAATGCAGGATGCGCTCCGCCATGGCGCGCAGCTTGCGATCTGCCAACCGTTGCTCGCTGACCGTGAGCAGCAGAGCGCCGAGAAACACGGCCAAAACGGCCGCGAGTCCAACGATGCCGACGCGCCAGATGGTCTGTTGTGCGCTCGCTTTCGAGGACTCTCGCGCGGCGGCGGTGGCGGCCTCGACGTCGTCGAGGTAGACGCCAGTCCCAATCATCCAGCCCCAAGGCTGCAGGAGGGACACGTAGCTCAGCTTTTCGGTCGGCGTACCCGTGGAAGGCTTGTGCCAAGTGTAGCGTTGAAAGCCCGAGCCGCGCTGTGCAGTGGCGATCAACGCCGGAATCACACGCCGGCCGCGCGCGTCGACCAGAGTCTGTAAGTTACGCCCGACCAGCTCGGGTTGCCGCGGATGTACCAGGCACGTGCCGGATTGGTCGTAGAGGAAGAAATAGCCGTCTTCTCCCGAGTGAGCTGCGGCGACGATTTCTTTGGCGTGGTCTCGATTCAGCGCGTCGTCGGAAGTCAAGCTGGCCTGTATCTCGTTCTTCACGAGCGACACGGCATGCACCAACTCGGCTTGCTTTTGTGCCATCAGGCTTCGTTCGATCAGTTGGCTCTGTTGGTCGCTCAAGAGGGCTGCCTGATGCAAGACTTGCAATGACACCATCGCTATCGCAACGAATAGCGCCAAGGTGGACAGCGCGATCAGCTTCACCTTTAGCGACATCGAGTCTCTCACAATCTTTTCGCCAAACGGCGTCCGTGGCAACCGTGTTTTTGGCAGAAACGACCGTCTCCGTAGTCTTACGGAGTCGATGGTGGCGCCGTCATCGCCGCTGGATCGCGCGCGATTTCGGGGCGGCAAGAGCGGGTCGCGCTGGGGCACGCGTGGGACTACTTAGCGGCGCTTCGGTGATCTTGCGAATGTTCGAGAGCCACATCACTAGCGCAAGGTAGCGGCAGGTCTGGAGTACACCAATGACTGCCCAAATCAGCTCCGCAATCGCCGACGATCCCGATCCGACCGAAACGGAAGAGTGGCTCGCCGCGCTCGACACGGTGATTGGCCGCGAGGGCAGCAAGCGCGCGGACTTTCTCCTCGAAAGGCAGCTGGAATTTGCTCGCTCTCGCGGGATGCGCGCTGCCGCCTCACGAGACAGCGCATACGTCAACACGATTGCTCGCGAGCGTGAAGCCCGCTCACCGGGTGACCCGCGTATCGAGCGGCGCTTGGAAGCCATCATGCGCTGGAATGCGCTCGTTACCGTGTTGCGTGCCAACCGCGATCATTCGGACCTGGGCGGTCACCTGGCGAGCTATGCTTCGTCAGCCACCCTGTACGAGGTGGGGTTCAATCACTTCTTTCGCGGGCCGGAGTACGCTTCGCCCGACGGTGTGCGCCAAGGGGGGGACTTGGTGCTATTTCAAGGCCACGCGTCGCCCGGAATTTACGCGCGCGCGCTGTTGCAAGGTCAGCTGACCACGGAGTTGCTCGACCGCTTTCGGCGCGAGGTGGATCGGGCTGGCCTCGCCTCTTACCCGCACCCCTGGTTGATGCCGGAGTTCTGGCAGTTCCCTACCGTGTCGATGGGGCTCGGCGCGCTCCAGGCCATCTACCAGGCCCGATTCTTGAAGTACCTCGAGTCGCGCAAACTCGCCCAGACGTCCGACCGCAGAGTGTGGTGCTTCCTCGGCGACGGGGAGATGGACGAGCCGGAATCGCTCGGTGCGATTGGTGTCGCTGGGCGCGAGCGACTCGACAATTTGGTGTTCGTCGTCAACTGCAACCTTCAGCGTCTGGACGGGCCGGTGCGCGGTAACGGCAAGATCATTCAAGAGCTCGAACGCGTGTTCGTCGCCGCAAACTGGAACGTGATCAAGGTGATCTGGGACGGGAACTGGGAAGAACTCATGGCGCGCGACCGGCAGGGAAGCCTGGTGCGACGGATGACAGCTTGTCTGGACGGTGAGTACCAGACGCTGCGAGCCCGCGATGGCGCCTACTTTCGCAAACACTTTTTCGACAGCCCGGCGCTTTCAGCACTCGTCGAGAAACTGAGTGACGAACAGATCTGGGCGTTGAACTACGGCGGGCACGACCCGCAGAAGGTCTACGCGGCGTACGCTGCTGCCAGCGCGCACCGGGGCCAGCCGACGCTGATTTTGGCCAAGACGGTCAAGGGCTTCGGGCTTGGTTCGAGCGGCGAGTCTCGCAATGCCGCGCACCAGAGCAAGGCGGTGGCAAGCGAGGATTTGCGCGCGTTCCGTGAGCGCTTCGAGGTTCCGATCGACGACCGAGAACTCGCCGAACTCGCGTACTGCATTCCCGAGTCAGCCAGCGCCGAGCTGGAATACCTACGCGCGCGGCGCCGGGAACTCGGCGGAATGTTGCCTGCACGCCGACGCCGCTCGCGGTCGCTCGACGTTCCCGAGTTGTCGGCATTCAGCGCCGTGTTGGAAGGATCATTACCCGGACGTAAGTCGTCGAATACGACCGCCTTCGTCCGCGTGCTCGATACTCTGCTGAAGCATCCGGAGCTCGGGCCGCGCGTCGTGCCGATCGTTGCCGATGAGGCCCGTACCTTCGGCATGCACGCGTTATTCCCCAAATTCGGGATTTGGTCGCAGCAGGGACAACTTTACACGCCTGAAGACGACGGCCAGCCGAGCTCGTATTACGAAGCGAGCACCGGAAGGATATTGCAGGAGGGGATCAGCGAGGCCGGCGGCATGAGTTCCTGGCTCGCCGCTGCGACTTCGTACTCGGTGCACGACCTGCCGATGATCCCCTTCTTCATCTACTATTCGATGTTCGGCGTTCAACGCACGGGCGACCTGTGGTGGGCGGCGGGTGATTCGCGGGCGCGCGGTTTCCTGCTCGGCGCAACCTCCGGGCGAACCACGCTCAATGGCGAAGGATTGCAACACGAAGACGGGCATTCGCACGTTTGGGCAGCGAGCATTCCGAATTGCGTGCCTTACGATCCGACGTTTGCCTACGAAGTCGCGGTGATCATCCAGGACGGGCTCCGACGCATGCTGAAGGACCAAGAAGACGTCTACTACTACGTCACGCTGCTGAACGAGGCGCATCCGCAGCCCGCCTTCACTTGGGGAGTCGAGCGCGACTTGCTCTGCGGTATGTACCGATTCCGCGCGCACCCCGAGCCCGCCGAGGCACACGTGCAACTGCTCGGCGCTGGAGCGATCCTGCACGAGGTGATCGAGGCGGCGGAGCTGCTCGCGACGGATTGGGGAGTCACTTCCGAAATTTGGAGTTGCCCGAGCTTCACTTTGCTCTGCCGCGACGGTCAGGCGAGCGAGCGCTGGAACCTACTGCATCCAGACGCGAGTGAACCACGCACTTCCCACGTCGAGCGTTGCCTGCGCGAGACCCGCGGTCCGGTGATCGCCGCGACGGACTACGTGCGCGCATTGGCCGAGCAAATTCGACCCTTCGTGCCTCGACGCTTCAGCGTGCTCGGAACCGATGGCTTCGGTCGTTCGGATACGCGCGAACGGTTGCGTCACTTCTTCGAGGTCGGTCGGCATTGGATCGTGCTCGCGGCGCTCAAGGCGTTGGCAGACGAAGGAACGCTGCCCGCGGCATCGGTGCGTGCAGCGATGGATCGCTACGGTATCGACCCAGCCAAGACCGACCCGAGGACCATCTGATGCTGGCGGCACGAGATCGAGATGAGCACGCACGAAAGCCCAGTGATTTGAAAGGGGGAACCATGACCGAGCGGATCGAGGTGCGAGCGAAAGGATTCCAAAAGGCGGAAGCGTTCGTGAGCGAGGTGCTCGTGGCCGTTGGACAGGTAGTCGATCGGGACGAAGTGCTACTGCGCATCGAAGCCGAAAAGGTGAGCGTCGATCAGTCCGTCCCGACCGCGGGTCGGATAACCGAGCTGCTCGTGGCGACGAACGACGACGTGCACGAGGGCGATCTCCTGGTCGTTCTCGAACACAGCCCGGTCGATTTGGCTCGTTCCGCTGAGTCGGCACCCGCGGCGCCGAGCTTCACTGTCACCTCCGACTACCACGCAAGCCCGTGGATCCGCAGCCTCGCGCGTGAGCGCGACCTGGACCTCGGTCGGATCCGCGGGACAGGGCCACACGGCCGCATCCTCGAAGTAGATCTCTCGCCAGTTGCTCCGAGCGTTCCCGAGTCGCCGTTGCACGGCGCTCCGGTTCCGCAGTCCGCCGAGCCCATGCTCCCGCTCGTTCCCGCGCCCCCGGAGAGTCGACAACTCTCCGCCGTTCAAAGAGCGGTCGCGCGCGCGGTGACCAGGACTTGGACCGAGGTCCCTCACGTCACCCAGTTCGATGAATCCGACGTGACGGAGCTCGAAGCATTCCGACTCGCGCTCAACCGCGAGTCGGGGAAAGAAGCTACGCGGATCAGCCTTCTCCCGTTCATCGTCAAGGCAAGCGCATGCGCGCTGCGGAAATTCCCCGACTTCAATGGCTCATTCGTCGGCGAGCAATTGCTACCGAATCGCGACGTAAACATCGGCTTCGCCGTCGACACCGGGGATGGCTTGCGAGTGCCGGTGGTGCAACACGCGGATCGCCTGACGCTGCCGCAGATCGCGAGTGAAATCACCAGGCTCGGTGACCGCGCGCGCGCAGCCAAACTGGCGCCCGCAGACGTGCGAGGCGGTTCGTTTACCGTCTCCAACTTGGGCGGTGTGGGCGGCACTGCATTCACCCCCATCATCAACGGTCATGAACTGGCAATCCTGGGGGTGTCCAAGGCGGAGCTCAAACCCAAGTGGGATGGCCGCGCCTTCGTCCCACGATTGATGCTGCCGCTCTCGCTCTCCTATGATCATCGCGTGATCAACGGTGTGGCGGGTGCTCGCTTCATCGCGCACCTCGGAGCCCTGCTCGCTGACATGCGCCGAGCACTGCTGTGACGAGACTGATTGAATTGCCCGGAGGTCACTGACATGAAGCATCAACTCGAGGTCGATGACGGCGCGCTGAAGTGCGAGCTACTGGTGTTGGGAGGCGGCCCGGGCGGCTACGCGGCCGCGTTTCGCGCTGCAGATCTCGGACTCTCGACGATCATCGTCGAACGCGGCGCGACCCTCGGCGGTGTCTGTTTGAACGTGGGCTGCATCCCTTCCAAGACACTCTTGCACGTGGCAGCCGTGAGCGAAGCTGCACAGCACTTGGCGACGCACGGTCTCGGGTTCAGCCAAAAGACCGTGGACCTCTCAAAGCTGAGGACGTGGAAGGACTCGGTCGTGAACCAGCTGACGGGTGGACTCTCTCGGCTCGCGCGTGAGCGCAAGGTGCGAGTCGTTCACGGCACTGGCGCGTTCGTGGGGAGCAATCGCCTGCGCGTCAACGGCAGCTCGAGCGAGGGAAGCACGATCCAATTTGCTCATGCAGTCATTGCGACCGGCTCGGAGGCGGTCGATCCGTTTCTGTTGTTCGAGCGCAGTCAGGTCGAAGGTGCCGCCGCGATCGGCAAAGATCCTCGCATCGTCGACTCGACTGGCGCCCTTGATTTGCCTGCCATTCCCAGAAGCATGCTGGTCATCGGAGGGGGGGTGATTGGGCTGGAGTTGGCGACCGTGTACGCCGCGCTAGGTGCGGATGTCGACATCGTGGAGAAAGGTGATCGCCTGCTCTCCACCGCAGATCGTGATTTGGTCGACGTCTGGACACGACGAAACGCCCAGCGAATGCGCAGTATTTCCTCGAACACCGTCGTGTCCGCGATCAAGAACAGCGGGCACTCGCTCGAAGTCGCGTTTCGTGGAACGCGGAGTGACTGCGCGAGCTACGACTTGATCTTGGTTGCGGTCGGCCGAACCCCGAATGGCAACCGGCTCGATGCGACGCGCGCGGGCGTGCTCGTCGGTGAAAACGGCTTCATTCCTGTCGACTCGCAAATGCGCACGAACGTGCCGCACATCTTCGCCGTCGGTGACGTCGTAGCCGGGCCGATGCTCGCACACCGCGCAAGCCACCAAGGCCACGTTGCCGCCGAAGCAGCGGCGGGGCTCCCCACGCACTTCGATGCGCGTGTGATCCCCGAGGTCGCTTATACGGATCCGGAGATCGCCTGGGTCGGGGTCACCGAGGAATCGGCACGACAGAGTGGCAGGACGGTTCGTCGCGCAGTCTTCCCATGGATCGCGGCGGGCCGCGCGATCGCCCACGGTCGCAGCGAGGGCCTCACCAAGTTGCTGGTCGACCAAGCGACTGGACGGGTAGTCGGTGGCGGCATCGTTGGAACCCACGCGGGTGATCTGATCGGCGAGCTGGGGCTAGCGATCGAGATGGGATGCCATCCGACCGATCTCCAAAAGACGATTCATCCTCACCCCACGCTTTGCGAATCGATCGGGCTTGCCGCATCCGTGTACGAAGGTTCGTGCACCGAGCTGCCCAACGTGTCCGTCCAGAAACGGCCTCGTGTTGCAACGGACGCAGCGCTCCCTGTTGCGGATCCGTAGTGGTACGCCCGAGTCGATGGAATCTTCCCGAAGCGTTCGACGCAACCCAAGAAATGTCGGCAAATCTGCTTAGATCGCCGCGGTTGCCGGCGTGCATGCCAGCTTGGCCCGAGCATTGCTGTACAGGGCGGCATGCGAGCGAAAACGGGAGTGGCGGGGATTTTCTTGCTGGCGCTTGGAGCATTGGTCGTCAGTTCGACCAGGGCGCGGACGGCTGAAGCGCATTCGAGCGCTGGGCAGGGCAGCAAGCTAGCCTCCGTGCAGATTTCCGCGCCCGTCATCCACGTGCCTGTGGTCGCCGCCCCAGCGGCGGTGACCGTCGTCGTGCCCGTCGCTGCAGCGACCGAAATCATCACCCCACCTCCTGCGGATCCGTATCTCGAGAACCCCAAGCTGCGTCGGATGAAGCCGAACGAGATTAGCAAAGGGATGCTCGAAGTTGCCGCGAAGATCGTGCGTGAGCACTACGCGAAACCGGTTGGAACCCTGATCGAAGTCGATGTGGGCGGCCAGCGCGTGATTGCTCGCATCGAGCGTCATTTTCATCCCGAAGGTGGCGCGATCAAACCGTGGGGTTTTCACCCGGGCGTCTCGCTCTTTGCACCACGCTGAGCTGCGCTGAACGCGCTGCTTGCTGGATTTGGGTTTTTGATGGTCACGCGTGCTCGCCCAGTCCGTCACGGCCTTCGGCGTCGCGAACGACAAGAGAGCGGGACGATCGCGCGAGTGAACGCGGCCAAACTCCGCTGCTGGCTCAGGGCCGCGCGCGGCCGTCGTCCAGCTCTTCGCCGATGATGGGGAAGGGAATGCCGCTGACGGCGCGTGCGGCGTAAATTCCGCCCATCACGGCGCCTTCCATGCACGCGACATGAAAGTGATTGTCGATCCAGTCACCTGCAATGGCCAGGTTGTGAAAGCCAGTATCGCCTGCGCGTAGTCGATACTTTGCGGTGCCTGGCAGCGCCAGGGTACAGCGCTCGGTCGGGCCGCAGTTCGAGCGAAAATATTGGGCATCGAAGCGGGCGACGCCGTGTCGTTCCTCGGGATCGTGCAGCAGTGCCCAATCGACTTGCTCGGGTCGAGCCGCGTCGGCGGCTTTCGGCAACAGCCGCGTCAAGTCGTGACGCAAGAAGTGCAGCGAGTCTCGCTTGGCCCTACGGCGCATCTCTTCTTCGAAGTGCGGCTCGTGTTCGGGAAGTGGCGGCAGGTCAGGACCTGGTTGTGCCCCGGTAAAATAGCTCACGTCCTTGCCGCCGAAATTCTCGCGCGGCAGCGTTTGGCTCATGTCCGACCAGGTGTTGAGCGGATCGGTATAGACCGAGAGCAATGGCTGAGGTTGTGGCCAACCAAGCTCAGGCAACGTGCGATCGAACCACACTTGGAGCGATTGGGTTTGGACGGCCATCACGTGGTCCACCATGCGCTGCCAGCGGGCGTCGACGCGCATCAGCTCCGGTGCGACGAACGGCACCGTCTGCACGGGCATCGCGTAGACCAGCTGATCGAAGTGCCTGCCAGCTTCGAGGTGGCAAATCCGCTTGCCTTTGTAGCCGGAATAGTAAGATTCGAGGTCGATGTTCGCGACTGCTTCGTAATCGCGAATTTGCTCACCGAGCGGCTCGCTCGGCCAACAGGGCAGACCACGCACGTCATAGAGGGGTTCGTAGCCGAACGGGTCGCCACACTCGAGATCCACTTGCTGTTCGAGATCGACGCTTTCGATGCGCTTGCCGTCCTTGGCGACGTGCAGCGCACTGGCCTTGTGAAAGAAAGCGAAACGGACGCCCCGCGCCCGCAATGTCAGGTACAGCGGGCCGAACACGGTGTCGCCCATGCCGGCCTGCATTTTGTAGTACATCGCGCCCTTGTAGGTCGCACCCATGCGAGCCATCGTGCGGATTGCCACGCCTGCGGACATCGACTCTTCGAACGCCGCGCCGCGCTTGAAAGAGAAGGCTGCGTCGTAGATGGCGCGCGCAAACGGCGAAGCCAGCGTGGCCTTGGCTGCGCCATGGCGCGCCAGCCAGGCGCGAAAATCCTCGCCGTCGATGCCATCACAGCCTTGCGGCGTGAACACGCGATCGACCAAAATTCCGATCGCCGAGCTCAGCGCGAAATCGAGCAGTAGCACCGAGCGGTTCAGATCCGGGTGATCCTCGGAGTGCTCGAGCATGAAGGCAATCAGGCACTCGCGGGTGCGGGCGAGGGCACGCGCGAGCGCGGGTGCTTCAGCCATGACGACATGAAGCGCATCACTCACGATCCCGAGGCCCCACTGCAGGACCACGATTGCCGCTCTCGCGCCCAAGTGCGCGCTGGTCGAGCCGCGAGCCTGGCTGCGCTCCCAGCTCGTTCCTTCCGGAAATACGCACGCCTGCGCCTTCGCCAAACGCTGCCAGCCGAAAACTGCGCCGATCGCCGCTTGCAGTGCCATCGAGAGATAGTCGAGACCGCTGTTGATCGCGACGCCGACCCCGGGAACCTCGCAATTGCGTGGGAATTGCAAGAACCAAGAGTTCCAAACGTCGTTTTCGGAGGCCTCGACGACCCCGAAGCTATGGGGGTGAAAAGCCTCGCGAAACGTCGCGAGAGGAGCTCCTACGGGCCGCTCGATCGCAGCGTAGGCGTCCCACATCATCTCGAAGAAGTTCTGGTAAAATCCGAACAAGATGTGGAGGCCGTGCTCTTCGATGCGGTCTCCGAGGCGACGATTGCGACCGCTCGCGCCCTTGCCGCCCAAACGCCAGCCCATCTGATACACCGTGACTTCGTGCCGTGCGGCGAGCTCCGGTGTCTTCGTGAGTTGATAGGCGCAGCTGAGGGCCGAGGGGCCACCTCCAAGAATCGTCACTCGCTTCTTCTTCAATGTCATCTTGCGCGTCCCCGGAAGCACACTGCCGCAAGCGTTCCCGTCAACCGTGATCGACAGCCGCCGATTGCGTCAGTCGATCATACGCGACGCCGAGTTCGATGAAAATCGACTCGGCGCTGGCTTGCAGCGAGGCGCGTTGCTCGGGGCTCGAGAGTAGGCCGAGCTGCCAAAGAGCGTTCGCGCGTTCGTACGGCTGCTCGGTGGCGGTTGCGCTCTCGACGGCGGCGGTGAGCAGCCGGCGCGCACGGCGCACTTGGCCGCGCTCGAGCGCGGCTCGGCCTTTTGCCAGGCGATGGTGGGGAACTGCGCCTGGAAATGTACGCGTGGCGCGCCCCAGCCCGGCAATCAGCGCCTCCAAATGGCTCTCCAGGAGCGCCGAGGAACGTCCAATGGGCGCGCCTCGTTTGCTCGCCCCGAGCAGGTCGGCCGCCGTTTCCGCCAACACCGAGAGTCCGGCGTGGCAGATGAAGAAATTGTAAACGTCCGCGCGACTCGCGACTTCTACCGCTTCGTCGAGCGCTACGAGCGCCTCCTCGTAGCGTCTTTCATTGACCTTGCCGCGAGCGATGGCCGCCAGGCACATGAGGAGCTGCAATCCGTTCGGGTTATCGCGCACCAGGCGAATGCCCTCGGGGCCTTCCACCAACTGCAGGGCTGCATCGGTCTGGCCGCGGCGGAGCAGGCACAGCGCTTTCGCCGCGTGCGCCATGCCGGCGACGGGCGGTTCGACACTGAGCGAAATCGTCGCGCACTCTTGCCAGAGCTCGGCGGCCCTGGCGTAAACGCCGCGCATGAAATGCGGTTCACCGAGCATGAACTTTCCGCGGTGGCGCCACAAGCCTGCGCCGAGCTCGGTGGCAACCCGATCGGCGCGCGTCAAATACGGGATGCCGGCGCTGGGCTCTCCGAGCAAGCTGTGCGTCATGCCCAGATACATGTTCGTGCTGCAGATTTGCAAGAGCTGACCCTCGCTCTCGGCCATGGCTACCGCCGCGAGCAGATCACGCTCGCCCGCTTTTCGCAGGCCGGCCACGCTGAGCAAGTATCCGATCATCGAGCGCGCGAACGCGGCTTCTGGAGAAGGGCCTGCGTTTTCCGCGATGTTGATGCCTTGGAATACCGTGTGCGCGAGCCCCGTGGCGTCACCCTCCCACAGGCAAATCACTTGCAGGATATCGCACGCTTGCAAAGCCAAGACGCTGCGCTTGCCGGACGCCGTGTCCGCTCGCTCACGAGCCGCCGGCGCACTCGGGAAGTGGCGCGCGTATACGTGGCGGAGCACTCGACCGATGGTGCCCACACCGGCGACCGGCCGCTTGAACCCACACAGCTCCACCGCCGCCTCGCAATCGCGGCGAGCCTCCTTCCACTCCATCAGGCTATAATAGGCTTCCGCGCGTTGACGGTGCCAGCCCGCGCGCTCGAGATCGACGTGCAGCTCTCCGCGCCGCTTTCGATCGAGCTCGATGGCCTGGGAGTAAAACTCTGCAGCCGCGCGATTGGCATAGGCAGCGAGCGCCTGTCGGCCGGCTCGGACCAAGTAGAAGATGGCCTTGTCCGGCAGTTCGGCTTGCGAGAAGTGATACGCGAGGCGCGCGTAATACGGCGCCAGGTCCTCTCGACGCTCGATGTACTCCGCGGCCGCCGAATGCAACGCGCGCCGCTGTGCGAACGCCAACAGCCCGTAGGTCGTGTCGTGCACCAAGGCGTGCCGGAAGCGCTGCACGGAAGCTGCATTCGCCTCCGGGACCACGATGTCGGTGGCGTTGAGCTCGAGCACGTGTTTGTCGATGCTCACCGCTTCTTCGCGCACGGGGTGAATGTCGGTGACCATTTCGACCTCGAAGATGCGCCCAGCGACGCTGGCCACTTTGAGTGTCAATTGCACTCGCGGGTCGAGTCGATCGATGCGGCTTTGAATCACGCCGTTGAGCGTGCTGGGCACGCTTACCGTATCGAGCCCAGCGGTGTCGTCCACGAAGCGGCACGCGCCGCCCTCGACCTCGATCACGTGCGCGTCGCGCAAACTGAACACCAGCTCTTCGGCGAAGAACGGGTTGCCCTCGCTCTTTTCTGCGATGAAGCGCTTCAACTCCTCGGGTAAGGCACGTGCAGCCAGGCGTCGCCTCGAGAGTTCGACGACATCGTCTTCGCGCAAGCCGAGCAGGGGGATGCGCTCGCGCCCGGGCCCGCTGATGAGCCGGGACAGCGCGGGCGATGGACGCTCGAGTGGTCGCAGGTTCACGACCAAGAGCAACCGTCGCTGGTGCCGCTCTGCGAGCTCGGCACACAGCCCGAGGGAAGCGTCATCCATCCAATGCAAGTCCTCGATCGCCATCAAGGTCGACGTCTCGCTGAGCGTCGCGTCGAGTAAGCGGGCCAGGATGGTGAGCAAGTTGTCGGCACGGATCGGGCCGCTCATTTGAGCGGTGAGCGGTGTCTCCGGAATGTCGAACGGCAAGAGCAGGTTCAAGAGCGGCGCGAGCTGCCCGGCCAACCCCAGCTGCTCTAGCCGCGCGCGCACTTGTTGCGCAGCGGCGTCGGGAGCCTGTCCTTCCACGCCGAGCAACTCGCGAAAGATCGGACGAAACGCAAAATAGGCCGTATTTTGCTCGAGCGGGTCGGTACTGCCGGTGAAATAGCGCAGTCCCAGCTCGCGAGCGAATCCCGGCAAAGTGGTGAACAGCGCGGACTTGCCGATGCCGGCTTCACCCTCGACGACCAGCACGCCGCCTTCACGCTCCGCCGCCTGCTGCACGCGCGCTCGAAGGCGCGCGAGTTGCTCAGCGCGCCCGATGAGCGCTTCCGTAGGTCGTTGCTGTCGTGCACCCGGGCGGCGCTGTGCGGGCGAGAATACGGCGATCGCGTGATCGAACCCCTTCAACTCGACGCTGCCGCGCGGCTCGAATTCATACCAGCGCTGTGCGCGGCGTCGCGTGGCTTCGTCGCTCAAGATCCCCGAGCCGCTGCTGGCCTGCATCAAGCGCGCGGCCACGTTCATGGTACGCCCGATGATCCCGTAGTGCGCCCGGCGCGAAGTCCCGTGCGATCCGCAAAATACGTGGCCGGTCGAGATTCCGATGCCGACCGCGACGTGCCGCAATGCGAGCTCCTCGCGGATTACGGTTGCTGCTTCGGCGCCGCGTGCCGCGTCGTCTTCGTGTGCTTGGCCGGGTAGCCCGAACACCGAGATGATGGCCGTGCCCTTGTCGTCGTGCAGCATCGTGTACACGGTGCCATCCAAGCGTTTCACGACGTTCTCGACGATCCCGAGGGTCTCGTGCAGGCGTTCGAGCCTCAGTTCGCCTTCGTGTAAGTCAGGCGGCAAGTTCACGAACAGCACCGTCAAATCGCGAAACTCTGCGAGGAATGCGGCGTGCCCTCGGCTCAAACGATCGGTGACGACCGAGACCAGTTGCTTTCCGACCATGTCGTGCGCGCTGATGCGTTGGCGTGACACGGGCGGGACGGCCTCGGGTTCGGCGGGCACGCTCGTGAGCCGCACGCTGCCGTGCGCGAATGGCGTGCCTGTCGCTTGGTCGACCAGGAAGCGCCAAGCACGCGCAGTCACCAGTACCTCTCCCGCGGTGTTGTGAGCGTCCGCTGCGAAGGTCTCGTCGAGTGCTTGCCCACACAGCATCGTCGACCAGCGCCCGTCCACACCGCCGATGCGATGTGCCAGCAAATTCCCGCAGCCCAGAGTCAGACGCAGTTTGAGTGTCGTGCCCTGCACCGGCTCGGAGCCGTCCAGCCGCTGTCGAATAGAGAACGCCGCGCGCGCGGCGTTGCGCACGATCGCGTCGGAGCGAGCGTCGTCAGCGGCGTCGAACACGATCAGCAGCGCGTCCCCGGCAAACACATGGACGTCACCGCCGTGCTCCGCAGCGACGTCGATCATGACGCCGAAGTAGCGATTGAGCGCTTCCGAGAGTAGCTCCGCCCCGAGCGGGCCGCGCGAGGTGAATTGCTCCGTGAGCGCGGTGAATCCGGAAATGTCGATGAAGAGCAACGCGCCGGTGAACGCTCTCGTCGATGGCCCTGTCGCCTCGCTCAACCCGGCGAGCTCCAGCGAGGACAAGTAGCGGGCGAGGGACTCGTCTCGAGTTGCGTTCGCAGGTGAGCTCATTGCCCTAGCCGATCATGGGATGCACGGGCGACAACTCCGTGTCAACTCACCTAGCACCCGGGACCGGGAGAGACTCGAAGAGCAGGCAGACGGGCCGGCGTGCGACGGTGTCCCTGGAGAAAACACCGCCTTGAAAGCGACCCAAGAAATCCCGCATGATTGTGGGCTGGCATGCCGGCGAAGAAGCGAGTGTTGATCTTGGGGGGTGGGCCGGCGGGCTTGGCGAGCGCGTTCGCGCTGACCCGGACTGAAGCCCTGCGTGCCCAATTCGAAGTGACGGTGGTCGAACCCGGCTGGCGGCTCGGCGGTAAGTGCCGTTCCGGCCGACAAGGGCCGATGAATCGCCTCGATCAGAATGGCACTCACTACCTGTTCGGAGCGTACGACGATTGCTTCAGCGTGGCTCGTGAAGTGTTCGACGAGCTCTCCCGGATGGGGGAAGAACGCTTCGGCACGTTCGAAAGCAACTTCATTCCACGCAGCTTGCTGGCGATGAAGCAATTTTTTCGAGGGCAGTGGCACGACTGGCTGGTGCAGCTGCCCACGAACGCGGCCGCGCCGGGGCAGGGGCAGGGGTCGTCGCTCGGACTCAGTGACTTTTTGGAGATGGGGCTCGAGTGGCTGATCGAGCTGAGCTCGGGCAGCGGTTGTTTGCGCGAGCTCCAGAGCATCGGCGTTTTCCCGGCAGGAGATGGGAAGCCGCCCGAGCCGCATGCCAAGCCCTGCCTGATCAAACTCACCGACTACGCCGGCACGAAGGCTCTCGAGCTCGCGCTGAGCCTGCTTCGCCTGTTCCGTGACGAGGGTGACGGTGCACTGCTCGACGGCGTTGTCTGGCTCTTGCGGGCGTTCCGCGAAGCCGCACGATTGACACTCGCGAAGTGCGCCAGCGAGGAACTCTCGATCAATCGCGTATGGACCCTGATCGAGCTCGGCACCACGATGATGATCGGCGCCATCGAAGACGACCTATTTTCGCCTTCCGGCTACGAAGCCGTCGATCGCTACGACTTGCGCGAGTGGCTGGCCAAGTGGGGGTGTTCGCGGGAGTCGCTTTGGTCTGCACCCCTCGCCACTTGGTACAACGCGATCGCGGCCTATCACCAAGGCGACGTGCGGCAACCGAACATGTCCGCGGCGATCGGGTTTCACGCCTTGCTCCGCCTCACGCTGACGTACAAGGGCGCCTTTGCCTATCAGATGCGCGCCGAGGTCGGAGATTCGTTGATCGCTCCGCTGTTTTTCGTGTTGCGCGCGCGCGGCGTGCGTTTTCAATTCTTTCATCGCGTCTGGGATCTGGTGCCGTCGCACGATCAGCGGAAGATTTTGCGCGTCGAGATCGAGCAACAAGTCGCGCTCCGCAGCGGCGATCCTTTTTCGTACGAACCGCTGCAAGAGGTTCACGGTCGTTTGACCTGGCCGGATGAGCCGCGAAACTCGCAACTGGCAGAGCCCGGCGACTATCGACCGGCGCTCGATTCTTTTTACACGCCATGTCGAGGACCGCGTAGCTTCTTGGAGCTCGGTACCGACTTCGATCATGTGATCGTGAGTTTTCCGATTCAGTGCTTCAAGTGGTATTGCTCGAAGCTGCTGGCGGCGCGTCCCTCGCTTCGCAAAATGTACGAAAGCGTCGAGACTACGGAGACGCAGTCAGAGCGCCTCGAGCTCAAACCCGACCTGAAGGGGCTCGGTTGGAACTTCGGACCTGCCGTTTTGTCCGGCTTCTATCAACCGCTCGCCACCTGGGAAGACAATCAGCAGCTGATCGCCAGTGAGACGTGGCCACCGGACAATCGTCCCCGGGCGATCGCGACACTGTTCGGGCCGGCTGCGTCGCACCATCCCTATCCGGGACCGGACGAGTTCACGTACCCAGCTTCCCGGCAACCCGTCGTCGAGGCGTCGGGCCTGGAATTCTGTCGCAACTTTGCCGGCTCTCTGTGGCCTCTGGCCGTCGACGTCGCGAATCCGCCGTCGCTCGACTTCAACCTGTTGGTTACCTGGAACGACGTCGGAGTGGGCGAAGAGCGCTATCGTTCACAAGCGCTTCGCATGAACGTGGGGCCAGTGGAAGCGTACACGCGCATTCAACAGGGCACATTGCGTCATCGACTTCGAGTCGACGAGAGCGGCTACGACAACTTGTCGTTCGCCGGTGATTGGACGCGCAACGGTTTCGACCTGCCCACCGCAGAGGCAGCGGTCCTCTCCGGTTTGCAGGCCGCCAAGGGCGTCGTCGAGTCGCGCTGAGCGTGGCCTCGGGTTTACGTCAAAGATCTTCACCGAAGATCGTTTGCGGATAGCCAGATATCGCGCGCGACGCCTGCAGGCCGCCGATCGTCGCAGCCTCCACGCAACCGGCGTCGATGCCGGTTTTGAGCCAGTCGCCAGCGAAATACAAATTATCGAAGCCGGTCTCGTGCGCGCGAGGTCGAAAGCACGCGCTGCCAGGCAAAGAGAGCACGTAGCGTTCGCTCGGATCGATGTTCAGGCGCGCGTATTGAAAGTCGAAGCGAGCTTGGCCCTGCGAAGCCCGTGCCTGCACCTGTGACCAATCGATGCCTGGCGTCGCAGCGGCCGACAAGCGCGGCCAAATCGGCCCTACCTGGGAGGAGAGCCAATTGATCGAGAGGTCGCGCGCTCGCGCGTGCTGCGCGTGCGCGAAGGCGGGGTTCGGCGGTGCCGGGATCGTCGGCGCGTCCGTCAACGTGCCGCAAAAGTACAGCACCGAGTGCGGCACGGTTCCCGTGCGCTCCCACTCTTCACGCGCGAGCAGTTGATCCATGTTGGCCCAGGTATTGTGCGGTTCCGCGTAGGCAGTGCCGACGGTTGGGGGATGAGCCCAGCCAGTCTCCGCCATGGTGGGCGTCAACCAGACTTGCATGGCAACGGTTTGGATTGTCTTCAGATGCGCGAGGGTGTCCGCCCAGGGCTGGTGAAACTTCGCCAGCGCCTCGGTCATTGGAGCGGCTGCCGAGGGCGGAACCGCCAGCACGACCAGATCGAAGTCGCGGCCACGTTCGAGTACGTAACGCTCGGCGGGCTCGTACTCTGCCCAGAACGACTCCAAATTCACCTGTGCGGCACGCAGGCCGGCGGCTTGCGCTGGATCGATTTGCTCCCAAAGTGGCTCGGACGGCCAACACGCCACGTCCTTGACGTCGACCAAGGGTCGGTACGACAGCGGGCCGTCCTTCAGGTCGACTTGCCGCGTGACACGCAACGACTGAATCGAACTACACGGCAGTCCATGGCGTTCGTTCTCGAGCCCCTCGACGCGCTGGAAGAACGCGAACTTCACGCCACGGCGTTCGAGCCACTGATAGAGCGGCGTAAATACGGTATCGCCCATCCCCGCCTGCATCTTCCAGAAGAAGGCACCGGTGTAAGTGAACACGTAACGGACGAGCGTCCGTAGCCCGGAGGAGGCCGACAAGCGAGGTTCGGCCGGATCGCCTGCTTGGTTTGCAAAGAAGAAACCATACCAGCCTCGCACCAGCGCGCCGCCGAGCGTCAGTTCACTCGCGCCATGACGCCTCAACCATTGTCTGAAATCCTCGCCATCGATTGCGTCCAGTCCGCGGATGAGCAAGCGATCTTCGAACACGCCTCTCAGCAGCGCGCTGCCGAAGTCCAAAATTTGATAGAGGTGCCGCAGCGCTGGATGTTTCTCCAACAGATGCCCGAGTCGCGTGAATAGGCCGTGCAGGGCCGAGGTGAATGGCCCGGTGACGGCGTCGATTTCTGCTTGCCCGAGCTCCGCCAAGCTCGAAAGCTTCGAAAACGCCGACTGCGAGCGCTGCACGTGCCTGAGCAACTCTGCGTGTACGGATTCCGAGCTCTTCGCGCACCGTCCGAGAAGACTGCCGACCCAATGCTTGGAGTCTCCCGGTTCATTGTCGTCACCCTCGAGCTCGGCCAAGAAGTCCGCGCCCGCCGCGAGCTCCACCAGCATTTCGAACATCTCTTCCACCGCGCCGGCCAGCGTCGGTATCGCGGTGCCGTCCCCGGGGAGTCCAGGCTTGCGCGGCATCGTAATGTTCCACGTGCTCCAGGCTCCTCCGTAGAACTCGGCCAGTGACAAGTAGTCGTGGGGCCAGAACGCGCTCGTTTCTGGCGAAGACGGATCGTACCAAGTCGACAACGGCAGCGAGCGGTCGCGCGCCAGGGAATCATAGACGTCGCGCATGATGGCGAATGCATTTTCATACATGCCGCCCCAGATGTGCAGCCCGTGTTCCTCGATGCGCTGACCGTGAGTCGCATTGCGTCCACTCGCGCACTTGCCGCCTAGCCGCCAGCCGTACTGATAGACGGTGATCTCGAACTCTTCGGCGCGCTGCGAGTTCAAGATCCCCCAGGCCGCGACCAGCCCCGCGCAGCCCCCGCCCACGATTATCACCCGCTTCTTCTCGGTCTGTTTCATCGCGTCACCGCCCAAGACACGCGGTCCATGCTAGAGGTTTCTTTCGGGTCTGTCAGCAGATAGCCAATTTACTGGAGGCGAGCTCACGCTCATGTCGTTGGTTGTCGTCGGTTGGGGCACACGCGTGTGCAGGATTGTAACCCAGAAGGGTTAGCTATTTCTTTCGCCCGCCAGGAACTCCCGGGCAGTCCCGTGCCCAGGATTTCACGCCAAGCGAATTGGCAGTCACTCGGGGAAGTTCGGTCGGGCGGAGTCAGCGCTCGCCGGAACTTCGAGGACGCATCGGTCGCAGCGCTGAATTCGTGACGCTACGTCACGAGTCCAATGCGCCATCTTGGGATTCCGCAGAGTTTTATGGGGTGAGATAGTCGGACACATGAGCACGGGCGGCAATTTCGCGAGTGGAGAATCGCCTGCGGTCGATACCGGCCCGTCGACCACTGGCGGCGACGCAGTGGCGATTGGCACGTTGATTGGGGACAAATATCGAGTCGAGCGTGTGCTCAGCCAGGGGGCGATGGCAATCGTGCTCGGCGCGCGACACACGCGGCTGGATGAGCGAGTCGCCGTCAAGTGCATCCAGGCGGCGGTGCCGTGGTCATCGGATGCCCTCGCGCGCTTCGCCCGAGAAGCGGCGGCGTGCGCGAGGCTCCAGAGTGAGCACATCGCGAAGGTGATCGACGTCGGGGTGAGCCCGACGGTCGGACCGTTCATGGTCATGGAGTATTTGGAAGGGGAGGATCTGGCTGCAGTAGTTCGCCGGCGCGGCCCGCTACCCGTGCCTCGCGCGGCCGAGTACGTGATGCAGGTGTGCGAGGCGCTTTCGGTGGCTCACGCGGCGACGATCACCCATCGCGATCTGAAGCCCGAGAACCTATTTCTGACTCGCCACGGCGACCTCGAGATCATCAAGCTGCTGAACTTCGGGATTTCCAAGGCACCTCTCCATGGGCGGCTGTTTGGCGGAGAACTCTCCGTCAATGAAACGCAGTCTTTGACGAGAACGCTACTCTACCTGGCGCCCGAGCAGATTCGGTCCCCTCGCGAGGTCGATCATCGCTCCGATCTTTGGTCACTGGGGGTGGTGCTGTTCGAGCTGCTCACCGGACATTCCGCGTTCGCCGGGGACACCGTGACGCAGGTTTGCGCTTCTGTTCTGGAAGCGTCACCGCTGCGGTTCGCGGACTATCGTTGCAATGCGCCATCCGGCCTCGCCGAAATCATCGAACGTTGTCTGAGTAAGGATCCTGCGCAACGTTTTCAAAGCGCAGCGGAGCTCGCGAACGCACTTTTGCCGTACGCACCCGCGCGAGCGCGGCTGCACGCGGAGCGGGCGATGTCCGTGTTGCGCGCCGCCGATGCGAATGCGGAAGAGCCGCTGCCGAGCACGCGGCCCGAGGGGCGCGCGGCACGGATGCGCGCCCCGAGTCTGAGTCCCGCGCCGCCCAGGGTCGCCGAGGACGAGGATGCGCCGCGAACTCCGGAGAGTCATCGCACGCTGCTGGCTATCCTCGGTCTTGGAGGCTGCCTCTGGCTCGGCCTGGTCGCCTTCATCGCGCAGTCCGCGCGAGGTTGATCGAGATCGGCTCGCGGTCGAGCTGTCCTCGAGCAACCCGCGGGTGAGTCCGATGGTTGTGAGGCAGCGTGAGCTCGTAACTTCAGGGCAGCGACTGGGCCCAGGACAGCGCTGATCCTTCGACCTTGACGATCGACGATTTCACGAAGCCGCCGATGGTCGAATCGAAGGTGTCGTTGATCGAGCCGTTCGAAATTCGAACGCTATCGACATACACGAGCGTTGTCGGGCTCTGCCAGGGGCCGTTGGTGCTGCCGCTGCGCACATCCAGATTGAGCTGTTTGGTGATCTTGGGATTGAACGCACCACCCATCACAATCGGAATCGACACGTCGACCCACTTCTGACTGAGCGTCGTCAAGTCGAACGAGACTTCGGGGCCGAGGCCCGAGCTGTTGTCGCTCATGTACAGGACGAGCGAGCCCGCGGTCGCGCCCGGCGCGTAGACCCGTGCGGTCACGGTGAAGCCCGACAAATCGATACCCGTCCCACCGCTCGGGATGAAGATGTCAGCGTAGCGCTGACCTTGCCCACTCGACGTCAAAGGCGTGTTGAATACGGTCAGGCCAGCAGCAGCACCGCAGATCCCGGCGTTGCACACCTGAGTCGGATCGCACGCCACCGAAGTACCCGTGCAGCTGGTCGTGCAATGATCGAGCGCGTCGAAGAACACCTCGCAGCCGTCATTGGGCGCGGGCACGGTGCTGGCGTTGCAATCCGCGTATAGCGGGGCACACGTGGGAGTGCAGGCACCCGAGGTGCATTCGGCGCTGACCGCGCCGACCAAACTGCAAGCGTTCTGGCACGAGCCGCAGTGGGCCGGCAGCGTCAGATCGGCTTCGCAGCCGTCATTGTCGGTGCTCGCGTTGCAGTCACCGAGGCCGCTGTTGCACACCAGCGCACAAGCCGCGGCCGCGCATGTGGCGCTGCTTGCACCCGTCAGGTCACAGCTCTTGCCGCACATGCCGCAGTTGTCGACTCCATTGTCGTTCGGTGTGCCGACGCCCAAGTCGACGCACTCTTTGACCCCGTCGCACTTAGCGAGTCCTTGGTCCTCGCAAGAACCGCCGCTTCCGCCGCGTCCCCCGGACGGGGCACTGCCACCGTGCCCGGCAGTGCCTTGGCCACCCGTCGAGGGTTCCTGCGAGCCGGCCTCGCCGCCTTCACCCTCGCCTGCAACGCCGCCTTCACCGGCGTTCATGTCGCCTCCAGACGCGGAAGAGCCGCCCGTGTGACTGGAGCCAGCTCGTCCCGCGTTGCCAGCTCCACCACTGCCGTAGTTGGCCGACAGTGAGTCGAGGTCTTTCATACACCCCGACCCCACGAGCAATAGCAGGAGGGTCAACGCACCAGCGCTCGGCACCCAGGACGACAGCTTCTCCATCGAGGACACTCATATCAGAACATCCCCGTGCGCGACGAGAGGGCACCGCCGACCTGCTAGCCGGCAAGATCTCGCCTGCGCATGCGGGCGATAGCGCTCGATAATTGTCACCGGAGCGCGCCAACCCGAGCGGCCCGCCCCAAGCAATTGGTAGCAAGCGCGCCGGGAAACGACATGAATTTCGTGGGCCAGGCACCCGGGAAGCGGTGTAGGGTGGTGTATTTCAGGCAACGCCGTTTTCGCCACTGGGGACACCAAGGAAGGCCCGCGTGGCGGGAGCGGAACTTCTCACCGCCGCTCGCCCATGGTGCATCGCTTTACTCCTGATCCTCGCGCGGCGCGCCAGCGCGCGCCGCGGACGAATCGTTACGGGCAGAGCATCGCGCAGCTTTTTCGGACAGCGCTTTTGCCGCTCATCGTGGCCTCGAGTTCGAGCTTGGCCACGCCGGCCCACGCAGCCGACGCGGACCCAGCGCCTGTGACCAGCGGCGCGCCGCTCTATTTTCTCAATGACGTCGACTACGGCAGCGACAGCGAGTTCAATCCGGTTCAGGCGACGATCAATCTCTCGTACGACATCTTGCGCAGCGCCTCGTATCAGGACAGTCCGTTCAAGATGGCGTACGCCACTGGTTTCGGGAACGTCGCCAAGAACCTCGCACATCCCTTCGATGCGATCGAGAAGAGCGGTGGCGCGGCCGAGTTCATCGGTCGCGAAGTCTTTCCGATCAAAGGTATCCGCCCGGACTACGGGCAATGGGTCCCGAACTACACGCTGCACGTGCTCGGCGAGGGCATGGTGTATCGCAAACTTTGGAGTTGGTACGCGTCGAAGGGCGTGCCCGTGCCGTGGTTGTTCGGGCTGCTCAACACCGCCGCCGCGCAGTTCGTCAACGAGGCCGCTGAAAATAGCACCTTTCGCGGGCCGAACACGGATCCAGTGGCCGACTTTTGGATCTTCAATCCCATCGGCTACACGCTGTTTTCGATCGACCCGGTGGCTCGGTTTCTTTCGACGACCGTCAGGATCAACTTCTGGCCGGGTCAAGCGACGCTCGACGTCGTGCATCTGAAGTTGCTCAATACTGGGGGCAACTACAGCTTCAAGATCCCGCTCCCTTACACGAAGCTGAAGTTCTTTTACTACACGGGCACGGATGGACTCGGTGGAGTTTCCATCCCCACGAAGAGCGGTGATTCATTCTCCTTTGCCGCTGGCACGCACCTCTACACCATGCGCGCCAAGTACACGGATCAGGGCGGCCGAATCATCGTGCCCGATGATCTCGCGTTCTCCGTCGCGGCGTTCTGGGACCGCAACGAGTCGTTGATGAGCTCGCTGCAGTTGATCGGCCCCAAACATCCGGCAGTGCTGTTGAACGTCTACCCGGGGCTGCTGCACGTGGCGAGCTTTCGCTTCGGGCTCTACGCCGCTGGCGGCTACTATGACGGAGCGGCTTTGGGGCTCAGCGTTTCGTGGCTGCCCGTGGGTCCCGGTTTCGCCGGCTGGACACGCACGAGTCAGGAGTTCTTGTAGAACTCAGTAGCTCGAGAACAACTCCCACAGGAACTTGTGAGCGAACGCGGGCCAACCGTGGTTCGTATTGTTGTAGTTCGGGTCGGTGTGGTTACACCAATAAACGGGAAAGCCGGCATCGCAGCCTTGGTACATGACACAGTTGGAGAGCGTGTCGCTATACCCGGGGACTTGCATGGTGTCGGTGCTGCAGTGGTTTAGGGCTGCGTAAAAATCGCGCGTCTTGGGACCATTCGCGGGGCCGACGACATTGTCGTTCTTGCCGTGAATGACGACCGCGGTGACCTCGCCTTTGCACGGGCGCTTGGTCGGAACGTCGAGCGCATAGCCGGTCACGGCCTTGGTCGCAGCAGGCGCCGTCGCGCGGAGCTTGTCGCCGTATTCGCAGCCGAGAATGCTCGCGAAATCACCGCCCGAACTTTCGCCTGCCGCGAACACGCGCGCGCTGTCGACGCAGTAGCTGGCCAGGAGCTGCTCGTAAAACGGCTCGAAAAAAGCCACGTCACTCGGTCCCCAGCCGTTTGCGTTGTTGGCCATCGTCGGATACGCGCGAATCCACGCTTCCTTCGGGCCCGTCGTTTCGAAGCCCGCGTTGCCTTCGGCCCAGCTCAGCGGATTACCCGTCGGGTTGAACATCATCAGCACGGGATAGGGCGTGTTGGGGTCGTAGTTGGTCGGCAGCTTCACGTAGTATTGGTGGCCCGACACCATCAGCGGGCTGGAGGAGCTGCCCGGTGGAGGGTTTGCTTTGCCGCAGCCCGTGCTTGGAACCGCCGGAGCCTTGCCGCCCGTCGTTGCCCCCGCCGCCCCCGCGCTCTCGCTCGGACCGCCGCTCGCGCCACCCGCGTGACTCCCACCGACCGCGTTGAAAGCTCCTGCCGCGCCAGCTTGGTTCGGCTCGCCGCCTTTGCCAGCGCTGCTCACGTTCGAGCTACCCGCGCCGAAGTTGCTCTCACCGCTGCCCGGGCTGCCTGCAACGTTCTCGGTCGAGCCGCCGCTCGCGTTCGCCGAGCCCGCTTGTTGACTCGATGTCGAAGGGGCATCACTGCCGCAGGCCGCGAGCGCGAGGGTGCCGATGATTAGAGCGCTACAGCTGACCAGGGCGGATTTCTGCATTTCGTTTCGGATCTTACGGAGGTGAGTCGCGAAGCACCGGTTCGGCGGATTGTGGTCGCCGTCAACGCAGTGGCTTAGGAACGCTGTTTCCATCTCCGAATACGACGTTTCGCTCGAGAACTTGCGTCATTTTGTAGGCGATATTGCTGAATCGGCGGAAGTTTCTGGGCAGAAGCGAGTGCAGTCTCCGAACGCTTTCACTATTGGGTGGATTTCAGCGCGCTCGGTGTAAGCGACTTGCGCAGAGAACCGCGGCGTCCCGAATCGAGCCGGCGCAGAGGGGGGATTGGGGTGAGCGGGCGCGGGCCGCGCGACGCGACGCGTAGCCCGAGGCGCACTCACACTGTGTTCGCGGATTCCGGCCGCTCAAAACCTCGGGTCATTGATCGTGACCGCGTCGTTCACCGAGGTCGCGCTGCAGGAGATCTTGCCCGCGGCGTCGACGTTGGTCGTGATGTCGGCCGCGCGCCACATCAGTCCGAACCCGATATTGTTGACTACGAAGTTACTGGGGTTCGCTGGCGCGTCGAAGGCCGCTGCTCGCTGCCCTCCGCAATACACGAAGACGTGCGGGTGCGCCGGCTGCGCGTTGAAGTTTTGCACCATGACGCGGAACTGTTGTCCGTTGGTCGGGTTGTCGAGCTGAATGCGCTCGGTCGTGCCACTCGCCAGCTGCTGGTTGTTGTCGTTTGCGGTGCGCGGGTTCGGACAGCGGCCAATGGCGAGGAAGTCCTGAAAGGGCAGCGGATTGCAAGCACCGAGCGCCGAATCGGGGTAACCCCAATCGAGGCGTGGCTGATTGAAGCGCAACATCGCCGCGGCATTCGAGGTATTGCAAGTCGTCCCGTCGAGGCCATCTTGGACGCCCACAGATCCAGGCCTGAACCAAGGCGCCCGATTGAAGGGCGAGTGCACATAGAGATCGAGATCCGCCGAGGTGCTCGTGTCCCAACACAGCTCGACGCGCATGCCCACGCCCTCGACCGGCACCTCGAGGTTGCAGGACGTGTGATCCCCGCCCACGCCAGTGACGTCGAGCACGAAATGATAAAACGCGGGCCGCGACGGTTGAAACGTGAGCACGCGCTCATTGACGCCGCGCAACGTGAATTGCGCATCCTGCACGACCCCGTCGCAGTCTTCCATCTGGACGCTCCAATGGTAAGCCTTCACGTCGCCAATCACGAAATCCGCACCGTTGAGCTTCGCGAGTTCGTCCGCTTTGATCCCGGCGACGCGCGGGTCATCGCCGGTGAGTTGGCAATTCGTCCGCACTGGCGGCGGGCCAACGCTCACTGCGCCGCCGCCGCCGGTCCCGCTTCCACCGCCGCCGCCGCTGCCACCTCGAGCGTCGCCCAACCCGGGCGACTCAGTGTCCGATTCAGCGAGCAAGCCAGTGCGCGCCCCGCAAGCCAGCGTGAAGACTAGCGACCCCAAAACCCATCCCACCTGAGTTCGATGCATCGCGGGCAGCGTAGCTCGCTCGTGAGCGCTCGACCACGGGATCGACCATGGATCCACGCTCGTCGGACCCGCCGCGCGGGGCGGCGGTGCGCCCCGCGCTCGCAGGCGTGGCCGCTCGCCCTGAAATTCTGCTAGGTTGGTGCTACGAGCCGTTGCACTGGACGACCTTCCCGTGACTCTTCGTCTTGTAAAATACGTATTGAGCCGTGTAGGGAACCTGCGAGATTGAGCCCAGGTTGCTGCCGTCGCAGGGGGTGCTCGGGGCAATCCCGCCGACGGTGCTCAGGCGCTGAATCGAGGTGACATCCGAGAACTTCCCGGAAATCGCAGCATGGGAATTGGCCTTCAACAACAGCCAAGGCACCGCGCTCGGGTCGATGGTCGCGCCGGCGACGCGCGCGGCAACGACCGAGCTGCCATCGTTCCCTTGCCAAGTCGGGCCAATGAAGTGCGTGCCAACGAGCTTGTCGCAGTCGTCCAACAGGTTCGCCTGCGGCGCTACGAACGTCCACGCATAGCCGGTCGCTGTCGCGTTGCAGACGTAGATCTGCACACCGACGCCGGTCAGGCTTGCCTTGATCGTCTCATCCGCCGCGGGCGCGAGCGCCGTCGGCACTCCCGCAGGACAAATATCCGAGCTCAGCGCGTCTTCGGCCATGCTCGTTTCCTCGGCCTGTTGTGGCGCACCCGTACAGCCGCTTGCGAACAGAGCCAAGCCGACGCCCAAACACACCGCAAATTTCGAATGGTACATGTCGATCCCTCTCTTGACGCGACTCCATGTCGCGACGAGCGGCGGCAGTGCATGATGCAGGCCAAGGCCGGAATGCTCGCGGAACGCGGAAAAATCGGGATTGGAGGGAGCGGTTGCGCAGGCGAACTGCGCAACGTTGCGCAGGCGAAGTGCGCGAGAGCGACCCAGTAGGGGCCTCGCCGGGAGAGCCGCATTTTGTCAGCAACTCGTTCAGGGGCCGACCGAATGGCTGGAAACCAAGGGGACTTCCAATGCCCGATCCAATTGCCTCCTCGTCATCCAACCTGACCTGTAACCTCGACGATGATCCGTCGCTGACCCCTCAACCTGAGTCAGCTCCGTCTGCGCGGGCGTGCTACGCGCCGGTGCCAGCATTCGAGCCTGCGAACTCCGGAGCATGTTCGGCACTCGTACAGAAGTTTCAACGCGCTGAGCCGCCGGCGCTCGTCGCTCCGCCGCCGCCGCCTAGCTCCGGCACAGCCCCAGCGCAGTTGCTCACAGTCCGTCCTGATCAGCTCGACCTGCAGACCGGAATCCCGCGTATTCAAGCACACGCGACGCTGGGCAGCGCGCAGTTGACGGGCAGTATCGATATCCTCACTGCGAATGCCCATCTCGGCTCACTCAATGCTGACGGTAGTCGCGGCGAGAATATCGGGGCCGGCGCCACCTTGCTCGGCGGCGAGCTCAACATCGACTACCACGGTTGGAGCTTGACCATTGGCGTCGCCGCATCGCCCGGAATCAGCATCAGTTCCGGTGGTGGCCGGGACATGGACGGAGACGGCATTCAAGAACGTTGCTTCGCGATGTCCCTCGGCCCGTTCACGCTCGGTGAATGTGATGAGCTCTGACATGCCTCGTTTCGTTCTGTCTTCTCTCTCGTTTGCCGATACGGAGGAGCGCTGCCGCCTGCATTCGCGCTCATTCGTCGTGTTTGCGCGCGTGGTGTCGCTGCTGCTGTTGCTGAGCGTGTTTCGCTTGCTCCGTTCGGATTCCATCATCGAGGCGAGCGTTCACGCGCTGCTCGCCCTCGCACTGGCTTGGTTACTCTGGACTCGCCCCAAGTCCATCTTTGCGACGAAGCATGGACTGGCCATCAGGTCCGGGAAAAAAACTCGGCTCGTTCCCTGGGCAAGCGTGCTGGACGTGCGGGAACTGCCGTGGATTCGCTTCAATCCACCGTGGTACCCCAAGATGTGGCAAGTCGATCTCGAAGGCGACGAGCGCTTCGACTTCTGCGGCGTACGCAACGCTCGCCAGATCGTGATCGCCTTCGTGGCGCGCGATCAAGCGCGCTCGAGACTCTGAGCGCCTTCGCGCACGATGAACCAGCCGCCACGAAACCCGCGCTCGCGGAGCTCGGCGCGCGCTGCCGGCCACGGCGAGATGGGCACGCTCGAAGTGAGCCCCGTCTTGCCCGGCTCGCCGGTCGTACGCCCGTTTCAGAGCCCGATGACCATCCACGAAGCCATGTTGAGTTTCGGTTCGGCGTTGAACTTCTGATGCGCGGGCAAGTGATCCCTAGTCTGGCAAGGCAAAAACCGCGGCGGCACACGGTGTAGGTAGGCGACTCTGAGTCTGCCCCATGAGAGCCGTAGCGGGCGCGCCGCAAGTCTTGCTAGTTTGAGCGGTTATGGCTGAGGTCCCTTGCGTGGTGGCGCGAGTGCTCGTTCTGGGCCCGCTTTTGCTTGGTTGCGGTTCAGGTTCGGCGCTCCCACGCGCTCAAGCTCCTGGCATGCCGGACCAAGAAGCGCGTTGCAGCTTGGCAGCTCGAAGCGAGAGTCCGCTCGTGACCGAGTGGTCGGCTGCGGAGAAAGCGAACTTGCAGGCACGCCTGCGCTCGGGCGCCGTAGCGGTCGAGTTCACGGGCTGCAGTATGCGTCCGATCCTCGGCTGCACGGTGCGCGGTAGCTATCGCTGGCAGCGCACCACGCTCTCGTCCGAGTCGATCGAGATCCACAACCAGGATGAGCTCTTCGCCAAACTGCCGCTCGGTGCGATCGCGCTCGAGGGCGAGCTCGCACGCAGCGGGCGACTCGCAGTCAAGACTGCGGTGGGCGGCCAATACGTGCTCGAGGGCGCAAGCGCCGCGGATGTTCCGGACTATGGCGACTGTTCGGCGGCCACTCATCTCGTGGTTGGCATGTCGATCGGTAGTTTCAAGCTTCACTCGGGCGGCACGCTGCAAGCCGGTGGTTCGGTGGGCGCGGGCATGTACCAGGCTGGTGCGCAGACGAACAGTTCGGAGAGCCTGCTGCGCGAAGCAGGTGACTTCGATAGCTGCAAGGGCTCCACGGACGAGACGCCGGAACTCAACTGCAGCTCGCCGATACAAGCTTTTTTGGCGCCGTTGCCGCGCTTTGCGAAGGAAAGAGGAAGCGGCACCTTGCGCGCCACCTTCGCCGCCGGTACGGCCGAGCGCACCTGGGAGCTGCGACAGAATCAGCAGTTCGTCTGCCGCACGCCCTGCACGCGTTGGATCAATCCGGCGGAGAGCTACCAGATGCGCACCGAAACCGGGCCCGATTTCCAAACTCTGGAAGTGCCTAGTCTGTCTCGCTTCAGCGGCAGCGGCAACGTCGAGGTGCGCGCGTACGAGCGGCAACAAGGCAAGTTGATCACCGGAATTGCGCTCGCGGGTTCCGGTGGTGGACTGATGTTCATGGGCGGCTTCCTGGCGCTCGCGGGCGGCTTGGCCGATCGTAGCGGGCTGCTCGTTGCCGGCGCGACCACGGCGGGCGTCGGCGTGGTCATGCTCGTGCCCGGCGTGTACATCATTGCAACCAGCGGTTCGAAGACCGAGGTGCGCACCGATCGCGGGCTCGAAGAGGCTGGCCCTGTCGCGCCCTTGCTCGGCGTTGGCGGAACTTTGTAAGCTCGTTCACGCAGACGACCCGCGCCCAGGCTATCTGCGGGGACGGCGATACCGGCGAATTTGCGCCGTGCACAGAGAATTAAAAAAGGCCCCGAGCGCGCGGTCCATTCGACTGCCCTCGCGGTCGTAGGGGCATTTCGTCTAGCGCCATGAAATGGTTGTCGCGCAATGCGAATTGCGCGGGCAAGACAGGGAGTTTTGCTGGCTCCGGCGGCGATAGCGCGGCTACAATGCAGCCGCCGGCATCGTCAGCGACCAGACCCCGGAACACGCCCGAATGCCGCGAAAACTCGAGTAAGGATTCCGTCAATGAAGAGTACGAGCCTCTGTCTTCCGCTTTTGTTGTCATTGTGCGCGTCGTCCGCTTGCTCGTCGAGTTCGAGCAACAATCCACCGGGGAACGGCGGGGCTCCCGGCGGCGCAGGCGCATCGAGCACGGCCGGTAGCAGTCCGGTCGGGCCGAGCTCTACCGCGGGTAGCAGTGGCACCACCAGCGTGGCCGGCGCGAGCAGTGGCGGCGCAAGTGCTGGCGGCGCCAGCGCCGGTTCAGTCGGTTCGGCAGGCACGGTCGCGACGGCGGGGGCCAGCACCGTTGGCACAGCCGGAGCGGGCGGCGGCGCGCCGGTTGCGTGTCCGACGCTGCCCACTGCGGCGATTGCCTCGAAGGACATCATCCAATTCAACGATGATGGCGGCTGGTGCTGGTACCAAGACGAGCGAGTGGTCGTCGATAGCAAAGCGAAGAAGGCGGTGATCGGATCCGTCGCGACAGGCACCTCGCGCAATGGGCAACCCGAGGCCGTCATTTACGACTTCGCGAGCGGCATGAAGACCAAATACAACCTCGGCGGGAAGCTCAATCCCGACGACCACAACGCGCCCGGATTCGTGGTCATGCCCGACGGCAAATACGTCGCCATGTGGGCGACCCATCGCGACAACTGTAACAGCTACTACGGCGTGTTCGATGGCACCCAGTGGTCGTCGAAGACCTACGACTGGACGAAAGACGGCTGCGAGTGGGAGGCGGGCGCGAACCCCAATTCCCCGCACAAGATCACCTACGCCAATCCTTGGTATTTGTCCGCTGAAAGCAAGATCTTCAGCGCCGTGCGCTCGATCAGCACGAGCCCTGCGATGCTTGCGTCGTCTGACGGCGGCAACACTTGGAATCTATATGGCCGGCTCACCGCGACGCCCACGGTTGGCTACGTCGCGGGCTATTACAAATATTGGGGCAATGGTACCGATCGCATCGACTTCGTTGCCACACAAGCCCACCCGCGTGACGACAAGACCAGCCTGTTCCACGGTTATTACAAGGGCGGCAAGCTGTACGACAGCACCGACAAGGTCGTCGACGACAATGCGGGCGACACCAACGCGCAGAACATCGACAAGTTCACGAGCATCGTTGCCCACGGAGCGATGATCAAAACGCCCGCAGGCACGATCCCGCTTTACCGTTTTTGGAACCACGACATCGTTCGCTATGACGACGGCACGATCGTGGTCATGGGCCAGGGCCGCGCGGATTTCCCCGACAGCACGCCCGACCCGAGCGGGGCCGATCCTGACAAGCGCTTGATCTACGCGCGCTGGGACGGCAAAGCTTGGACCGTCACGTACCTCGTCAAAGCAGGTCCGAAGCTGTATGCGGACGAGCAGGATTACACCGGTTTGGGCGCCGTCCACCCCGACAACCCGAACGTGATCTTCTTGTCGTCGACGTTCGATCCGCGCACCGACATGCAGGTTCCGAGCAAGAAGCACGAAATTTTCATGGGCATCACCTGCGACAAGGGCGCAACTTGGCAGTGGGCGCCGCTCACCGAGAACTCGACCAAAGACAATCTGCGCCCCGTCGTTCCCCGCTGGGACGCAAGTCACACTTTCCTGTTGTGGGAGCGCGGCGACTACGTTTCGGCGCAGACGTACAAGACGGAGATCGTCGGCACGACTGCACTGTCCAGCGCTGCGCCCTGAGCGAGTGAAGCGAGCGCTCGGACCCGCCTGGGTCCGACGCTCGCGCCGTATTTGCCGCCTGGGGGTTCTGGCTGGGCGCCCACTGTCCCGCCCAGGCACCTCGAGCACGCGCCCGATTCCGGCCGCTGTTCGAGCCGCGCTGAGCACGCCGACTCGAGTGCAACAGCTGCCGCGTCGGCTTCGGCAAGCGGCCTTCCAGCCCGCACGCTCGTCGCTCACGAGCCGCGACGAGCGCAACAGGAATGGACGTTCACTTGCGATCGGCAAAATCGGCTGAATGACAGCAAGATGATCCGAAAAACCTGGTTCATCACGGGCACGTCGCGCGGCTTTGGCTTGGAGTGGACGACGGCGGCGCTCGAACGTGGCGATAGGGTCGTGGCAACGGCTCGCAAGCTCGACCCGCTCAAAGCACTGGCGGAAAAGTACCCGGACACCCTTTTCCCCCTAGAACTCGACGTGACGAACAAAGAAGCAGTCACTGCCGCGGTCGACCAGGGCTACGAGCATTTCGGCGGGTTGGATGTCGTGGTCAACAACGCCGGCTACGGCTTATTCGGCATGGTCGAAGAGGTGAGCGAGGCTCAAGCGCGCGCGCAAATGGAGACGAACTTTTTCGGTGCGCTCTGGGTCACGCAAGCCGCGCTTCCGCACCTGCGGGCCCAGAGGCGGGGGCACATCATTCAAGTGTCTTCGATCGGCGGAATCACCGCGTTCCCGTTCGTGGGCTTGTATCACGCCTCCAAGTGGGCGCTCGAAGGTTTGTCGCAGTCGCTTGCGCAAGAAGTGCGCGGGTTCGGCATTCACGTCACCCTGATCGAGCCCGCCGGATTTTCGACGGACTGGAGCGGTTCTTCCGCGGATCGAGCCTCGGCACTGCCGGCCTACGATGCGCTCAAGCTGGAGGTCGCGGAGCAACGCAAAAAGCGCTGGGTGCCCGGTGATCCCGTGGCCACGCGCGGCGCAATCCTCAAAATCGTCGATGCCGAAAACCCGCCGTTGCGCGTCTTCTTCGGCGCCGCACCGCTCGCCATGGCCAAGGCCGACTACGCCTCCCGCATCGCCCTGTGGGAAGAGTGGAACGCCGTTGCGCTAGAGGCGCAGGGCTAAAACGAGAAAGCGTGGCAGGGATCAGCGGCGCAAGAGACGCTCGCGTTGGCTGCTTGGGACCGTGCAGCGCGTGAATTCGCTGCCCGATGAAGTGCAGGCTCCGACACCTTCCGAGCGAGCCACGTTGCAAATCGCATCGTGCCGCCCTTCGGCCAGGCATGCCACCGACAGCGGGGCGTCGGGTTCGATTGCGTTTTGGAAGAGCTCTTGCAGCGCCGCGGGGCCGCTGGCGATTGCGCCGGTCTTGATGTAGTGCCCGTCGATGGCTCCCTTCGGACCAGCGACGAAGGTCGGGTGACAGCCCGCCCACAAGTAAGAGCCGCGGTCCTCGGTGTACACGGGCGTCGTGCGTTCGAACAGCTTGGCTCCGGTGAGCTCGCGACAGTTCAGGGAGTACCGCAAATGACGACCGATGTACTGCGTGCCCAGCAATTGGTAGCCGCTGCCGCCCCAAAACCAGTCAATCGTGGATGCGGCCGCTAAACCGCAGGACACGTAGATGAGCAATGCAGCGAAGCCGGCCTCACGACGCGGCGCTCTGAGCAACTTGGGCTCCGCGAGCATGAAGGCGCCGAGAAATGGCGCGAACATGTACGGCAGCGTCACGAACCGATGGTTTTCGATGATGGTGTGGTTGAAGTCGAGGCAGGTGAAGCCGAGCGTGGCTGCGATCACGATGGCGAGAAATGAGACCGCGACAACCCGGGTTTCGCGGCGCCGCGTAGTGAGCGCGATGCCGACCGCAGCCAGAAACACCCCGAATATGCTGAACAGATCCTGAGCCAGCCAACTGCGTCCGAGCGTCTCCGTCAACGGGACCGGCGTGTGACCGTAACTCGGGGCTCGGGGGGCGACCAGCCACATCGGGTAGCGCTTTGCGTGCAACCCGAGCGAGCCGCCGAACAGCGAGATGGTCGCCCCGATTGCCGCCAGCAACGCGACCAAACGGAGCGCCCCTCGCAAACGCGTGTCGGCCAGGCTTTGAGGGTCGAACAACCAGACCACGCCAATCCACAGTCCGAGCAGGACGAGCGTGGTCTCGTCGGTCAGGACCAGCGCGGCAGAGGTCGCGAGCAGCGTCGGATACACTCGATTGCGAACATCAACCGTGCTGCGATGAACCCCAGCGAGGAGCGCTGCACTGAAGCCGACGATCAACACGTAAGCGAGGCTCACGTGCGGCCGAAAGCTGAGGGAAATGAGGCTGCCGACGAACGCGTAGCCTCCGCCGCCGGCCTCGCGTGGGGTTTGCGCGAAGATCATCGGGCCCGCGAACACGATCGCCGCGAGCACACTGAATTGGACGGCCACGCGCCGGATACCCACGGCTGCCAGCGTGAAGGCCACGGCTACGGCCAAGAGCACGAACATCAGGTCGTGGGCGAGTGACAGCGCGAGCGACGCATGCATGGCAGCGCCCGAGAACGTCTGCAGCATGGATGCCAGTAGGTCGCCCGCGTAGTGATACGCTAACTCGACGCGCGGTTCGTACACGTTGCCGAACGGCAAGCGTTGCCCGCGCAAAGAGGCGGTCAACGGAACGTGCCAATCACGATCCCAAATGTCCGTGCGTCGCGAGATCGTCTGACTGCACAACAGCGCGACCGCGGATTGGAACAGCACCCCGACGACGAGTTTGCGGTCGAGCTCCCGAGGACGCGCAGGAAAGTCTCGCTTCTTGGCGCGCAACACGGCAAAGGTCGCGAGTCCCAATATCCACAAGCCTCGGCTCACGAGCGACGCCCAGCCGAGCGTCATGAAGCGAGCCAGGAGCATAACTCCCAACAAATCGAGCGCGACGGCTAGCGGCACGTCCGTCGCGAGTTGCCAGAGGGAGCTACCTTTTCGACAGCGGAGCGCCGTGAACGAAACGATCGGGAGCAAATAAATCGCGCTGGCCAGCAGTGTCAGAAAGGTCACGCTGTGCGAACTCCATCCGACTTCGCAAGGGCCATCCCGGACCCCGACAAACCAGCGAAAAACATGCGCTCTTCTAGCGCGCCGATTTCTGCCCCGCAAGGGAGTCCTCGCTCGCGCGACGGAATTGGCTCGATTGAATTGACCCCACGCCAGCGCTCTGCTTGCGTGGCGCCGTGATCGATCGGGAAACGGATTCGGAGTCGAGGCGCGCGGGGGAGCTCGATGCAACGGGGCGGAGCATGAGCAAGCGGCTCGTCGAGTGGTTTTGGCGCGGCAGCGCGATTGGAGAGTGGCAGCGATCCTCGCCGCTGTTCCGCGATCGCTCGCTCGAGTTCGCTGCGCGTTCGGAGTTGAGCGCGGAGCTTGCTCGCTTCGTGCTCGCGAGCGCGGAGCCGCTCGCTGGCGCCGTCGGATGCGAGCTGTATCGTCAGGCGAGCTACTGGGAGCTGAGCGCGTTGGGCTCGGTAAATCAGCCGCAGTCGACCGAATCTGCGCACGTCTGGGAAGGGTTGACGGATGAGCTATTGCTGCCGTTAGCCGCCAACGTCGAAGATCGACAGCAGCTTCGCGCACGGCTCAGTTCGGGCAACTTCGTGACCTTCGCCGAGATGCCGGCGAAGGAACAGGTGACGAACATCGCGGTCCTGCAGGAACTCCACGCTGCCCTCAAGGCGCGCTTTACAGAGCGGCAGCGCGGTCTTTTGACGCTTCGGAGGCAACGCGCATTTCGCTTGGGCGGACTGCTCGCATGCCTGCTCGGGGTGCTGCTCGGCATCACGATCGTACGAGCACGCACGGCTCGGGCCGGAGACCTGGCCTACGGCGCGCCGTGGCGGGCGAGCTCCGCCTACCCGGGTGGAGGAGGCTGTTTTTCGCCCGATCAGGAATGCGACGACAAAACCGGCTGGTTTTTTCACACTGCGGACAGCGACACCGCGCCGTGGATCGAGTTCGATCTCGGCAGCGCGAAATCCGTCTCCAAGGTGGTCATCGTGAATCGCGACGATTGCTGCGCAGAGCGCGCCGTGCCGATGGTGGTCGAGGTGAGCCTCGACCAGGCAGAATTTCGCACCGTCGCCGAGCAACGTGAGCAGTTTACGACCTGGCGCGTTACTTTTCCGCAAACGCGGGCGCGCTGGCTGCGTCTGCGCCTGTTGGACCGCGGGCCGTTTCATTTGAAAAACGTTCGCATTTTTCCATGACCGAACCCTGGCAGCCGAGCGCACACCCTCGGTTTTTCATCAACCTCGGGAGTACCGCGACGCCTCGTCTAAGGGTATGGTCCGGGCCCCCGGGGGAGTCAGGCTTCACTCGGGTCAAATCATGAGCATCGATCTTTCTCGGTCCAAAGTTTTGCTGACGGGTGGTAGCGGGTTCCTTGGTAGCCACGTGCGCGACGGGCTGCGCGCTCGAGGGGCGACTGCCATCGTCTCGCCCCGCTCGGTCGACGTCGATCTCACCGACGCCTCGGCGACGCGCGCGCTGTTCGAGCGCGAGCAGCCGGATCTGGTGATGCACCTCGCCGCCAAAGTGGGTGGGATCGGCGCCAATCTGAAGCATCCGGGCACGTTTTTCCGCGACAACATGGTGATGGGCCTGAACGTCCTGGAGGAAGCTCGCCGCGCCGGCACGAAGAAGGTGGTGATTGCGGGGACGATCTGCGCGTACCCCAAGTTTGCGCCCATTCCTTTCCGTGAGGCCGACCTGTGGAACGGCTACCCGGAGGAGACGAACGCGCCTTACGGCGTCGCCAAGAAGGCGCTGCTGGTCATGGCGCAAGCCTATCGCAACGAGTTCGGTTGCAACTTCGTGATGCTGTTTCCGGTCAACTTGTACGGCCCGCGCGACAACTTCGATTTGGAAAGTTCGCACGTCATTCCGGCCATGATCCGCAAGTTCGTCGAGGCCAAGCAGCGCGGTGCGAGTGAGGTGGTGCTGTGGGGCGACGGCACACCGACCCGCGAGTTCTTATACGTCGATGACGCTGCCAGCGGGCTCTTGGCCGCCGCAGAACGCTACGACGATTCGGACCCCGTGAATCTCGGTGCGGGCTTCGAGATCTCGATGCGCGACTTGGCGCACAAGATCGCGACTTTGGTCGGCTACGACAAGAACGTGATCTGGGACTCCACGCGGCCCAACGGGCAGCCGCGGCGAATGTTGGACGTGAGCCGAGCCAAAGAGCGCTTCGGGTTCTCTGCGCGCGTCTCGTTCGACGAAGGCTTGGCCAAGACCATTGCATGGTATCAGGACAATCGAGAAAAGTTTTCTTGAAGGCGAATGCTCAGTGAACCGCGTCGATACGAACGAATCCGTGAACTCTTCTACTTCTGAATTCGAGCGGCGCGAGGCTGCTCGCCGCAAGCAGCGCATCCAACGCCTGGAGGCGTTGACCTCGCTGCGCCTGCAGTCCGCCGTTCGCCATGACTACTACGCGCAGGAGGTGCAGCGCTTAGTCTCTAGCTTGATCGTCCCCGGCTCGCGCGTGCTGGAAGTCGGCTCGGGGCTCGGCGATCTGCTCGCCTCGATCGGCGCCGAAAGTGCGGTTGGCATCGACGTTTCTGCGAGCATCGTGGCCGAAGCCAAGAAGCGGCATCCCAACTTGGATTTCCGCGTGCTCGACGTCGAACGCGATCCGCTTCCGGAAGGTCGCTTCGACGTCATCCTGCTCAGCGACGCGATCGGACTGCTGGACGACATCGAGGTCGTACTGGAGCGCTTGCGCCCGCTCTTGAGTGAGCGCGGCCAACTCATCGTCACGTACTACAGCTTCCTGTGGGAACCGATTTTGAAGCTCGCCGAGGTCGCCGGTCAGAAGACGCGCTGGCCCGATCAAAATTGGCTATCCATGGGCGACGTCGAAAATCTACTGCGCCTCTCTGGGTTCGAGGTGTTTCGACGCGGGACTGACGTGCTCGTCCCCACCCGTCTGCCATTGGTTTCGACGCTCGCCAATCGCGTCGTCTCCAAACTGCCCGTGGTGCGCGAGCTGTCCCTGGTCGATTACTTCGTTGCGCGTGCCGTTCCGGAAACGCTGCCTGAAAAGCTACCCAGCGTGAGCATCATTTGCCCGACTCGAAATGAGAAGGGCAACATCCGCGAGGCGGTGTTGCGCACCCCGATGATGGGACCGCGGACGGAGCTCATCTTCGTCGACGGCAACTCGACGGATGGCACGGTCGAGGAAATCGAAGCCGTGATCCGCGAGTACAAAGGGCCGCTCGAACTGAAGCTCGTGCTTCAAGGCACCGGCAAAGGCAAGGGCGACGCGGTGCGTAAGGGCTTTGCTGCAGCCCAGTGCGACGTGCTGATGATCCTCGACTCCGATCTCACCGTTCCGCCGGAGGACTTGCCCAAGTTCTACCGGGCGCTGGTCACCGGCAAGGGGCAGTTCATCAACGGCGTGCGGCTCGTCTATCCCATGGAGGGAGAGGCGATGCGTTTTCTGAACTTGCTCGGCAACAAGTTCTTCTCCGCGGCCCTGTCCTGGGTGCTGGAACAGCCGATCAAGGATTCGCTGTGCGGCACCAAGGTCCTGTACCGGCGCGACTACGACGCCATCGCCGCAAATCGCGCGTTTTTTGGGGAATTTGACCCGTTCGGCGATTTCGACCTGCTTTTTGGCGCGGCTCGGCTCAATCTACAAATCGTGGACCTCCCGGTGCGCTACCGAGCGCGCATCTACGGCGAGACCAAGATCGATCGTTTTAGCCATGGCTGGTTGCTCCTCAAGATGACCGCGTTCGGTTTCAAGAAACTCAGAATGGGACTGTGAGCTGAAGATGCCGCAATTGTTCGAACTCGCGTCACACATGATCGATGGCTTTCCCCAGAACGGGCCGAGCGATCCCATCGAATACTACCGCAAGCCGCTGGTCGGCCGCCTGTACTTGGACCGCATCAATCGCGGTTTGCGCTTGCTGCCCAATCGGCGCTACCAGCGCGCGCTCGAGGTTGGCTACGGCGCAGGCGCGGTTCAAGTGGCGCTCGCTCCGGGGGTCGATGAACTGCACGGCATCGACCTCGACGCCGAGCCCGCCATCGTGAACGGCGTCTTGAAGGCCCGCGGTTGCGACTCGGCGTTGGTCCGCGGCAGCGTGTACGAACTACCGTACGATTCGGAGTTCTTCGATCTCGTGGTGTGCTTCTCGGTGTTCGAGCACCTCGCCGAGTACAAGAAGGCGCTCGCCGAGGTGTATCGAGTGCTGAAGCCCGGTGGGCTGTTCTTGTTGGGCATGCCCTCCGTGAACAAGCTGATGGAAGCCGGCTTTTTGGCGATCGGCTTCAAAGGCATCAACGATCACCACATCACTCGGCCAGCTGACGTCGAACGTGCCTGGCCAGCCGTGGGCTTCAACCGCCGCGCGGCGGATTTCCTCGATCTCCCAGCGCCGCGCCCATTCGGCTTACGGCTGTATCACGACTGGTTGCTGGAAAAACCGGCGCGCACGTAGCACCGCCGCCGCTGGCTTGGGAGAGGGGCGATCCGTACCCGGCATCGCACCTCTCAGCCCGGCTGAGTTCCCGACGCTGAGCGAGCACGGGAGGCGCGCGGGCAATCCGACTTACGGCGCGCCGGGCGTGAAATAGAGGCCGTGGTTGTTGCCGTAAAACAAGCCAGCCTCAGAGATCGCCCACGGCCACAGTTCGCTAGCGTTGTACGAGAGCAAACGCGACTTACTGCCAGGCGCCGACAGCTGGGCTTGGTAGAGGTTGAATGTCGTGTCCCCGTAGCCCCCGATGAACAGGCGGTCGCCATCGATAGCAAGCCATGAAATGGACGGCTCGTACGTAGCCAACACCTTCCAGGGTCCCCCGGTCTTCGGCATCCGAATCAGGGAATGCTTCGAGCTATTCAAGAGGGCATACAAGTAGGCCCCTGCTGCGACCAAGCCGATGTTGTTATCGGGATCGTCGGTGAGTTGCACGGGAGCAATATCGGCCGACTCCATCGACCAGATGCCCTGCGAATCCTTGAAGAAGAGGGTCGTGCCGTCGCTCGTAACCTGCCGAACGTAGCGAGGGGGCAAAACCACTTCCTTCGCGGTGTTGGCAACGTTCGTGACGCGTGCAATGCCGTATTTGAATACCCAGTACTCGTAACCTGTCAACACAGCGAGTCCAGGGGGACCAGCGATGTCGGTCTCGTCGCTCGTGCTCACTTCTTCGGGAGTGCCGCCAGCGAGCGGGATTCGCAGCAAGCCATGCGGAAGCTTGGGCTGCGTTCGTTGACTGACCAAGACGTAAGCGAAATCCCCATTCACGCTCAGCTGTTCGGGCCCTGGCAGTCCACTGGCGATCAACTTTTGTTCGCCGCTGCTCACGTTGCGTCCCCACAGACGCCCGTCGTAGGAGTAATTGCCGAGCCGGTCGAACTCGCCGTATTCCAGCCAATAGACGTCGTCACCGACTGGAACCACGGCGCGCACGTCTTGGTTGTCAGTGATCGCGGAGCACGTGGGGCAGTCGAGGTCGGCGCCGTCGCCGTTCCCGCCGTCACCGGCGTTGGCGATAACCGTTTCTCCGCTCGCGCCTGCGTTGGGGACAATGAGATCGCCGCCCGCGCCACCGTTCCCGCCGTCGCTCCTGCCCGCGTTGCCCGCACTTGCGTCGGGGCGGTCGATATCGCTGCCCCCGGAACCGCCGTCCCAAGCCCCTGCGTTTCCGACGTACGCACCCGCAGCTCCGCCGGGTTTCTGCGCATTGAGATCGCCCACTTCATGCAATGTTTTCCCGGAGCAAGCGTATGCGCCCAGGATTGGCGCGATCCCCAAGGTGATGCAAGTCAGCATTCGGCGTGTCATTTCTAGTCTCCTCTGCTCCGTTCAGTGATTGGTTCCCCCAGCCCAGCTGCGCCATTTCGCGAATTCGAAAAAACCGCACCTGCGTCGCAGCTGCGCTCGAGGCGCGCCGCAAGTGGGGAGCCGGGGTGGCGCTTGGCAAAGCTACGCGCGAGCGCCGGATCGCGAGGCCCTTGCTCACAACGTGCGAGCACGCTGAGCGCTTCGCGCTCGACGGCAAACACGCCGTTTGGGAAGCGCTGCGCGTGTACAGTCAGCAAGGCCTGCGTTTCGGGCAATCGATGCGCTTCCAGCGCGCTTTTGGCGAAGGAAATCAGTTCGAGCTCGGCGTCGAGAGAGCTAGCGCTCGAGGGACTGGGCCCGACTGGAAGAGCGGACGAATCGTGAACGCGAGGGATCGCGCCGCTGGCTGCCGGGGGGAGCGGTCGATCCTCCTTCACGCTCGGTACACGCTGCGCCGGCCGTGCCTGGCCGTTCGGAGTGTCGACGCGCGTGGACACTGCGGCCAGCGAAACGCGCGGTTTAGCAGCACCGAACAGCGGCGACGCCGCGCCGGCACCCACCATGCCCACGGCGAAACCGAGCAGGAGCCACTTAGGCACTAGCCAAACGCCCAATTTCAACGAGCCCGTCGCAACTGGTAGCGGGGCGACATTGGCTGCCAAATCCATTGCCAATCGCTGCCACCCTTGATTGACCGAGTCGGTCGTCGGGCGCGCCGCTCGCTCGGCTCGGAACAACGCTTCGAGTTCGCGTTCAGCGCTCATCGATTCTGCCTTTCATCTTTCGCGCGCTCGCGCTGGTGGACGCGCAGCAGCTGCAGGCGGGCCGCGCGCAGCCGAGAATCCACCGTGCCAACGGGCAACCCGAGCGTTTCGGCGATCTCGGGCGAGGTAAAACCTTCGAGCTGCGCCAAGATCAGCACGACGCGCTGCGCTTCATTGAGCTCGAGCAAGAGTCGTCGCAGATACTGGGCTGCCTCGGTTTCACGCGCTGCGTCCGCAATGGCGACGGGCTGCTCTACCGCGTAGCGGGCGATGTGCGCTTGGCGTCGCGCGCGGTCACGCCGCATGCGCCCAACGACGCGGAACGTGATCGCGAATAGCCAAGTGCGGAGCCCCGAGCGCCCTTCGAACTCGTCGAGCCGGCGAGTGGCGACCAAGAAAACTTCGTGCACTGCATCATCGACCCAATCATCACTGCAGCCGAGACGCCGGGCGTTGCGCCAGACGAACGCAAAGTGTTCACGGTAGAGCGCTTCGGCTCGATCGCGTTCTTCCAGAACCGGGGCAACTAGACCCACCCCCAATGGTTTCCCGAGCGACGCGATTCCATTTATCGATCGCTCAAAATCGACGGACATGGCTCATGGCTCGAAGGCCAGCCCGAAAAACGCCGTGAACGCCCATGCGGCCGGCTGAAACACCTCACTAGGCTGCCCGTCCCGCTGGACTCCAAAGCGCGGCCGCACGAGCGCCCCCGATACTTCCAGGCCGCCTTCCGGCAGCAATGCCCAACGCGTATATGCGACCTGAACGCCGCCGGACAATTGCCCAAAGAAGGCGTTACTCTGGCGCGAATTTTCGACACCGATGCCGCGTGCGCGGTAACTCCCGAAGTCCGCGCCGCCGCATGCGGACACCCGCCAGAGGTTCGCTGGCAATAGCCAACAGCCGCGGGTGCCCAGGGTCGCCAGTTCCACCTGCAAGCTCGCATCCGGTGTATTCGCGATCACTTGCTCGCGGGGAGCCCAATACCGGACTGCGAGCTCGATGCGAAAAGCTCTTGGCTGAAATGCGAGCGTCCCTTCGAAGCCCGCGCCCAGGCCCGGCACTACCCCGGCCCCGATCAGCCCGTGCGCCGCTAGGCGGAGGCCGTGGAGCGATCGAGTCGCCGTCGGTGCTTGAAAGTCGCTTGCTGCTGCGCGGTCAGGAACGGCTGGCACCTGCGCCGCGGTTGCGACGTCGATTGTGGCAGGGACAGTGGGGGAGGGCGCGACTGCGCTCCCGGCCTCAGTCGCCTGTCGAGTGGCCTGCACTCGCTCGGGGTCGATCGAAAGGGCGATGATCAAAGCCGACGCCTCGACCAACTTCTCGCACTTGGGATGCTCGAGGAAGCGCTCTTCGTTGCCTTGAGCGCTCGTAAACGAAAGCTTCGCGGCGTAGCCGGCGCTCGGGTTCCCATGGGCGCTGGCGCGTACTCGCAGCGCTTGCCCTTTGGTCTCGAGCAAGCTCTCTCCGAGCAGCACTTCGATTTGGTGCACGAGTTGGACGTCGTCCGGACACTCTTCTGGTGCATCCCAGTGCAACGCGAACGCAGGCGGCGAGCTTTGCGCTCGCGCGATGCCCGCACTTCCCCACAGCCCAATACCGACTAGCGCGCTCGCGAAGTAACGATTCATCCACTCTGACTGCGCGGAAAGCGCGCGCTCCCTCGTCGCTCAGGTCTGGGTAGCAAAACTTGCATACCCGACATCCAGCGGCACGTCGAGCTGTAACCCTTCCGCGATCACCCTCCAGGGTTCGGGGATCGCGAGCGATAGCGCCCGAAGCTCGCGAGACCGAAGGTCCGAATTGCATCGAGTCCAAATGCCTGCAGCGGGCACCAGGCGCGCTTCGGGCAACATCGAGCACCCTTTTCTCGACATCGCAATCTGAGCTTGGTATGCGCTCGAGCGCATGGGGACGGTCCTTCATCACGTGGCGGCTCTCGGATGGCTTTGGGTTCTGCTCTTCGCCACGTTCGATATCACCGCAGTCGCGTGTGCGATTGTCGCGATAGCGAGGCGTCGGCGCCGCGTTGCGCTCTCGGCTCTGCTCGTCAGTGCGGCGGCGACGATTGCGTCTCTCCTGGCAACCGGCGCTGCAACCAGCCTGGGCCTCACGTCGGCTTATGCGAGCACGGGCAGCACCGTCGATCCGTCGCAGAAGGCCCGAGTTCTCGCTGAAGGGATCTCCGGCGCGATGAACGCCGCCGCGCTCGGATTGATATCCACCTTCATTGCCGTGGTCGCCATGGTTGCCTGTCTCGTGGCTTTCCTCGTGTATCGCTCGAGGCCGGAACCGCGCGCCAACGAGCTGGCGTCGACGCCACGCGGCTGACTGGCGAACGCGCGCCGCGACCGGACTGCGGCGCGAATGCCGCCTCAACGCGAAAACCGGATGTTCGTGGCGATTTTGAAAGCTATCTCGCCGTCGGCGCTCGGTTTCGAACAACGGGCTGCGTACTTTCGCCTCGTTGTTGGTTGCCGAGCATTCGAGTCGTTTCGATAGCCTCGCTCAGCGCTCGACTCGCGGCGTATTCACAGTAGTCTGATCGCTGGAGTCCCCGTGCCATCGTCGAGCTCACTGCGGAGTAGGCAGCGGTTTGCCTACGGTTTTTGCACATTGCTGCTCGTCGCCGCCTCCCCGCGGCTTTCGCGCGGACAATCCGCCACCGATCTCGAACGAGCCCGAGCGCTCGCGGGACAAGGTTTCGAAGCGTTGAATCGTAAAGACTACGCAGCTGCGGAAGAACTCTTTCGTCGCGCAGACCAGCTCGTGCACGCGCCCACACTCGTGCTCGATCATGCGCGCGCGCTAGTTGGTTTGGGAAAGCTGGTAGAAGGTCACGAGCGCTACGAGCAGGTGATTCGAGAGGGCGTGGCCGAAGACGCTCCCTGGCAATGGAAAAGAGCCGTGGTCGAGGCCCGAACCGAGCTCGCCGCCGTGGACCGACGCATGGCCTGGCTCACCATTACCGTACGCGGCAGCCAAGCTGCGACGGTAGAGATCGACGGCAAGGTCGTGCCCGGCGCGGCACAAGGCGTGCGGCGCGCAACGAATCCTGGGCAACGCCTCGTCTCAGCGCGTGCTGACGGCTTCCTGCCCGCACAGCGAGCAATCACCCTCGAAGAAGGCCAGTCCTCGGAGCTCGAGTTGAGTCTCGAGCCCGATCCTCACGCGACGTCCGCGCCCAAGGAAGCGGAGAAGCCGCGCCGCATCGTGTTGGTCGCGCCGCCCTCGCCGCCACCCGCACCCGATCGTACTCTGCCAATCGTCTTGCTGAGCACGGGCGGCGCGGCTCTAGTCGCAGGTGCCATCACGGGGGTCTTGGCGATCGGCGTGCGCTCCGATCTCGAGCAGGCTTGCAGCGGTGATGTGTGCGTGCCGGCGAACGAGGAAGAGTATGCGGAGTACAGGCAGCAACGCGACAAGTATCGCACGCTGGGCACGACCTCTGGCGTCACGCTAGCCATGGGCGCTGCACTCACGCTCACGGGCGCCGCGCTCTTGCTCTTCACCGGCAAGCAATCACCTTCCGAGCAGCGCGCGAGTGAAGCGCGGGTCACGCGCGCATCACTGCGTGTCGGGCCGGGATCCGTGTTCATCGGCGGAGCTTTTTGATGCATTCGAGCGTTTGTCCCGCGAGATACGTGCGAAGAAAGAGTGGGTTAGCGCTGTGCGGCGTGCTCATTTTCCTGCTCACCACCGTGCAGCCCGCGTCCGCGGAAGAGAGCGCTTCCGACCGAGCCACGGCGCGCGGTCTGGCGGGTGAGGGCTACTTGGCCCTCGAGAAGAAGGATTACGTGACCGCGGAGGATCGCTTTCGGCGAGCCGATGAGCTGATCCACGCGCCGACCCTCGTGCTCGATCGCGCGCGCGCCTTGGTGGGGCTGGGTCGCTTTGGAGAAGCCTACGCGGCCTACGATTCGGTCGTTCGAGAAACGCTGCCGCCCCATGCACCGCCGGTTTGGAAGCGTGCCGTATCGGCCGCAGCCGTCGAGATCGAAACGGTCAAATCCAAGGTCGCGTGGTTGATCGTGCGAGTCAAGGGCGCGAGCGAGCCGCAGGTCGCGATCAATGGCCACGCGCTCCCGTCGCGAAGCTTGGGCGAACGATTGCCCCAAACGCCCGGTGAGCTGCACATCGTCGCGAGCGCGGAAGGGTTCGTAACGCAGATCCTCGACCAGCGCGTCGGCGCGGGCGAGGAAAGAGAGTTCGAAATCGAGTTGTTACCAACGCCCAAGCCCGCGCCCGAGGTGTTGGTCGTGCCGCCTCCGAAAGCCGAGCATTCGGACGGCGCACAGCGAGATCCAAAACACGGACGACGCACGCTCGCGTATGTGTCGTTCGCGGTGGCCGGCGTCGGCGTTGCCGTGGGTGCGACGACCGGCATTCTGTGGCTCAACGCACGTAGCGACATCAAAGCCGCGTGTGGTGGTCTCGATTGTCAGCCTCAGAGCGAATCGGAACAAGCCCGGCTCGACGCCGACAAACGTCGCTATGACACCTTCGGCACGCTCTCTGTCATTGGCTTCGGAGTGGGACTGGCTGGAGCCGCAACCGGAGCCGTGCTGCTCCTCACTCGACCGAAAGAGCCGACCGAAGCACCCGCAACGCAAGCGTCCATTCACCCCTACGTCGGACCCGGAACGGTCGGGGTCTATGGAGCGTTTCGGTGAGCGCGCGCGATCGCAGCAGGAGTCCCGGGGTTGGGCGAGCGCCGCGTTTGGCCCTCTTCTGTGTTCTGCTCGGCTGGTTGCTGTTTGGTTGTCAGGTCTTGTTCGGCGGCGTCACCGTCCACCCGGTCCAGGGAGACGATGCCGAATGTAGCCCAGGTGCATCCCGCTGTAACGGCGAGTACCTGTTGTCTTGCGACGCGGTCGACACCGGCTGGACGCTGAAATCGACGTGCGCGACCGGTGATCTGTGCGACGCCAAAAACAAGCGCTGTTCGGTCTGCAAAGATGGTGATTTTCGCTGTTCGGGAGCCGAGCGCCAGCAGTGCGATAGCGACGGCAAGGGCTGGCACAAGGTCGAGACCTGCGACGCACAGAACCTGTGCAGTGAATCGAGCTGCAATGGTTGCCTGACCAACGGGCAGCTCGATTGCAGCTTGGGTTCACAGCTTCGTCAGTGCAAGGGCGGCGTGTGGGTCACGCTCGATCAATGCGCGTCCCACACGCTGTGCGCCGCCACCACGGCGTATGCGACGACCGCGCCCGAGTGGGACCAAAAATGTTTGCCCGCGAGCTGTCCAGATGCCGGCAAATATCAGTGCGCTGGCGCGATTCTCCAGCGCTGTCCGCCCGAGCGGGATGCCTGGGTGACCGTCGATACGTGCAACAACACGGCACTGTGTGATAGCGCGTTGGAGCGCCTGAATGGCGCACTGGATCCGAACGTCGCTGCGACCTTCGACATGTGCGCGCCCGCCTGTCCTACACCGGGTGGCTTCATGTGTGATGGCAAAACCTTGCGCCAATGCCGCGACGATCAGACCGCGTGGGATACCGTGAAGGCGTGCCCCGACGATACGGAATGCGACCCCATCGCGGGCGACTGCGGCAAGCTTTGCACGCCGGGTGACTACCAATGCAACGGCGCAATCTTGCGCAAATGCGCAAGCAACGGCCATTGGCTGGACGAAGCCGCGTGTCAGACCGCGGCATTGTGCTCGGTGAGCTCGGACGGCAAAACGGGCAGCTGTATTCCGTCACCCTGCGGCAAGAACGATTTTGCATGCAACGGCGCGGTCCTGCAAAAGTGCAAGGCCGATCGCACGGGCTACGAGGACAACATGACGTGCGCGTCAGCGGCGTTGTGCGACGCACCCAGTGCTCGCTGCATCGCGCCCACGTGCATGACTGCCGGCTCCTACCAATGCTTCGGCCAAGAGCTGAAGCAGTGCGCGGCAGATCTCACCAAGTGGACGCCCGTGACTACGTGTCCAACGGGCCAATACTGCGATAGCGGCCCAAATCCAGGTTGCCTGACCGCCTGTCCGGCGAACCCGCTGCGCTGTAACGGCAAGGTGCTGGAACACTGCTCGGCCGCCACTGGATGGACCACTCAAGCAACCTGCGCCACGAACGATCTGTGCAACTGCGCCCTCACCGATCCGGACGGGTCGGGCCCGCTCAGCAACTCCTGCCTGAATGGTCTGTACAAGGATGGTTGCGGCAACGTGGTTTGCGGCGCACCGCTCGCCAACTATCAGTGTAACGGTGCCGAGCTTCAGAAGTGCCAACCGGGCCGCAACGGTTGGGACAAAGCGTCGACCTGCGATGCGGCAAACCTGTGCTACCCGGGCGAGGCTCCGAGCTACGGCAACGGCTATTGCTTGGGCTGTCCCGTCGCGGGCGAGCTTTCCTGTAGCGGCAATACCCTGCGCGTGTGCGCTAGCGACCGTCGTTCTTGGAATACGTCCCAGAGCTGTGGGCTGGGTTGCATGACGGTGAGCAATGGGCAGGATTACTGCGCGGCGTGCAAGGCAGGTACGGTGCAATGTGCGGGGCAAACCCTGCAGAGTTGTCCGGCAGACCAAAAGGGATTCCAAAGCCAGACCTGCGCCAACCTGTGTGACGCCGCAAACGCACAATGCGACCAATGTTCCGCCAACTCCTATTGGTGCAGCGGCGCGACGCTCAACAAATGCAGCGCGGACGGCCAATCACAGACGGCGACTACCTGCGAGTCCTCCGCCTTGTGCAACGCTGGGGCCAAGAAATGCGATGTATGCTCGGCAGGACAACACCAGTGCAAGGGCAGCAATGCTCAGCTCTGCAACGCAGACAAATCTGGCTTCGTCGACGATACCGAGTGCGGAGCACCGGGTTGCAACCCGAGCACGAACGCTTGCTACGCCTGCTCAGCGGGGCAACGCCGATGTAGCGGCAACAATTCTCAGCTCTGCAACGCGGACAAATCCGGCTTCGTCAACGGCACGGACTGCGGCATGCCCGGCTGCAACGCGTCGACCAACAATTGTAATGCGTGCAGCGCAGGGCAACACAAGTGCAAGGGCAATAACTCGCAGATCTGCAGCTCGGACAAATCCGGTTTCGTCGACGACACGGATTGCGGCGCTCCAGGCTGTAATACGAACACCAATCTATGCAACGTGTGCTCGGCCGGCGAGCACAGGTGCAAAGGCAATAACTCGCAGATTTGCAGCTCGGACAAGACCGGCTTCGTCAACGATACGGACTGCGGCACGGCCGGCTGCAACGCGAGCACGAACGTGTGCAATCCCGCGATGATTTGCACGCCCATGGCTTATCAATGCGCCGGCGGTGGTGGCACGAGCCTACAGCAGTGCAACGCGAGCGGTAGCGCGTGGACGCCAGTGCAAACGTGTTCGACGATCTGCGACGCGACTCACGGCGAGTGCGACGAGTGCAAAGCTCCCGCCTACAAGTGCGCGGCGAACGTGCTCCAAGATTGTTCCGCGAGCGGCCATTGGGAAACCTCGAAGGATTGCCTGTCGGCGACGTGTAACCCTGCCGGAAGCTGTGACGCGAGCGGCGGGGCGGGGGGCAGCCCAGGCGGCGGCGCGGGCAACGCCGGCGCGCCGGGCGGTGGCGCAGCCAACGGTGGAGCACCCGGTGGGGGCGCGCCGAGTGCCGGTGCGCCGGGCGCTGGCTCGCCAAATGGCGGCGCACCGAGTGCCGGCGCGCCGAATGGCGGGGCATCGAGTGGCGGCGCGCCGGGTGCTGGCGGAGCCACTGGCGGCGCAGCCTCGCCCTAACGCCCATGAGCCCTCGTATCGTGCTGGCGGCATTGAGCGCGTGGCTTTTGGTCGCGTGCCAGATCGCCTTGGGCGATTTCACCATCGACCCGAGTCAGCTCGCGGTGTCCTGCGAGTCCGGCAGCACGCGTTGCGCAACAAACCAGCTTCAATCGTGCGTGGGCGGCAGTGAGTGGCGCACGCTCGCGAGCTGCGCGTCAGCGGACTTGTGCAACTTGCGCAGCCTGAGCTGCACTCCGTGTGAGCCGGGGTCGTACCAATGCAGTGGCGCACAACCGCAGCTTTGCGACGCAGACTCTCACTGGGTCGCCGCGCCCTCTGCGCCGTGCGCTTCGGCTTCACTATGTGATGTGCCGGAGGATGGATCGGCCGCAAAGTGTTTGCCCCCAGGGTGCCCAGCCGCCGGCCAAATTCAGTGCCTGGACAGTCACCTCCAGCGCTGCCCGCTCGGTCTGCAATCGTGGCAAGACATAGAAATTTGCGGCAGCCCCGCGCTGTGCGATCTCGAACACGCAAACGAGCAAGTTGCCGCCGGCAAGCCTGCAACCTGTGTGCTCCCGACCTGCAGCGTCGGCCAATTCAATTGCGACACCGGTTCACCACGACCGTGTAAGACCGATCGAACCGGTTGGGACGACGCCACGACGAGCTGCACCGGTAGTGCCTGCAACCCCCAAGCGGGAGATTGCTCCGCGTGCGCGATCGGTAGCGTTACTTGTAGCGGTCGGAACCTGGAACGCTGCAACGAACAAAACACGTGGGATAGCACCGCTTGCAGCTCGCCCTTGTCCTGCAACGCTGGCAGCGCCCCGAGCTGCGACCCGCCCACGTGCACCCCCGGGGAGTTTCGTTGCAACTCCACTTCTGCGTTGGAGCGTTGTCGCAGCGACGGCACGAAGTGGGAACCGATCGAACAGTGCGTCAATCGAGTGCTTTGCAACCCCAAGGCGACGCGTTGCGAAGTTCCGCGTTGCCCGATCGCCGGGGCAAAACGCTGCCAAGGCAACGCCTACCAAGCCTGTCGCGCGGACCTCACGGGCTGGGACGAGATCAGTGCCTGTACCGACACGGGTTCGTGCGATCCCGAGCTCGGTTGCGTCGATACGCGCTGCACGAAGGGGAGCTACCGCTGCAACGACGTGTCGCTCGAGACATGCGCGAACGACAACTGGACTCGTCTTGCGACCTGCCAAACCACAGCGCTGTGCAACGCAGCACAACACGTGTGCACCGCGCCCGCTTGCGCGCCCGGGGAACGCAAGTGTGAAGGGAACGTGCTCCTTCGCTGCAACGCCGCTCTCGACGGTTGGGACGAACTGGAGACCTGCAGCGGCGCGACCAGATGCAGTCCAGACACCAAGCGCTGTGAGCAGCGATAGGGATTGAGCTTCGCGAGTCGGTCGTGGGTGCGCCGGTCAACCGGCTGACACTACCAATGACTCTTTGACAACGCGCGACAGCGCGTAGTAAAGGTCCTTTCTTCGGGGTTCTAACGGGGCTGCGTCGAGCGCAGTGGGTCTGTTTCCAAAAACGGCGGGAAAATTAATGAATCGATCGATACTGGGGTGGCTTGGGGCAATCGGGATTCTGGGCTTTGCCCAAAGTGCGCACGCAGTTTCCGAACTGCAGACGTACGTCGAGCAATGCCAAAGTGAATTGCATTTCAACGCAAGCGATGTGCCGGCGACGATGGACTGCAATACGGGTGTTCGCTTCGCGGACAGCACCGGTAATCGGCTCTCCGCAATCAATGACTACCTCATTTACAAGAAGGTCAATGATACGGTCGATCTGACCGTTGCTTGCCGTTGGCTAAACAACAAGACGAGCTATGCAACCGGCGCGATCAGCATTGAAATGCTGATTCACAGTCGACAGAACGGTTCGACCTGCTTCTTTTCGGCGAAGGTGACCAATCCTCAACCGAACGTCCAGATGTCGACGACGATCGTCTCTCCGACGGTGTTCCCGAACGCGGATGCCTATTGGCTCCAGCCCTTGGACCTGACCAACACCATCCTGGGGTCGAGCAAGACTTCGACGACCGGTCCAGCGGATACGACGGATCCACTCAAGTGTGTGGGCTGTCACTCTCAGGGACCGTACATCGCGTCAGCGCGTATCGCGCCGTATTTGGCCCGCTTCGGCCTGCTCAATGACGGTCACGACACATTCGCCGACATGACGGCTCTGCCGTCGCCTACCGTACCGCACTATCACGCAGTCGGAAGCGGCAGGTACGACGCCCCGAACGCTTCCTCGTTCGGCAATTGGGACGGCATCGTTTACGGGAACCTCGGAACGCCCCCTGCGTCATGCCAGGGCTGCCATGCATTGGGGAGCAAGTCCACGGTGGGCAATTTGTACCCGATTGGAAATAACTCCGAGGCGATCCTACCGTCACTCAAGACGGACATTGCCCAGCTGACCGGTACGCTCATGCCGCCCATCGCCGATGACAGTGAGTATCATTGGATCAATCGCGACTACCCGGCCAGCGACGGCATGGAGATCGAGACCTTCACGGCTTCGAACAACAGTTTTCCGGTGCTGCCATCGTACTGTGGCGTGCCGACGAACTTGGAAGCCCACGTGGTCGGCAGTGAGGCGATCTTTTCCACGACCGAGATGAGTACACTGCCGGACAAGCTGAGGTCCTTCACCGGCCGTGATGGTCTGAACTGCTTCAACTCCGATCAACCAGCTGGGAAGAAATGCGCCGATTACTCCGTGCGCTACCAATGTAGCGATGGCAGTTGGACCGTCTTCTACAACAATGATCAAAACAGCACGGACGACGGTGATCACGAGACCATCTCGTCGCTCGCCCTGTATACCTGTGGCGGGGTCGCGCCGATTGCGATCCAAGCACAATTTACAGTCAACAGCGTGGTCAAGCAGGTAACCGGCCCGGGCGATCGCCTGCAGCAATTCGCGCCCTCTGGGTTGATCTGCAAGAACGCGGATCAAGGCACAGGGCAATCGTGTTCGAACTACGTAGTGCGCTACCGCGCATGCCGCCCGAAGTCCGACGCCACCCTCGTGAAGGTAAAGAACCAGTGGGTCAATCCTCCGACCTTCACCAATCGCTTCCTCACCACCACCAACAACGTCAACAACGCCGAGATTCGCGGGCAGGCCGAGAATGCACAGTATCCGAGCCAGGACTGGATCGTCGAAAAGATGGCAAACGGCAACGTGCGCATGAAGGACGTATGGTCCGGCAAGTACCTGACCGTCACCAACAACAACGATCTCGCCGCCGTGGTGGCTCGTGATTCGGATACCGCGCTGACCGCGCAACAGTGGGTCATCGAGACGATCTCCGGCAGCGCCGATGTGCGCCTCAAAAACGTGGCGAGCGCCCGCTATCTCACCGTTGGCAACTACACCACGGACCCCTACTACGCTCCGATCTATTCCCAGTCCTTGAGTTCGCAAAACTGGACGAGTCAGCGCTGGTTGGTTCAGTAAACACGACGTAGCGTTGAGCTGAGCGAGCGCGGTTTTTACCGCGCTCGCTCACGCGTTGGGCGGTCTCGGCAAACCTTCGCCGAGCGCGGCAATGATTCCGGGAGCACCCAGGTACCTCGCCGTCGCGGTTCTTTCCGACGCGATCTATCGTCCCTTTTCGAGCGAGGGCCCGCGGATCGAGACCCGCCCGCTGCTCGAGGGGCTGCCCGCGATCGAAATCGGACTTACTTGGAAGCCCAAACGCGCGCGCACCAAAACTACTCGGCCCACGCGGCGCCCGCTTCGCCCTCGCCCTCCTCGACCGCCCGTGGCGTGGTCGCGCGAGCATTCCGCCCCGTCCCTTGGATTCCCAAAGTACGAAGTCCGCTGCCCTGTATGCCCTGTTTTGCAACACCGCTGCCTTCGATCCCGCGTGGCGGCGGACTCTGTGGGCCTCCTGACTCACTGCCGCACGCGACCAAAACCCAAGCCAGCGCTAAAATCCTGACGAGATTCGCCCTCTTCATCACGTCCTCCTCACTCTGCATGGGACCGCCGTCGTCTCGCGCATCAACGCACGCTAGATAGATACGGGGCGGGGGGTGATTCGGATTTGCCGAAAGCTCACTCTGGATGGCGGCCCTTACTTGACTTGGCAGACCGGGTCTTCGGCGTCGATCAATCCGTCACCGTCGTCGTCGCTGCCATTGTCGCAGTTTTCGACGTTGCAATCGTCGACCACGCAGTCGCAGTTGTTGTCGATGCCGTCCCCGCAGATTTCGGTGCTGCTGCAGACCGAGCAGGTGGCTTCGTCCGCCACGCCATTGCAGTCGTTGTCCAAATTGTCGCCGCAGATCTCGACGCACTTGCATTGCGTGTCGTCCGAGCTGTGCGTCCAAAATGCGCGATGATTGCCCTCGTCCAAGCTCTGGAATGGCGCCCAGAAGCCGCTGTAGCTCGGATCGTCTTGACGGGGATCGATGGCGGCGATCCAAATCTGATCGCTCTTGGGATCTTGAGCTCGGAGCGTGCCGTAAGCGCGCAAACTCGAGAATGCGAGCCAAAAAATTCCGGGGTTGGTCGACGGCGCCCAAGTCGGCATCGAGTTGCCGATTCCGGTCACGCCGTCTTGGTCGTTCACGCGCTCGTTCAAGCGCACGAGCTCTTGGACCTTGCCGTCGGCGAGGTGCACCAATCGCAGTGTGGCGCTCGTCGCGTTGTTGGATTTGCCTTTCGCGTTTACGAACGCAATGTATCGACTATCCGGGCTCCACATCGGAAAGAAGTCGTTGTCGTCGCCGCCCTGATTTTGCACCAGGATCATCGGCTGACCCCAATTGCCGGCGTCGTAGGGCAAAAGCGCGATCGAGCCGCCTTGGACGTCCTTGTTGCCGTCCTTCGTGCCGAGCGTGAGCGCGACCAAGTCTCCCTTGGCGTTCCAATCAGGGTGGGTGGCGATTGAGCCCGACGGCAAGGGCACGACTCCGCCATTGCTGCCGACGGTCTGCCCGGTATCGGCGTCGAGTAAGGTGAGCACGCCGCTCTTGGCGATCAGGATCAGTTTTCCGTCCGGTGAAAACGTGCTCCAGGCGGCAGGAATGCCGCCCTTACCCGCCATGCCGCCCATCATGCCCGGCTTGGTCATCATGCCTGGCATCCCGCCAGGAGCCATCATTGCTGGTGCGCCCGCAGCTGCCGCGGGCGCACCAGCGCCAGTTGCTCCTGCGCTCGCCGAGTTTGGAATCAATACCGTGCGATCCGGTACGTTGACGACGCGCAGTGTTTCATCGTCGTAGCCGACGGCGAGCCGCTTACCATCACGCGAAAGCGTGTGACAAGCGACGCAGGTCGCGCTGTCGGCAGCAGTCGGATCGGTATAGAACTTCTGCGGTACAGGATCCGAGACCAGCGCGCGCATCACGCCCTTGGTGCCCGTGGACCAATAGTAGATGGCACCGTCTACTGCCGAATCACTGAACAGTTCGCTGATGGCTGAGGACGACCAAGCCTCTTTCGGCTGCGAAGTGAGCAAGCCGGTGACGGAGAGCTCCACCGCTTTGCCTCGATTGGATTCGGCGATCCAATCCCACTCTTCCTCGCTCGGTGTCCAATTGCTGGCCGTCGTGTACACGGTAACGGTCGTATTTTCGCCCTTGAACGTGAGCCGGAAGAGATCGTTTCCGCCCGCGGACCACTCGTGCCGAATGTGCGACACGTTGATCGGGAACATCGTCTCGTGTGAAGGGTAGACGATGCCGGGCGTTCGCTTTGCGTCGCTGTCGGGGGCGTGCGTGGTCGAGGCGCCGAAGAGAGTGCTGGCATCCGCAGGCGCGCCGACCTCGATGAACGTCTTGGGGCCCGTGTAACTCGCGCAAGGGCTCGCCCCGCATGGTGACTGCACTCCACCGCTCGCGCCCGAGCCTTGCCCGCCGCTCGTGACCGTGCCGAAACCGCCAGCGCTCGAGCCAGCGCCTTGCGCAGGACCCTTTTGTTGTCCCATATCGGTGTCTTTGCCACCGCACCCGACGAAAGCGAGCGTCGCGCTGACGGTCAATGACGGAATGAGTAGCCAGTTTTTCGCGTGCTGGTCTTTCAATCGAGACTTACGCAAGACGAACTCCTCGGTAGGCATCGCGCGAAGCGCGTGGACGTACTCTTGCTATGGAAGCCGCAGCTCACTTTTCTGAGAGGGCGGTGACTTTCATTGAGCAAGTGCGCTGACCTGTTTGCGATAAGGCGAAGTCGGAAAATCACGTTCGAACTGCGACGCGCGGGCTAGTACGGCCGTGTGTCTTCCCAAGCGCGCCAAGGCGGAGATTGCGATCAGCTCGCGCTCTTGAATCATCGCGCCACGTGCAAACAAGACGCGGTGTCGTTCCGCCAGCGCCAGTGCCTCGCTCGGGTCGTGGTTCAGCGCGAGCCGGGCATCCCGAAGCAGCGCGACCTCGGTGGGGCGCGCGACGACTCCGGGGCCGATAGTGTCGGTCGTTGCACGAGCCGAAGCGACGGGCGGGCGGGCGTGTTCGGCCGTTGCCGTCGACACCAGGGTGGCTGGCGGTGCAGCCTGAACCAGCGCCGCCGTGCCGAGGGCTGGGCGCAGCGCGCTTTCGGCTGTCGTGGCATCGCCTGCGCTGGAGATCGCGGAGGGCGCGCCGGCTGCTGCCGCCTCGCTTACGCGCGAGCTCGCCTGGAGCGGGTGCCGCGGGTTCGAATGGAGGGCACTTCCCGGTGGTGCCGCTTGCGAGCTCGACGCTGACGCGGGGGTCGGCGGCGTTGTAGGAGATGCGGCCGCGGGAAAATGAGCCGTTGGCATGCGCCCAAGCAAGAGCGCGATGGCGAGTGGCCCGACCACACCTGCGCCAAGCAATAGCTTGAGTCGTGCCGCTGACTGCGTGCTCGGCGCGGCTGGCTGCGAAGGCGCGACTGAGATCCCGATTTGGGACAGGCCCGCGGCGAGCGTCGCCAGCTGCTGCGGATCCGGCAGTTGCTGCTTTACCGCGTCGAGCGCCCGTTTCAGCTCGGGCGCGTCGGTCAAGTCCATCCGTTCCAGGTCCAAAGGACCGTTATCCGGCTTCACTGAGGCCTCCTTTGGAGCGACTGACGGCAGCACCGGCGAACCCGCGACGGATCTGCTCGCGGGCGGCTTTGATCCGAGAATAGACGGTTTGCAACGGCGCGCCGACCGCTTCCGAGACTTCCGCCAAGGTCAGCTCTTCGATCTCGAAAAGCACGAAGGCGTCGCGTTTGGCCTCATCGAGGGCGGAAAGGGCGACCATCAACCGACGGGCGCTGCGCTCGCGATCGAGCGATTCCGCCAAGTCGGCAGAGTCGGTGGCCTCGGGCAAAGTGTCAGTCAAGATCTCGCGGCGCACGCGCGCGCTGCGCCGATAGTCCGAGGCGACCCGCACGCAGATGCCGTACAGCCAACCGCGCAATGACGCGCCGTCGAAGCTTCCCAATCGGCGGTGGACGGTGATCATGATCTCCTGACACTGGTCCGGGGCTTCGGCTGCCGGCACTCCCAAGTTGATCAAAGCTCGCCACAAAAACGGAGTGTGCTGCTCGAAGATCTCAGCGAGGCTCGGCGTGCCTGCTGCCTGATTCGCGGCTTCCGCCGGGCGCTCGTCCACTCCATGAAATGGGGACATGGGGAAGCTTTTCTGATCACTCGCTCAATGAAGTCGCAGCGCCGCGAACACACCGAGCACGAGCGCTGGCGACGCCACCTCGAATGCCAAGTGACTCGAACCGGTACTATCCCGGTAAACGTAGCGATTTCGGGACATTGGGAACGAAACGCCGAGCGAGCCACCGACCAGAACCGCTCCGCCGAGCTCTCTGGCTGCTTGCGCGTGGAGCGACGGGCTCAGCATCCAATCGGTCTTGCGTCGATGTGGGGAAAGCCCGCTGCCCTCGGCTTCCAGCCACGCGATCTCGAGCCCGCCACAGACCGCGAACCAATTGCGATCGCGGATGGTGTCGAGCGGGCACAGCGCGCCGCCGAGCTGGATCAATCGAAAGTCGAGCGCGCCCGACCCCGGCAACTCGGTGTGCGAGCCGACCAACGCCAAGCCGCTCAAAGAGAGACCCCAAAAGCGGTGCGGCTTGAGGTCGACCTGAAGTCGAGGGCCGTAGTTTGGGAACGGAAGCAAGCCGATGGACGAGCCGATGCCCGCGCTGATCACCGCAAAGCCAGGCGCTGAGTCCCTGTCATCCACAGTGGGATCGGGGTCCCTCGAGATCGCCTCGGGGAGTGCCTCCGGAGGAGCCGAGGGTTCGGGCGTGGGTGCCGCGGCGGGCTGCGGCTCTTCGGGAGGAGCGTCGAGCATCAGCGCAACGACCAAGGTGAGCGGGTCATCGAGCGTTTCGCAGGTTGGTCCGCCGCTCACGCTACGTATGCCGACGATCTTGCCGTCTTCGCCTATTTTGCTGACATCTGCGACGATGGTTCGACCGTCTTGGCCGCGCTGCAAGCTGACTCGGATGGTGAGCGGGGCGTTGGGTTCGAATGCCTCGCGCCCCAGGTATGCGGCTACGTTGCGCTCGAGTTCGACGCTCCTTTCGCAGGCCGGAGTCACTTGACCGCCGTCCCAAATGAGAACGGCTGCAGGGAGCGCATCGACGGCGGGCACAGGCACGAGTGCTAGCACGCCTGTACCGCGCGACAGCGCAACCGGAAAGGGATGCCGAGCGGTGCGTCGTCGGGCCACGACGAGCTCGTAGTTGAAGACGACCGCGGGCTTTGAGCCGTACCCCGCGTATCGAGCCCGCTATCCAACCAACTCCAACGCGCGGCGCTGCGGGTGTGATTCGGACCAGCCGAGCCAGTTCTCCAGTCACCAAATGTCAATTGAGATCATGGCCGTAACTCGCGTGTGGGTAAATGTCGGGCCCGTCGAGTCTATATTCGACCCGCATGAGCTGTTATGGGTGAAGATCCATGTTCTCGCCCAGTCTCGTGTACAAGCAGCTGTTCGGCGGCTTGCTTGCGCTGTTCGGCGTCGCGCTTTGGAGCCCGCAAGGCAGTGCGAGGTCGCCAATCGAGCAAGGGTCGCTCGCGAGCGAAGTCTCGAACTCGACGAGAGCAGTGCCGAGTGACGACGCGCCAACGTGCGTCCCGCGCGGGCAATGCTGCAAAGTGTGCAGCAAGGGCAAGGCCTGTGGGAACTCGTGCATTCGCGCCGACTATAATTGTCACAAGGGCGCGGGCTGCGCGTGCGACGAGGCGGACTTGTGCGAGTGACTGCCCGCGGTTCCCTGCTGGTTCTGCCGCTGTTGCCTCTGATGCTCGGCTGTAAGGGCGGGGACGATACCGAGATGCGCATGCGCTGCACGCAGCAAGGTCTGCAGCTCGGCGGCACTGAACTCTGCACGAGCTGGGTGAATACGCTCGAGGGGACCGGTCACTCTCAGTTCTTCACTAGCAGCGTGCTGCCGAGTTCTGCGGTGACGATTCACGTGAGCGGTAAGGCATGGGTGGCACGCGGCGCGCTCGGCGTTTCGTTCATCGATCGTGACGGCAAGACTCAAACCGTTTCGGTGAAGCCCGGTGAACCCGCGAGCTTCGAGGCCAATGTGCGAGCCGCGAAGCGCAAAGAGGAGGCCGGCTTCTTCTTGAGCTACGCGCCCTCGCTCGCGCAAGCTCAGCGCGCGGATGGTCTCGTGCTCGAGCTCACCTTTCGGCAAGCGAACTTCAACTTACCCGGCGGATGAGCGGGGCTTGATCCGCATACTTGGTGCGGTTGCCGCGGTGAACCGCGTCGCCGGTTCGCGCACACTGTGCGTCGCACAGGGGCCGACGAGAACGCGGGCCATGCCGGTGGATCCCCAGCAAGAAGAGCGCAGTTGCGACACCGCGCCAGCGTCAAGTGTCAGCCGCGCCATGTCCGTGCTAACTTCCAGATCCGAGTTTCGGGCGAGAGTAATAAGGGATGACAATGCGCTTTGTTTCGGCGGGCTTGGTTGCAATCGTGGGCTTTTCGATCGTTGGCGGGTGCAGCGGATCGGAGCGGAAGTTTGGCACGGGGGGCGCAGGTGCTTCGGGCGCGGCGGGTGCAGCGGGGAAGCCCAACACTTCGGAAGGTGGTCGCGCGGGCGGCGCCTCCGCGGGGACCGCGGGCGCGGAGCCAGAGGCTGGTTCGGCCGGCGACAGCACTGATGGCGGCACGGCTGGGACCGTCGACGAAACAGGCGGCACGACGAACGGTGGCTCGACGAACGGCGGCGCAGGCGCTGGCGGAAAAGCGGGCGGCGGAAGCGGTTCGGGTGGAACAGCCGCGGGTGCCGGTGGCGGATCTGCAGGGGCTCCCCCCACGTGCAACCCCTGTGGAAACGGTTTTGCCTGTTCGACCACGACTTGCAAGACAACCTGTTCGGTCGACTCGGACTGCCTTGGTGATCACTTCTGCTCGAGCGGACAATGCCGTCTCGACGCCGTCCAAGTGAGCATCGGCTATTCGCACGCTTGCGTGCTGTTGGCGGACAAGACAGTGAGTTGCTGGGGCAGCAACCAACAGAGTCAGCTTGGCTCGGCTTCTGCCGCCGATTCGGCCACTCCGGTTCCGGTCAAATTCCTGTCGAACGTTCAGGCCATCGCCGCGGGAGACGCGCTCACGTTCGCGCTGCTCAACGACGGCACCGTGGTCTATTGGGGGACGCGCATCACGAAGTACGAACCCTCGACCAACCAGTACACCACCGTCGCCTCTCAATACCCGACTCCGCTCGACGGTCTCAGCGCCGTGAAAACGATCGCGGCTGGCGGCAGAGGCAACGGTTGCGCGACGCTCGCCGACGGCTCGGCCCGCTGCTGGAACTTCAACGACATGGGCCAGCTCGGCAACGGCACCTACAATTTCTCCGTCGATCCAGTGGTCGTCTCGGGCGTCAGCGGCGCAACGAGCATCGACTTTGGCTACGCGTTTGCGTGCGCGCAATCTACCAGCGCGGTGAAGTGCTGGGGCAACAACTTCGACGGCAATCTGGGCAGTTTCGCCGACACCACCTCGAACACGCCACAGACGATTACGGGGCTGACTGGCACCGTTTCGAAGTTGCGCACCGGTGATAGCTTCGGCTGCGTGCTGATGACGAATGGCAGCATGCAATGTTGGGGCGCCAACGGGGATGGTCAGCTCGGTAACGGTACGAGCGGCACGAAGGCTACGACTCCAGTCACGGTCACAGCGGTCCCCAACGTTGCCGATCTGCAGGCCGGTACCACCCACACGTGCGCCCTGCAAAGCGGCGGTACGGTCCGTTGCTGGGGACAGAACTACGACGGACAAATCGGCAACGGAAATAAGAACAGTCCCGTTACCATGCCGACAGCCGTCACGGGGATCACTGGCGCTATCGCGCTCGGCGTGGGCAGCTACACCAGCTGCGTCATCCTGACCAATGGCTCCGTGAAGTGCTGGGGTCGAATCGTCGGCGAGAGCTCGAACGACTATTCGGGCGCCACGACCGTTTGGTGAGCTCGGCTCGAAGGGCGCGGGGCCGAAAGTGAATCACCGATGGCCCCGCTTTCGAGTCGTGCGTTGAGAGGAGCGACGCAGCAAGCTTCGAATTGTGCGTCGGCTGCGGGCTTCGAGTCGCCCGTCACCTCTCCACGACGACAGGTAACTATCTTACCGTCGTCACTGCGCCGGCGCCGCTTCGCTCGGCTTCTCCTCCGAGCCCTTGTTTGCGTCGACGAGCTTCTGTAGCTCGGCTTTCGCGTCAGCCGATTCACCCATGTAGATCATCCAGCCGAGCTGTCCGCCCTTGCCATCTTTCCGTGGTAATACTCCAATCAATGATTGGCTCGAGTGCGGTCCAGCAAACGTCTTGCCATCGAAGCTGATTTGCATCGGGGCGTGCTGGAACATCACGAAGTAGAAGTGTTGCTTGGCGCGGAACAGCGCCCCCTCGGAACCGCCCTCCACCACGCCCATGAAGGCGAGTTGTACGGGGATGACGTCACCGGGCTGAAACTCGTACCAAACGTTGTCTTTGTCCTCGACCTCCGCCAGCTGTGCTGGCGTCGCAGTCGCGACGCGCACCGTTGGCCCCATCGCAGGCCCGCACGCCCCAAGCGCCACCAAGAACGAAACACACAATGAACCCCAAGCCGCGATTCTCATAAACGGAAAGAAGACGCGACGGATGACGCCGTGTCAAGGACACTGAAGCACGGGGTCAGCGGCGGCTCGAACGGCCAAATCAGCCAAATGCGCGCTGCTTGCCGGCGCGTCCCGTGCTCGGTGAGAACTTCACGCAGCGTCCGCGGTTTCGAGAATCAGTGACTGCTAATCACGCCCTGAGGGTTGGTTCCTGCGCCGGAATCAGCGCTATCAATGACCAATGCGTGGGGCCAGGACGTGGGCCGTTCTGTTGTTCGGGGTGGGTCGCGGACGAGTTGTGGTGACCCTGGCGACTCGCTACCAACTGCATGCGGGTTCGTCATTGGCGGGCCGAGCTCCGACCGACAACGGCGCGACCATGCTCCCGTCGTACCCCATGCCAAACGCGCTGAAGGACCCAGTTTTCAGCCTGAAGGCCTACCCCGTGCTCGAGCCCAGAGCCCGTGACTGTGCGGGCGTGTGCGCGGCGACCGCTGGGAAGTTTCGCCGGGGCAGGGCGTGTTGCGCTTTTCCGTCGACTCTTTCCGGCAGCGGAGAGTAGTTAGATCTGGGCGTTTTCGGGAGAATGGAGATTGGCGGACAAGCTCAAGCTCAAGGTTACGTTCAAGCGAGTCTTCGTGAAGAAGTCGTCTGACTGGTTCGGCTCGGGCGAATTTTACTTCATCGCTTCGGTCGACGGGAAAACGGTCGGGGACAAGTCTCACATCTTCGACGCGCGTGAAGGCGCTTGGATTGACCTGCCTGCCGCGAAGTGGTCGGCCGAAGTAGACGTGACGACGAAGGCGCAGGTGGTCGTGCGCTTCAACGGCAAAGATCAAGATACGTTCTTCGACGAAGATTTGGGCAGCTTGGCCTACGCGCACAAGCCCGCGTGGAAGCAGGGCCTGTATCACGGCGACACCGAGTACTTCAGGCTCGAATACACGGTCGAGCTGCTCGTCGACGGGAAGTATGGACAACATGCGCCAGACGCCGTGTTCGCGTGTCGTGCGACGAACGGCAACGGCGCATGCACTACCGTCTCCGGTGTACCGATCGTGGCGCGCATCGAGGTGCATCCGGTTCGACCGGTGCCTGCTGCAGTGCCGCCGCGCGGGTTGCCAGCGGGCCAGCCCGTCGCCGCTGTCGAAAACAAGGGCGGCACGGTGGTCAATCCGACCGACCCGATCAACGTCATTCCCAATCCTTCGGTCATTCCGATCCTTAGCGCGCCGGGTGGAGCTGCGCCCGCCGCTGGCGCGCCCCCGGTGGCGGACAAGACCAACTGCGCGCGCATCGAGGTGACGTTCTACCGGCCCGATACGCTCAAGTTCACGGACACGGACCCGCGTTTGGTCTGGTCGGTGCGTCCGATCGCGGGTGGGGCGGTGAGCTTCTTGGGCGCGCCAAATGGGCTCAAGGTGTGGGTCTATGGCACCGCGGCGGGCGAGGTTGCACTCGAGCTGCGTTTCCGCGGTGAGCTGATGGCCACGTACCGCGTGTTGGTGATGAAGGTGAAGCAAGTTCCGTGTCGCTTCAACATCCTGAACGGGCCGACGGCCAACAGTAAGCCGCGCTCGACCCCCGCGGATATCCTCAATCACCTAGCGATTACCAACCGCTACATGCGCCAAATCGCACTGGAGCTGGTGCTCGACACCAACCCGAGTCACAAGGACGGGGCGGTGCCGACGACGACTCCGGGGATCTTCCGCATCTCGGTCGCCAAAGGCGTGACCCGCAACGCGAACTCGGGCGTCGCCGACTTCAAGGCGACCCGTTTGAATTATCGACCCGGCGTGATGAACTTTGCTTACACGCACTCGGATTCAGGCGGTGCGCTGGGAGCCGCGACCGATATTCCTGCCAGCAAAGTGGCTCCCGCCGCTCCGGGAGCCCGCCCGCGAATTTCGGACAGCGGGACGCCGAGCACGTCTTGGATCCCGCCAACGGGCGTCGCGCCCGACGGCGCCGCGGGCACCGTGAACATGGATTTGATTGCCCCCATTCAACGGCACGGGCATCCCAAGTTGTTCGCGATGTTCGTGTGTGATTCCAACGGTGACCCGACGACCGCCGCTGGCATGCAGAACTACGCGAACACGATTAGCCATGAATTCGGCCACATTTTGAATCTGGGCCACCGCGTCGAAGGGCCCAACGCGGCGGGCACCGGGCTGGTCGCGGGTGGGATTTTCTTCGACGGTCTCACCATTCCGCTGACCGAAAATATCATGCACTGGAACGGGCCTGCCACTCTGTGTCAGGACTTCGACATCATCCAAGCGCGGGCCGTGCATCAGAGCCCGTTGGTACCGCCATGACTGAAGAGCGCAGTGAAGAACGCAGACGGCTGCTGCAGTCGCTCAAGGCCGACGCGCGCAGTGACGACCCGACCCTTCACGCCCAGGTTGCCAAGCGCGTTACCGACGCTGAGGTGCTCGGTACGCTCGATTCCGAGGCGGACTACGCCAACGCTGCGACGTTCCGGCTGCGAGTCAGTCAGGTATTGGAGGCGCTCGCTACCAATCCTTCGCCCAGCGCTCACGATGCCTTCGTTTCGCTGACGACCGATGAAGCTTTCATCGCCGATGATGACCGAACTTTGGCGTTGGTGCGCACGAGCCAACACATTCGCCCCCCGCCGCCGCCCCTGGTCGACTTTTGGGATCGTTATTGTCAACCGGAAGACGGCTTCACGCCGACGACCATCAAGGTCCTACTCGACAACGGTACTGAGCCCGCGATTGGGTTGTTGGAGAAGAAATTCGCCGATCCTGCTCATGAAGATGGCGAGAAGGTCGCGTGGATGCGCATGGACGTTTTGCGCCACCGAAATGATGTCTTGGTGCTGCAAGCTTCGCAGCGTTTGCTCGAGGGGGAGCTGGCAGAACCGCTGCGCCCCGACTTGGTCGAGGTGCTCTTCGACTACAAGCCCGAGGTTTGGTATCGCCCCGCGGTCAGCGCTTCTCCGCCCGAGTTGAGCACGGCGTCGCCCGCGGCGCTTGACGCGCTGCACGCGCTGGGGATTGTCGCGCTGACCATGGTTCGATTGACGGATGAGCAACGTGCGGCGGTCAGATTGCGACTCGACCAAGTCGAGAAACTGAGAGGTTTCTGATGGCGCTGATGGCCTGGATTTTGGCGTGCGCGGTCAGCGCGGCTGCCAGCGCGAGTGGCAGTGCCCCAAAACCACCCAGCACACCCTTGGCGGCAGCCATTGGGGAAGCGCAGAGCGAGGACGCCAAACGGCACGCGGCCTTGCTCGCCAAGCTGCAAACGGCCGATTTTCTGCGCACGCTCGACAGCGAGGCCGACTACGCGGAAGCCGCGCGCTTGCATCTGCACGTCGATCAAGTAGTCGAAGCACTCGCTCGCAACCCGGCGCCCAGCGCTCAAAGCGCGTTCCTCGCGCTGACCTCGAACCCGGCTTATTTGGCTGAGGACGATCGCGTCACCGGGCTAATTCGGGCGAGCGTCAACGTTCGCCCCGCGCCGCCAGCATTGCTGCGGTTTTGGGATCGCTACAGCCGCCACGACGACGGCTTCACGCCGATCACGATCGACGCCCTAGTAAACAATGGCAGCCCTCCGGCGATCGCCTTGCTGGAGCGAAAGTTCGCCGATCCCACGCACCCCGACGAAGACAAAGTGGCGTGGATGCACAGCAGCGTCCTCACGCACCGCAATGACCTGCAGCTGCTCCTCGGCTGCGAGCGCTTGCTGCGCAGCACACTGAAGAAAAAGCTGCGACCGCAGCTGGTCGAGACACTGTTCGATTACTTGCCCGGTGAGTGGTTTCGTCCTGCGGTCAGCTACTCCCCTCCCGAGCTCAACTCTGCGTCCCCCGAGGCCTTGAAGCAGCTCGGGCGAATTGGGGCTTACGCGCTCAAGGCGGTCGCGCTCAGCCCGACGCAAAAGGCGGCGGTCGAGAAGCGCATGCGCGGAGCCGAACGATTGAGCGCGCCGGAGTCGCACTAAAATGGCGTCGAACCATGAACTCAGGTCGGGTGAGTGCATCAACACGCTGGCCCACGACTACAAGGTGCCGTGGGAAAAGATTTGGAATCACCCGAACAACGCCGAGCTCAAGCAAAAGCGCAAAGACCCCAACGTTCTGAAAGCGGGTGACACGATCTTCATCCCAGACAAGGAGCAGAAGACGGTCTCCGTGGCGACCGGCAAAGCGCACAAATTCGTGGTGAAGGGCAGCAAAACACATCTTCGCTTGCGCATCGTGATTGATGAAGGACCGCCGCCCGAACCACCACCCGCGCCACCTCCGCCTTCCGCCGATCGCCGAAACGTCAGCGGCGAAGATCCCGATCCCCCCAAAGGCAAGCGTGAAGACAAGCCGCGCCCCGGCATCGCTTACGTGCTGGAGCTAGGTGACCGCGTGATCAAGGGCACCACCGACGGTGACGGTTACGTGAACTGCGAGATCCCCGCCAACGCCCAGAAGGGCAAGCTGGTTCTCCAACCTGGCACGCCGCACGAGACGGAGATCGAGCTCAACCTCGGTCATTTGGACCCCATCGACGAGGTCAGCGGTGTCAAGCAGCGGCTGCGTAACCTGTGCTTCGACTGCGGCGACGACAACGACGAAGAAACGCCGGATTTTGCCGCTGCGGTGCGCGCGTTCCAAACCAAGCACGCGTTGACAGCGACCGGCGAGGTCGACGACGAGACCCGAGCCGAGCTGCTCAAAGCGCACGGGAATTAGTCAGGCCAGTCACTGATCGATGGCTGCACGTCGCTCGGTCGTTGCGGTGATGGCCCCGACCGGATGATGACGTTCGTCGCGCCGGGGCCGGCGACCGAGTTCGCGCAATCGAACGCCATCGAGCGCATGCTGATATCGACTCGAATGGGTCGACTGACGGAATCCGACGACGCCGAGAATCGCTTTCTTGCGAGGGCCAGTGTCGACACCGTGACGCCATTTGCGGCGCGGCCGCTCAACGACGCGCGTTGCCGCGCTTCGTGATTGCACGTATTGAGGTGATTTCTTTAACGTGGACTGTCGGTCGAGTTCATTGCGCGCACGAAGCACCTTTGCCGCGCAAGAGATCAACCACCGGGCTGAACGGTCGAGGAGCCGGCGAGTCATTGGTCGTGCGCACGGGCAGGGCATCAGCGCGGGCGTTTTTCATTTCGTATATTGCAATGTCTTCCTGCCTCCGGATATAAACCGCGCCGCCAATAGGGTATTGGTTTCGAAGGTGTCACGCCTGGTGGGGTGACTTCTCTCTTCCGGCTACAGCCGATCTTGCTTTGGGGTTGCATGAAGTTGATCGAGCGTCGAGTGACGGATTAAGGCCAAAAATTCGCTGTGGTCAGCGCATTTGCCCGCGGGGACCAGGAACGGCTACCCGCCTTCCGAACTAATGACTACTGCAGATTTCAGCGGTTTGAGGTTGAGTCGCCCGCTTTGCGTGCGGGTGGCTGCGCTTCGAAGACTGACAATCTCCCTCCCGCGAGCGTCGCGGCTGGTTCTTTCTTTTTGATTGGGTGAATTCAAGCATTCGAGGCCCGGCGCATCTCACTCAGTTCGTGTTTGCAGCTCGGTACCAGATGTTTGCAGCTCGGTACCAGAGCTCGATGAAGCGCGAACGCATTGAGACGGCCGTTTCCGCCGAGAGCGGGCGCGCTGTCATCGTGCAGCTCTCAGCCACGAGCGTGATGCTGCGCGTTGCTTTGCGACGCCCGGCAGCGCGTATCGTTCGTCGCGAAGCTGGCAGCGAACGCGCCACTTCGAGTTGCGCGCAGCGAGGTATTGCCAGCTCCCGCAGCCGATCACTGAAGCGTTCAGCCGATTGGCTCATGAAGGCCGAACGCCAGAGCTCGATCGAACCTCGGTCCCGATTCGTTCCCGGTCGGCACAGGTCCTTTTCTGAGATAGAGAGAGCGCAGTTCACCACAGAGTATTATTCTGTGTGCGGGTGATTGAGGGCGAGCGGCTGGTTGTTTGCCTGCGATGGTCATCTGCAAAATCTTTGGGAATGGGGAATGCCCATGACTGCCGTCAGCACGAGCGCAAGTGGATTCGTCGGGGATATCAAGTCCTTTCCCGTCCCTCTGACCGAGCTGGATCGCCTGCGTTCCAGCGGAAAAACAGCCGTCATCATCGGGGCGGGCCCGGGTGGACTGATGGCGGCTCTGACCATCAAAGAGGCCGGCTACGAAAACGTCATCGTCCTCGAGAAACGGACGTCGTTCACGCGCAACAACATCGTGAACCTGCATCCCGAGGCGCGACACATCTTCAAGCGGCTCAATATTCTCGATCGCTTCTTGGCGCGCGCTTCACTCATCGTCGATCATCGGAACCACATCTTCCTCGACGGCAAGGCGCTGTTCGACTTCCGTGATCAAGGCACGGACGTCGAGACGAACGCCGATCACTCCTTCGAAGCGAGCGACGTGTTGAATGGCTTCAGGAACGAAACGGCCTTCAGCATCAGTCTCGCCGATCTCCAGGACTTCCTTGCGCTAGTTGCTTGTGAGCGTGGCATCACGATCGTGCGCGGTGCCGACGCAACGGTCAGCGAGGCGGATGACGGCCTGTATTCGGTGAGGGCCAACATGTTGGGGAGCTCGCTGTTTCTGGTGGTGGAGCAGCCTGATGTAGTGGTCGTCGCCGAAGGCGCAAGCGGTGCTCTCTGTCGGCAACTCGGCGGCGGATACCGCGAAACAGCCAGTCTGTGGCCGGAGGAGTGTTGGGTCTTCGGTAACTATCCTTGCCGGGTCAACTACGCCTATTCCCACCTGCTCTTCGAGTTTTCCGGCGGTTGGGATGACCTCACGATTAGTAACTGCATTTTCTTGCCGCAGCGACAAGAAGTGAACGTCGCAGTCACCGTCAAGCGCGCTGATCTCACGCAGGGCGAGATCCGAGACCGAATCGCCGAGCAAGCCCGCAAGATCTTGCGCATCTCCGGCGCCGAGCCGACCAGCGATCGCGTGACCTGGCACTCCCACCACGTCGTGCGGATCGTGCCGAAATCTGCCGAGCGCTGCTACTTCGGCAAGAACGTCGTGCTCCTCGGCGACGCGATGGGAGCCAATTCTCCGGTCGCCGCGCTGGGCGGAACTCTTTCGACGTCTGCTTATTCCTACGCCATTCGGCACCTGATCCAAGACCTCGAGCTCCTGCCCGCCGAAGACGCGCTCGCTGCGTACGGTCGCCGCGCTCGTTCTTACGTGACGCGCTGGCACAACAAGGTCAACGAGGTCCGCAGCACGCTCGAACGCGATATTCGCATGCGCGGACAGGCCACGGTGCGCGCGGCGGGTGACACTCGCTATCAGATGGGAGGCGAAGCATGAGCTACTCGCCGGCCGAATCGATCGTTCGCGGCGCCTGGCAATTGACGCCCGACCACCTGCGAACTGCCGAGCTGAAGGACGCGCTTCATCCAATTCTCGACGCAGTGGCGGTCGGCTTTCGCAGCTTCGATTGCGCTGATATCTATCCGGGAGTGGAGGCGCTGTTGGGGCAGGCGCGAGCCCGGGCACAGCGCGACGGAATTTCGTTACGCATCCACACGAAATGCGTTCCGGATCGCGATCGACTGCCCGAGGTCAGCCGCGCGGAAATCCGCGGCATCGTCGAACGATCCTTGCAGCGCCTCGGCTCCGAAGCGCTCGATCTCGTTCAGTTCCATTGGTGGGACTACGGCGTGCCGCGATACCTCGACGCATTGGCAGTGCTGTTCGAGATGAAGCGCGAGGGGAAGATTCGCGATGTCGGCTTGACGAACTTCGACAGCCGCCATCTGAGTGAGATCCTCGATGCCGGATTTCCGATCGCGTCGCTCCAGCTTCAGTATTCGCTGATCGACCGCCGCCCCGAGTCCGAGGTGCTTCCGTTCTGCGCGCGACATGGCATCAAGGTCATGAGCTATGGCGGCTTGCTCGGCGGATTCCTGAGGGATGAATGGCTCGGGAAGCCAGATCCGTCCCTAGAAACGCTCTCCAACCGCTCGCTGGTCAAGTACCGACTGATCATCGACGAGTGGGGAGGCTGGGAGCGCTTTCAGCTGCTCTTGGCGCAGCTTCATGAAATTGCCCTGGCCCATGATGCATCCATCGCGCAGGTTGCCATTGCGGCGATCCTCGCCCGCCGTCGCGTCGATCAGGTGATCGTCGGCATCAGTGCGCACGGCTACCGCCGGCAGAATGCCGAACTCGCACGCGCGCTAGCACTCCAACCGGACGAGCTCGAGCGGCTGTGGTCCTGGCAATGTCCGATCCCCGGTGGCGTCTACGAGCTCGAGCGAACGAGCGACAAACACGCGCGGATCATGAAGTATGACCTCAATCGACTGGCGGCTCCGGCAACCGCCGCGGTTGCGACGTGAACCTCGACCTGTCCACGCTCGAGTTCGACGCGTCGCCGCTGTGTGCCGCGCGCTTGGACGCTCTCGATCCTTTGCGGCACTTTCGCGATCGCTTCGCGCTGCCTCCCGACACGACCTATCTGTGCGGGAATTGCCTGGGACCACCGGCGCGCGCCGCCGAAGGTTACGTGCAAGAGGTCCTCGCCAGCTGGAGCCGAAAAGGGTTCCGGGCGCACTTCACTTCGCCCGAGAATTGGCTGTCTTACGAGGCGCAGCACTTGACCGCGTTCATGGCGGCGATCGTCGGCGCCGAGCCTCACGAGACCACGCTCATGAACAGCTTGAGCGTGAATCTACACCTGCTGCTCGTGTCATTCTATCGTCCGGAGGGGCGTCGCCGGCTCATTCTGGTCGAGGACGGCGCTTTCCCTTCCGATCAGTTCGTCATCGATTCTCACCTGCGACTGCGCGGGCTCGAATCGGAGACGACGCTGCTACGCCTCGAGCGTGCACCCGACACGGGCCTGCTCGACGAAGTAGAGCTGCAACGGGTTCTCGAAGCGCGGGGCGACGAGATTGCCCTGGTGCTGCTCGGCAATACTTGCTTTCGCACCGGCCAGGTGCTCGACATCGCAGCCATCTGCGCGGCGGCCCACGAGCAGGGGTGCATGGTCGCCTTCGATTTGGCGCACGCGGTGGGCAACGTCGAACTCGAGCTGCATCGCTGGGGCGTCGATTTCGCCGTGTGGTGCACGTACAAGTACCTCAACGGAGGCCCCGGGAGTCTCGGCGGCTGCTTCGTGCACGAACGTCATGGCCGCGAAGTCCCGCTCCAGCGCCTCGAGGGTTGGTGGGGGAACGAGCCGTCCTCGCGTTTCCCCGGCGCGCTGCGCGCCACGTTCCGACCGGCGGAGGGCGCTGCGGCATGGCAGTTGAGCAGCCCGCCAATCGTGGCGATGGCCGCCCTGCGCCCCTCGCTCGGGATCTTTGCCGATGCCGGCATGAGCGCGATACGGAGAAAGAGCTTACTGCTGGGGGCCTACGGCATCTCGCTGATTGACACCTGGCTCCCGGGACTCTGCCGTGTGCTCACGCCACGCGAGCCCAGTCGGCGCGGTTGCCAGCTGACGGTCGCAGTGAAGGCGGACCCGCGCGAGCTCCAAACTTGGCTGATCGAGCGCGGTGTCGTGTGCGACGCGTTCGGGGTCGACAAGATCCGAATCGCGCCCGCGCCTCTATACAACACGTTTTCCGACGTCCACCGATTCGTCACTCGATTGGCGGAGTACTTCGGGCGCACCGCCGACTCGAGCACTGCGCGGACCGCGTCTGCTCCCTCACCCATGCCTCAGCGTGCGAAGCCACTTTCGCCGTTTTCGAACACCCATAAGGAGTAACTCATGTCGACGGCTCTTTTGTATTCCTCCACGACCCTCGGTTCCATCCCCTTGCAGAATCGGATGGTCATGTGTCCGATGACGCGCAATCGCGCCCTTGGCAACGTGCCCAACGAGCTCATGGCCGAGTACTACGGGCAGCGGGCTTCCGCTGGTTTGATCATTACCGAAGGCACGGCGGTGTCGCCCAATTCGGTCGGCTACCCACGCATTCCTGGCATCTACACCCCCGAGCAAGTGCGCGCCTGGCGCGCTTCGGTGGACGCGGCGCATCGCGGTGGCGCGAAGATCTTCCTGCAGTTGATGCACACCGGTCGCATTTCACACGCGAACAACTTGCCCCAAGGTGAAAAGATCGTGGCTCCCAGCGCGCTGGCCGCGAAAGAGTCGATGTACACCGATAGCGCCGGGCCCCAGCCTCTCCCCGTCCCGGAAGCGATGAGCCCGGCTGACATCAAGGCCGCGATTCAGCAGCACGTACAAGCCGCTCGCAATGCGCTGGAAGCCGGCTTCGACGGGGTGGAACTCCACGGCGCAAATGGCTACTTGATCGAACAATTCCTTCGCCCCACCTCCAACCAGAGGACGGACGAATACGGCGGTGACATTGGCGGACGCTCCCGTTTCTTGCTCGAGTTGATCGAAGCGGTCGAGCGTGCCGTCGGGAAACAAAGGCTGGGCGTGCGTCTTTCTCCCTTCGGCGTGTTCAACGACATGCCCCTCTACGAGCAGATGGAGAGTGACTACACGCGCGTCTCCGAGCTGCTCGGTCAGGCCAATGCGACGGCTTACGTTCACCTGGTGGATCACACCAGCATGGGCGCTCCCGCAGTTCCGCAGTCGATCAAACAGACGTTCCGCAAAAACTTCCGCGGCACGCTGATCCTGTCGGGCGGCTACGATGCCCAGAGCGCCGAGCGCGACCTAGCCGCGGGAGCAGGGGACCTGATTGGCTTTGGTCGCCCATTCCTCGCCAACCCCGACCTGCCGACGCGCTTCAGGAGCGGCGCGACGCTCAATGCGCCGGACTTTGCGACTTTCTACATGCCCGGCGAGAAGGGCTACACCGACTATCCGACGCTCTAGCAGCGTCCGCGCACCCCGATTCTCGACGGCTCAGCAAGGCTTTCATGGCGCACACGACGGGTCTCCTCAAAAACATTCTCGATGCCAAGGCGGCCGAAGTCTCTCGGCTGAAGACCGAGCGAACGCTCGCCGAGCTTCGGTGGGAGGCGAAGGCTGCCGATGCGCCTCGGGATTTTCTCTCCGCTCTTCGAACGAGGATTGCGGCGGGTGAGCCCGCGATAATCGCCGAGATCAAGAAGGCTTCGCCGAGCCGTGGTGTGTTGCGCGCGGACTTCCGTCCTGCCGAGATTGCGCAGAGCTATGCACGGGCAGGCGCTGCTTGCTTGTCCGTGCTGACGGATCGCGAGTTCTTTCAAGGCGCCCGCACGGCCCTCGAGGCAGCGCGAGCCGCGTGCAGCTTGCCCGTACTGAGGAAAGACTTCATCGTCGATCCCTACCAAGTGTACGAGAGTCGGGCGATGGGTGCTGATGCCATCCTGCTCATCGCCGCCGCGCTACCGGCCGAATCGATGCACACCCTGGCGAGGCTCGCGCACGAGCTGGGAATGGCGGTGCTCGTCGAGGTCCATCGCGCGAGCGAGCTCGAACGTTCACTCGAGCTTCGCACGCCGCTGATCGGCATCAACAACCGTGATCTGGAGACCTTCAAGGTCGATCTCGGAACTACGCTGGCGCTCTTGCCTGCCATCCCGTCGGATCGGCTCGTGGTGACGGAGAGCGGCATCAAGAGCGGCTCGGACGTGGATAAAATGCGCCGGTGCGGGGTCGGGGCGTTCCTCGTCGGGGAAGCGTTCATGACCGCCGATGACCCGGGCGCAGCTCTCCTCGGCTTGCTCCGCTCGGCAGAAGTCCAGGGGCGTAGTGGCACTCCCGAAGAAGATCAATGCCGGTCGTGAGGACTGAACCTTCGCTCGCTACTCGTACAGGATTGGAGCACCAATGTCGTCATTCGTTCCCGAGCGCAATGTGTTTCTCGACCTCGCTCGACGCGGGGAGCTTGCCTTCGTCTACAAGTCTCTGGTTGCGGACGACCTCACGCCGGTGTCGGCCTATGCGCGCCTTGGCCGCAGGCCGTACTCCTTTCTTCTCGAGAGCATTCAAGGCACGCATCGCTGGGCGACACATAGCTATTTGGGCGTCGGCGAAAACCTCGTATTTCGGGCGCGAGGTCACGAGATCGAGATCCTTCGACCCGAGGGCGATGGCTTCGTCACCATCGAGAAGCGCTGGCACCCAAACCCACTCGAGGCACTCCAAAGCTTGATCTCTCGGCGTCGCATGTCCTCGCACGAGGGCTTGCCTCGGTTCGTGGGCGGCGCGGTGGGCTGGTTGAGTTACGACAGCGTTCGTTGGGCTGAACGCCTGCCTTCGACGCTTCCGGACGAACTGTGTCTGCCGGACGCATGCTTCGTGTTCACCGATACTGTCGTGATTTTCGACAACGTGCGTGGGGAGCTCAAGGTCGTTGCCACTGCCCTTCCGGACGGAGATCCACAACGCGCGTACGAAGATTGCTGCCGACGAGTCGACGCAGTGTTGGAGCGGCTGGCAGACGCGAGGGCAGGTGGCTTGCGGCGCTTGGCCGCGGTTGGCCCCGAACCGCGTTTCACTCCCCGCACCGAACGCGGGGTTTACGAGGCGAATGTCGAGCGGATTCGCGATTATATTCGCGCTGGAGACGCCTTCCAGGTCGTGCTTTCGCAACGCTTCGACGCGCCTCGCGCAGGACTCGATCCGTTCGACGCATATCGGCTGATGCGGATCACGAACCCGTCGCCGTACATGTTCCACCTCGACTTTCCCGAGGCCATCGTGACTGGCGCATCTCCAGAATGCCTCGTGCGAAAGGAAGGTGATCGCATCGAGGTGCGTCCCATCGCCGGCACGCGCAAGCGAGGTCGTAATCTCGAGGAAGATCTGGCGTTGGAGCTCGATTTGCTGCAAGACGAGAAAGAACGCGCAGAGCATACGATGCTCATCGACCTTGCACGCAACGACATTGGCCGCCTCGCCCTTCCCGGCAGTGTCACGCTCGACGAGACGATGCAAATCGAGCGCTACTCCCACGTCATGCACTTGGTCTCCGAGGTGAGCGGTCGTCTCGGTGCTCGACACACCGCCGCCGAAGCAGTGAACGCAGTATTTCCGGCGGGCACCCTCTCCGGCGCACCAAAAATCCGCGCCATGGAAATCATCGAGGAGCTCGAGCCGTGTCGACGTGGGATTTACGGCGGTGCGGTCGGGCACTTCTCCTACACCGGCAACGCGGATTTGGCGATTGCCATTCGCACGTTGGTCACGCGCGAGAACACGTTGCACGTCCAAGCGGGGGCGGGCATCGTTGCCGATAGCCGTCCGGACGCAGAACATCGAGAGTGCGTCTCGAAAGCGCTGGCCGTCATGCAGGCCGTGGAGAGAGCGCGCCGCCCGACTCCTCAGGCGGTCGAAAATGGGACCATCACCGAGGCGGATCGACGCCGGGCATCTACGATCTCACCCACGGGGACCTGAACGCTCATGCTGCTCGTCATCGACAACTACGACTCGTTCACTTACAACCTGGTGCAGTACTTTTCGGAGCTGGGGGAGGACGTGCGGGTAGCGCGCAACGACGCGATTACCGTGAACGAGATCGAGGATCTCGATCCGGATGGCATCGTCGTTTCACCAGGCCCGCGCTCGCCGAACGAGGCAGGGATTAGCCTCGAAGTGATCGAGCGTTTCGCGGGGCGCTTCCCGATCTTGGGCGTCTGTTTGGGACACCAAGCGATCGGGCAAGCCTTCGGCGGGCGTGTGGTTCGTGCAAAACAGGCCGTTCACGGCAAGACCTCTCGAATCTTCCACGACGAAGAAGGCGTTTTCCGTGGCCTGCCCAATCCGCTGCAGGCAACTCGCTATCACTCGTTGGTCGTCGAGAAAGAATCTTTGCCGTCTTGCCTCGAGGTAACCGCGAAGACCTGGGACGACGAAATCATGGGTCTGCGCCATCGCGAGCTTCGCGTCGAAGGCGTGCAGTTTCACCCCGAGTCGTTCCTCACCACGGCTGGCAAGACACTGTTGGGCAACTTCACGCGACATTGGCGGGGGCGCGTGGATGCGAGTCGGGATCTCGCGCAGTAGGCCGCTGAGTTTGAAGTAGCAGTAATGAGGTAATAGGCGCCTGTCCCGGGGGGAAAGGCGACCAGCGACGTTCATCGTCCGCGCCGATGGCAGCGCTCGTTCGCTCGTGCCGCGCGCCGGGCTTCTTTTTCAAAGGGGGGAACGGCTTCCTTTCAAAGCAATGGCCGCCCTCCGTGTCGGAGCAACCCAAATGAGAATGGAAACCATGCACAAGAACACGACAGGAACGGCCATCAGTATCCACAGCCCTTCGACCGATGGGCTCCAAACACCACGGCGGAGCACACTTGCGACCACGTTCGCGATGACTCTGGCGCTCGGTCTCGGCCTGAGCCAAGAGGCTCACGCTCAGACCGTCGCCGCCGCCGCGAATGTTCCCGTCTTCTACGGCGATCGAGCGACCTTGGGCACCAGCACCGTGCGCACTTACGTTCAGCGCGTGCCCAACTCGCCGCCCGTCGCTCTGGGCGTAGAGTTTGGTGCGGAGCTTTTGCCGGGCCTGCCGCCGGAGCCCAACGACGGGAGCAATTGCTGGGACGTCGATGAGGACGGAACGATCGAGCTCGAACACGAATGTGTCGGTGGTCAGGAGAGGGCCCTGTTTTTTCCGCCAGAGGCGGCAGGGACGCCGATCAAGTGGCTGCTCTTCAACTGGGATTCGCATGGCCACATTCCCGCCGGGATCTACGATTCGCCGCACATCGATCTGCACTTTTTCATGCAGGACTACATCTCGCGCAACATGATCCGCCCGGGGCCGTGCGGGCTCGTGATCAATTGCGACGACTATCAGACGGCGAAGATCCCGGTGCCCGCGGCGTATATGCCTCGCGACTATATCGACATCGATGCCATCGAGGCGCGAATGGGCGCACACATGGTCGACCCCTCGAGCCCCGAGCTCCAGCCTGGCGGCAAGTTCACCAAGACCTTCATTTACGGACACTACAACGGCCACATGACTTTTTACGAGCCGATGATCGATCTCGGTTACCTGCTGACGCAGCCGAATACTTGCACGCCCCTCAAATTGCCCGCCGCCTACGAGACAGCGGGTTACTATCCGACCCAATATTGCATGCGCTACGCCGCGGGGCGGAAGATCTACACCATCTCGCTCGAAGGGTTCGTGTACCGCTCGGCTTCTTGAGGTCGACGTCGTCACTCGAGTGAGCCGCCTCGATGACGGATGGGCTCTCCGTGGGCGAGCCCTTGAAACACGACGACCCGTGCTGTGCCGGGGGCGGGAGCGACGAGCGTGAGCTGTCCTGCCCCCAGCAATGCAGCCTGTCGTCGGTGAAGCGAGTGCTCGCCGTAGGCGACAATGCCGTCGACGACGTAGACCACGGTTCGCCAGGAAGCCCCGGCCGAGGCCTGCTTGAAAGAGGCTCCTTGCGCGAGCTGCACGTCCCACATCTCGGCGCGGGTGAGCAGTCGCAGCGGGCTATTGCCGCCCAATATCCTATGTACCTCGACCCCTGCAGACGACTCGTACGGAAGCGCGACGCTTTCTACTTGTTGCCAGTCCGGAGCGACGCCCTTCAAAGCGCGCGGAAGATTGACCCAGAGCTGTAGCCCGTGGGCGGGCGAGTTCCCGGCAGGCATTTCGGAATGGACGATGCCCCTGCCAGCGGTGAAGCGCTGAGCGCTGCCCGCCGTGATCTCGCCCTCGTGCCCCAAGCTGTCGCGATGGTGCAGAGCGCCGGTGAACATGTATGTGACCCCTTCGAACCCGCTATGCCCGTGATCAGGAAAACCAGCGGGCGCCGAGAAGTCGAACTCGACGAAGTACCCGAGCGGATCGAGGTCGGCCCCAGACGCGCTCGGAAGCACTTGAAATAGGCGCGCGTCTGCGCCATCGCGGGTCTCGGTCGCGTCGATGATGCCAAGCATGGGTGCTGGGGCCAGCTCTGTCGTAGCTCGGCCGGCGCTAGCGGAAGTGGTAGCGTTCGTCGCTGCCCCATGCTCGGAAGGTTGTCGCCCCGTGGGTGGAGTGCACGCAAGCATCGCGAATGCGACCGTTGGGAGCGCGCGCGCAACCAGGCCGCTCTCGAGCCGCGACGGTCGAGCTTCATGTGCACTCAACCCCGCCAAAGGACTCCTCCGAGGAGCCGCTCGGGGCGACCGTTGGCTCGTGCGAGCGCGCCGTCGAGCGCGGTGTTATCGACCTCGAGCAATTCGCCGAACTCGGCATCGGTTCCGTCACCGTAGGCGGACAACCCTTCCGACGCGGTTGGCGACTTGGCATCGAACGGAGTCGTGACCAAGCGCTGAAAAGCGCTCACCAGAGTCTGGTACGACTGAGTACCGAAGAGCACGATTCCCGCGCCGTCAGCGGGCTTCATGATCAACGTAGGAAAGCCGCGCACGGGCAGACGCCGCATTTCCGCCAGCTCTTGTTCGAAGAGCCTCTTCGGGGTGCCGGATGCGAGCAGGACGCGAAACAAGTTCACGTCCAGCCCGGTTTCCGCCGCGCACAGTTCGAGGTGCTCCGGGCGGGCCACGTTCTTGGCTTCGAGGAAGATGGCTCGCCGCACGCGGCGCACGAAGGCTTCTTCCTTTTCCGGCGCGAGTAGGCGCGCAGCAAGGCTCGCGATGCAAGCACTGTAGGAGGTGGATGGGGGGTCCACGTTCCAAACCGATCCGTCGAGCGGCTGGCGCGAACGGCTCGCCACTTCGGCCCAGTGAACTGCAACGTCGCTCGGCTTCCGAATACCTGCTCCCGCATCGGAGAACCCGGCCCACCCGGGAAGAAGACCTCCGTAGATATAGTGAACTCGGATCCGCTTGCCGAGGTGGAAGCGAAACTTCCGCCAGGCCGGCTCCATCACCCAGCAGGCCGAACAAATCGGATCTGTCGCGAAGACGATGTCGAGCTCGGGCTCAGCGCCCCTCGCGCGCGGAGGTTCAGACACGATGCACGCTCCTTCATTGATGTTGCACTCGACAGGCATCACGGCTCCTTCTCGTCGTTGTCCTCGGGGCATGCGGTTTTCGACGCTGACCCAACGACGGACAAATGGTATGCCTCGGCCGGGGCATTCCCGGTACTCTCACCCGCCGCTCAGGTCCTGTGCCGATCAGGAAACAATCTTCTCCGTTCCAAGCTTTCGATCGCCTCCAGGGGTTTGCCTTCTTCGTCTGCGCTGTCGAAGAAGGCTCGCTGAGCGCTGCCGCGCGAAAGCTGGGTGTCACTCCCTCGGCGGTCAGTAAACGCGTCGGCACCCTCGAGTCGGCTTTTGGTCTTCCGCTGTTGCAACGCACCACGCGGCGAATCGCACTCACGGACGCAGGCATGCAGCTGTACGAGCGCTGTGTCCGTATTTTGCGCGACGTACGCGAGACCGAAGATATGATCGGCACGCTCAACGATCACCCGCGTGGTCGGCTGATGATCGCAGGTCCGGTCATCTTTGGCGAGATGCACATCGCCCCGGTCCTGCCGAGCTTCATGATGCGTTATCCGGACGTTCAAGTCGATCTCTCGTTGTCGGACCGTTTCGTGGACTTGCTCAGTGAACGCATCGACGTCGCCGTTCGTATCGGCCGTCTAGAAGACTCCTCGCTCCTCGCTCTTCAACTGGCGAAGAACCGAATGGTGGTGTGTTGTTCGCCGTCGTATCTCGAGCATCATCCGGAGCCCGAGGCTCCGGATGATCTATTGCGGCACAATTGCCTGCTGTACACGGTCGCCGGCCGCCAGAATGATTGGCTGTTCCGGATCGAAGGTAGCGACCACGCCGTGCCCGTTACCGGTTCTTTGCGCCTCGATCACGGCGGGGCGCTGCGCGAGGCGGCGATCGGCGGGCTCGGCATCGCGCGCCTCCCGTACTTCATCGTGGCCGACGCGCTCCGCCGCGGAACGTTGCGGCCGTTGCTCGAGGATTTCGGGCCGGCGCCCAGCGGTATCTACGCGATGTATCCGCGGCTCGCCAAGCAGAGCGCCAAGGTACGCGCCTTCATCTCGTTCCTGCACGAGGAGATCCCACGGCGCCTCACGTGAAGGCATTCGGCGAGCGTTTCGCTGGGACGATCGCGCGCAGGCGCTCGAGCACGCGCGCGGCGTGACCTTCGTCGAGCGCACGGGCGGCGCGCAGCGTTCCTTCTCGCAGGCTGACCGCGGCGTCCGCCAGCACCAAGCCGACGGCTGCCGCCATCAAGGTTGCGTTGCGCGCGGCGAGCGGACCGCCGCCATTCAACACCTGCACCATGATCTCGGCATTGAAAGCGGGGTCGCCACCGCGCAACCCATCTGGATCCGTGGCTGGCAAACCAAAGTCCTCCGGCGTGATCTCGTAGCTACGAACGATCGAGCCGTGTAGCTCGGCCACGTGCGTGGCACCGGCCGGCGCGATCTCGTCCAGACCCCGAGCGCCGTGCACGACGAACGCGCGCTGTGAACCCAGCCGACGGTGCACCTCGGCGAGCATCTCGCAAAGCTCCGGTCGGAACACGCCGGTCAGATGCAGGCGCGCGCCGGCCGGATTGGTGAGTGGACCAAGGAGATTGAACAAGGTGCGAATCCCGAGTTCGCGGCGGGCCTCCGTGGCGCGCTGGACGGCTGGGTGGAAGCTCGGCGCGAACAAGAATGCGAGTTTCGTCTCGGCGAGACAACGGCGCGCGAGCTCCGGCGTAGGCGAAGGATCGAGTCCGAGCGCTTCGAGCACGTCGTGCGAGCCCGAGCGCGAGGACTGCGCTCGGTTGCCATGCTTCGCAACGACCACTCCGCTGCCGGCGATCAAGAACGAGGCCAGCGTCGAGATGTTGATGGAGGACGAACCGTCACCGCCGGTGCCGCACGTGTCGACCATCGGGACGCCTTCCATCGGAAGCGCCAGCATGCGCGAGCGGAGGGCCCGCGCCGCGCCGACGAGCTCACTTACCGTCTCTCCTTTGACCCTCAGAGCCGCGAGGAAGCCGGCGATCTGGATGGGAGTCAGCGCGCCTTCCATGATCGCACTCACCGCGCCTTCCGCTTCTATCTCCGAGAGATCCTGATGCAGCGCGAGTCTGTTGAGAACGTCACGAAACGCGAAGGGCGGCGGGGTCGATTCGAGGGCAGTCATTGGCGAGCTCGTAGGCTAGCAACATGGGCCACGGCTGTTTGTTGCCGGGAAGGACCATCACCTGTGCTTGCGAGGACCAATGCGGATCCTGCGCCCGCCTCCAGTCATGGGCTGGAGAGCCACGGTGGCGGGGCGCTGCCCGAAGGAGGCGCAGGCATCGTCTGCTGGCGAGCCCAGGCGCAACCTTGTTCGCTGAGGGGCGGGTGAGGCAGTGAACTGCGTGCCTCTCCTTCAGTAACAGGCTGATGCGACTCGATCGGAGGCGACGCGCCGCCGCGGTTTTCGCAACGGCGCACGTACAGCTCGCTCTCTCCGCAGCCCGACACGCGCATTCGATCCGAGCCGATCTTCTCGTTCTCCACGCGCGTTGCGGGACATTGATGGCGACGCGAGAAGTCTTGCGTCGGTGCGTTGGGTTGAGGCTTGTTGCAGCCGGCCAGGGCTAGGAGAGCCGTGGCAAGCGCCAGCCGTCCTTCGAGCAAGTAGCGTTTTCGCACGATCATTCAGGTTCCAATCATGAGGGGCGGGCAATGGAGCATATCAGTTGGTCAAAGCTGCCAGCAGCGCTACCGGCGCCCGGGCGTCGAACAGGGGTTTTGGTCGGCTCTTCTTCTTTCGAGAGTGGGCGATCGCGGTCCAGCAGCGCACCTCGTATTGGGCGCTGTTCCCGCCTTTCGAGGCTCTCGTGAAGTCGGTCGAAGTGCGACTTGGTCACTCGAAGCACGGCTGTTTTCGCACCTGGAGCAAAATTGCACGCTCAGACGAGCGAAAGCTCACCTGGCACTGATCGGTTGCCACGGTATTGTCAGGGGGTGGAGGGCTAGAGCCATGCGAAACCTGAACCGACGAATCTTCCTCCGAGGGCTGGGCGGAGCGGTCGTCGCCGCGCCGTTCCTGGGTTCGCTCTTCGAGCGCTCTGCGCGCGCGGCCTTCACGGCTCCAAAGCGAACGATCGTGATGTTCACGCACTATGGGCACATCACGAACAAGTGGTTCCCAGCAAAGCTCGACGGCGAGCTGACCGCCGAGGATCTACAGCCGACGACGCTCGCGCCGTTGGCTCCGTTCGCGCGGAAGTTGCTCATGCCGCGCGGCATCCGCACCATGAACGAGTGGACGGTGGAGAACAAAGGAGCCGGTCACGGGCGCGGGCAGGGCAATGACATCCACACGCAACTCACCGGCTCCCTGTTCACCTGCCAACCAGTGACTCCGAACAGCAACGACCCGTTCAGCTTCAATACGGCGACGAAGTTCAATTGCATGCCCATCGGGCCGTCGCTAGATCATGTGATCGCGAAGCAATTGAGCCCCGGCGGTGTTCCCCTGTTGTTGAACGTGACGGGGGTGACGCGCGTGCCCTCGCAAGAGGCGATATCGTACAAGGAAGCGGAAACACTGTTCGATGCGACGGATGTGGCTGAAGCGTTCAATCAGCTCACCGGCTTGTTCAACCCGAGCGGGCCAACGAACGCGGATACTTGGGCCGTTGCCCGGGGCAAGGCGATCACCGATCTCGTCAAAGACGACCTGAGCAGCCTGGCTAGGCAGGACATGAGCAAGTCCGACAAGGACAAGCTCGCGGCATGGATGGATCTGACCAACGACATCGGAAAGATCGTCTCCGCCCAGTGCGACCAAGCGTTGGCTGCCAAGCTGGGGGCCTCGAACCCGCGCAATACCACCGTCGGCGACGGCGACGTAGTAACGCGGCGAATCAACGATTCGATGGACAACGCAGACCTGTATTCGGCGATCGCCGCGTTGACGGTGGCCTGCAACGCGAATCCCGTCGTGGTCTTGAAGTATCCGGGGAACTTCATGTTCTCTGGCCTCGGCGTCAACTCCGACTACGATAATCTGGCTCATCGCGTCGACAGCGCGCGGATGGACGGCCCCTGCGCAGAGGGTGTCATCGACAAGCTGCTCAAAATCGACAGCTATTTCGGCCAAAAGTTCGCGAACCTCGTGAAGATGCTGGACAGCATCAGCGAGGGCGATGGAACAGTGCTCGACAACACCGTGGCAGTTTGGATGAGCGAGTGTTCGGACGGCTGCGCGCGCAACCTGAACAACGCCACGATTATCCAGGCGGGCAGCGGCGGGGGTTACTTCAAGACCGGTAAGGTCGTCGATGTCGACTCCGGCTCGGGTGCAACGGCGGAGCTGATGCTCGGAAACAGCCTCGCGCAATGCACGCCGGGCACCGACATGATGGTGGATGGAATCAGTCAAGCCACGGGCACGGACGTCAAATACGGCAACGCCCCCGTGAACAAGTACTTCTGCAACATCATGAATGCCATGGGCTTGAAGGCCGACAAAGACGGCTTTCCCGCGAAAGACGGACCCAGGGGCGAAGTCACTCACTACGGCTATTCCGATCGGACCGAGGACTTCTGCGGCGGCGCAGGCGCGAACCCTGACGCGGGGATCCACGATCCGGGCGCGTTCGAGCGGCTCAAGGCGTGAGCACTCCTCGCTATCGCCTCGGTACTCGCTCCGCTCGAGTCGCGTGATGCGATCGAGTCGCAGTATTTGAGTCGAAGCGTGCCGAAACGACCACGGCCCGTCGCTCGGAGAGCGCGAGCTGTCGTTTCCGGGAGACACTGGACCTCCCCTCGTCGGCCCAAGCACCCAGTGTCTTCGATGTAAATCGCTGATCTTATTGGTGTTAATGGTCCTAGGTTGACAGGTTCAACCAGTTGGCACGGACCCTGCTCTTCGCCGGAGTGCGGCGTATCGCTGCGCTTTCAACGGAGGAGAGAATGCGAACATGGGCTGTGCTGTCCTTAGCGACGGCGCTGACGGGATGGGTTTGTTCAACGACTGCGACGGCGCACGCCGCTGGTCTATTGAAGCCAGTGAACTCGAGCGACGCGTCACCGCAGATCGTCGAGCACGCGGTGAAGGTCGTCATCAACAATGGGTTCGCGCGGACGGAGGTGAGGCAAACGTTTCACAACGCGAACGCGACTCCGATCGATGCCGTCTATGAATTCCCCGTGCCGCCCGATGCGGCGCTGTCGGAGATGACGATCGAATCGGGAGACCACGTGCTGCATGGTGAGGTCGTAGGTCGAGACAAGGCGCAGCAGGTGTATGACGCGCAGGCTGCGCAGGGAGCGCAGGCGGGGCTCGCGAAACAAAACGGGTATCAGAACTTTCAGTTCTCCGTCGCAAACATCCCGGCGGCGGGCGATGCTTCGCTATCGTTCGTGTACTACGAGCCCGTGAACATCGATACGAACGTGGGACGCTTCTTGTACCCGCTCGAAAACGGTGGCACTGACGAGTCAGGATTTTGGGGAACGAGCGAAGAATCGGCCGCGGTAGGCAAGTTTAGCTTCGATCTGGAGTTGAAGAGTGCGGTGCCCGTGCTCGACGTGCGCGTGCCGCAAGTCCCGGCCGCGGCGGTGCAGGATTTGGGCGGCGGGCACTATTCGGTGCATTTCGACGTGCTTCCGAGCGCGCTCACCAGTGATGTCGTCGTGTATTACAAGCTGCAGCCGGACTTGCCGGGCAGCGTTCAGCTGGTGCCGTACCGGCCCAAGGGTGGCTCGCCGGGCACGTTCATGATGCTGGTGACGCCCGGCTTGGATCTGCCAGCGATCGAACACGGGTCCGACTATGTGTACGTGCTCGATTTTTCGGGCAGCATGGAGAGCAAGCTTGCCACGTTGAAGCAAGCGGTGATCGACGCGCTCGCGCAACTCGGACCCGAAGATCGCTTTCGCATCGTCGGTTTTGCAGACAGTGCCTTCGATATCACGCAAGGGTTGCTGAACGTAAACGCGCAGAACCTCGCCACGGCCAGCCAAACACTGCTTTCTTATGGTGTGCAAGGCGGAACCAACTTGTACGCGGGCCTGAGCGCAGGCACGGCCGACCACGACCCCGAGCGCGTCACTACCGTGTTCTTGGTCACCGATGGCGTGGCCAACGAGGGCATCGTTTCTGCGCCGGACTTCGTCGCCTTGGAACGCGAGTGTGACATGCGCATTCATGGGTTCTTGATGGGAAATAGCGCCAATTGGCCGTTGATGGAGGTGATCACCGAGAGCAGCGGTGGCTTCT
>Ga0164309_10000014_pt1 | contig 99356 bp, 74 predicted proteins | sample Whisoiple_247_MG_FD_109984 | JGI IMG/M metagenome (GOLD analysis project Ga0164309, IMG submission 109984) | Soil microbial communities amended with fresh organic matter from upstate New York, USA - Whitman soil sample_247_MG | ecosystem: Environmental > Terrestrial > Soil > Unclassified >... | reverse complement strand
CTCGCGCCCGAGAAGCAGGTCGTCAGCTACATCAACGCGGGGGCAACCTACCACTGGTAGGCACGCACCGTCTGTCATGAGGACTCGTGAAACCTCGAGGTAATCGCGTGAATACCCTGAAAACCCGCAATGGCAACGGCGCTTGTTTCGGGCTGTGCGTGGCCGCCGCGATGCTCTGCGCGCGCCCGGCTTCCGCCGAGGTGACGTTGCTCGAACAGGATGGCTGGCGATTCACCTTCGATGGTCGCATCAATGCGTTCTTGAGCGTTGGCAAGGGCGACGACTTTCCAAAACCGACGCCAGGTTCAGCCGGTAAAGATCACGACGTCATGGGTTTGAACCGCTTGGCGCGAGCACCGGACGTCGGCTGGAAGAGCTCGGAGCAGGCGGACGCAAGCGGCCAATACTTTGCGGCGCGAATCCGCAGCGGCATGTTCGGCAACGTGCTCGGCTTCGGCATCGCGCGCGAATTGACGCCCAACACGCAGATCAAAGGTTACATCTCGATTTGGTCGACCGTCGAGAGTCCGGGGCGTGACAAATGGACGGCTGTAATCCCGGTCATGCGCGAGGGCTATTTCAACGTAGCTGGGCCGTGGGGCAGCGCCACAATCGGCAGGACATTCGGCTGGTTCGGTCGAACGTCGACCGACATCGATATTCTGTACGGTCATGGCTATGGCGTGGGTTTACCTTGCACTGACGAACTCGGCCCGGCGTGCGGTCACATCGGTACCGGCGTTGCGTTTCCTGGCTACTCTGCTGGCTTCTCCTACTCGACGCCGAGCCTTGGAGGGCTGCAGCTCCACGCGGGCATCTACGATCCGATCGTGTTCACGCCGACTTGGAAGCGCGCCCCATGGCTGCGCCCCGAAGGCTCGCTGACCTTCGAGACGAAATTGGGACACGGCGGCCTGCTCAAACTCGGGGTTGAAGGCATGTTTCAGCCGCTCGCGCGTGTGAACCAAGTGACCGTCACCGCCCCGGATGGCAGCACGAGCACCGTGCCCACCGCGGAATCGACCTCGGTCTGGGGTGCAGCTGGCGGCGCTCGCTTCGAGATGGGCCCGGTGCGCATTGGCGCCTCGGCGTTTCGCGGGCGTGGTGTCGGCATGACTTATGCGCTTCAGAACACGACCGCGACACTGAGCACGAAGACCGGCGAGCTGCGGACCTTCACCGGAGTTTACGGTCAGGGGGCCCTGATGTTCGGAAAAGTCCATCTGGCCGCCGGTGGCGGTGTGGCTTCAGCCGATCAGCTCGCGAGCGATCGTTTAGACACTTCCCTCAGCGTCATTCATCAGCAAATCGGCATTTCTGGCGCAGTCTACTATCACGTGACCGATAGCGTCGTGTTTGGGCTCGACTACTTCCGACTGATGGCGCGCTGGTACGGCGCGCCCAGGTCGGTGCTGGATATGGACGGAAACCCAGTGCTGGCGGACGGGTCCTTGTTGCCCGGCGAGAAGCAGGACATCAACTTCGTCAACTTGGGCGTCACCTATCATTGGTAATTGTCGAGCACGCTTTCCCGGTCCGGCACCTGCGGGGACGTGGGCGAAGATTTCTGATCAAAATTCCCGGTTCGAGGTCACTGACACTCCGGGCAGCGCGGCCCCTTTGGATGAATTCATGACAAGTCGTAGCGCACACTCTCTGTTTGGCTGCTTTCTCCTCGCTGTGCTCGGTTCTGGCTGTTCAGGCTCGCAGCCTGCGCCGGCTTCCGCGGCGACTCCCGCCGTTCCTGTCTCCAACACCGCTAGCCAAGCGGTCGAGGCGGCCACTCCGGGTTCGGCAGAACTCAATGACCGTCCCAAGGAGCAAGCGATCAGCGAGGCCCCGTACGGAACTGCCGGCGGCATCGACGTCAAGATCTACACCCTGAAGAACAAGCACGGCCTGGTCGCCAAGATCACCAACTACGGCGGCATCGTCACCGAATTCCATGCACCGGACCGAACCGGAAAGATGGCGGACATTGTGCTCGGTTACGATCGCCTCGACGACTACTTGAAAGGGTCGCCCTATTTCGGCGCAGTGATCGGTCGCGTCGCAAATCGCATCAGGAACGCGCAATTCACGTTGGACGGCAAGAGCTACAAGCTCAACGCCAACAACGACAAGCACACGCTCCACGGCGGAAAAGTCGGCTGGGACAAAGTGGTCTGGGTGGGCGAGGTGCAGGAGAGTGAAGCCGGCCCGTCGCTCAAGCTCAGCTACGTCTCCAACGACGGCGAAGAGGGTTTCCCCGGTCGCGTCATTGCTCACAACACGTACACGCTGACCAACGACGATCAGCTCAAGATCGAGATGGACGCCACCACCGACAAGCCGACCATCGTCAACATGGCGCATCACAGCTATTGGAACCTTGGTGGCCATGACTCCGGTCCAATCACGGACGAAGAGCTGACCTTATTTGCCGACCAATACACCCCCGGTGATCCCGTACCTGACGGCAAGATCAAGCCCGTCAGCGGAACTCCGTTCGACTTCACGTTGCCCAAGACCATCGGCAAAGACTTGAAAGAGGCCGGTGGCAAGCCGCTCGGCTTCGATAGCAACTGGATTGTGAAAGGCGACCCGCACACCCTGCGCCCGGTGGCGCGCCTCAAAGATCCGAAGACGGGGCGGGTGCTCGAGCTGTCGGCTGATCAACCCGGAGTGCAGTTTTACTCCGGCAACTTCTTGGACGGCAGCAACAAGGGCAAAGGCGGCGCTCTGTATCGACAGTACGCCGGCCTGTGCCTCGAATCGCAGAGGTTTCCGAATTCGATCAATGTTCCTGCGTGGAAGGATCAAGTGATCCTTCGGCCCGGAGTCGACTATCGACACACGATGGTGATCAAGTTTTCTGTCGAGTGAGAAAACGGGCATGAAGAACAAGGTCAGCTTCGGCATCATTGGCACAGGTGGTATCGCAGCGGACTTCTGCGAGGCGCTGCGCGATTCACCGCTGTGTGAGGTCGTGAGCGCAGTCGGATCGTCGCCGCAAAAGAGCACAGCGTTTTGCGAGCGTTTTGGGTTGGAGCGCCCGGCCGCGACGCTTACGGACCTACTCTCGGACGCGACGGTCGACGTCGTGTACGTGGCGACTCCACATCCGCTGCACGAAGCGCAAACCTTGGCATGCATCGAAATGGGCAAGCACGTGCTGTGCGAAAAGCCGCTCACCGTCGATGCTGCCAGCGCTGAACGTGTCGTGGAAGCCGCCCGACTACGTGGCACGTTCCTGCTCGAGGCCTACATGTATCGCTGTCATCCGTTGCTCGACGCACTTCTCGAGCGACTGCAGCGCGGGGACATCGGCCAGCTGCGTCACATCAAGGCTGATTTTGGCTTTCGCGTGCCACGCGACGCGAAGGGGCGTTTGTTCGATCTCGCGCAGGGCGGTGGCGGCATCTTGGACGTGGGCGGATACGCGATGTCATTTGCACGGCTGCTCGCAGGCGTTGTCACGAGACAGCGCTTCGCAAAGCCCACTCGTCTCGATGCCGTCGGTTTCAAAGGTCCAACTGGCGCGGATGAGATCTCGACCGCCATCATCGCTTTCGCTTCGGGACTCACGGCTACGCTGACCTGCGCGGTGCACCACCGCGTGGGCACCGAAACCGTGCTCTATGGAGAGCGCGGACGCATCGTGCTCTCCGACCCTTGGATCCCGCGGGGGATTCGGCAAGGGCTGCAATCGAGCTTCAGCGTACTTCGCGAAGGCGAGGACGAAGAGGTCGTCAACATTGTCACCGCGCGTTCCACCTACGCCCTTCAAGCGGAGCTCGTTGCGGGCGTGCTGCCACGTCTCGAAGCTCCTTGGCCGGCGATGACCTGGGCCGACACGCTCGGCAACATGCGTGCCCTCGATGCATGGCGAGCTTGCCTGACTTGATACCGTGTTTGTGTTCACGCGAGCCATTCCCTCAGTGCTCTCTCTGATCCCTTGGCGCATTTGGCAACCAGGCATGTCTTTCACGATGAGGCGTCCTCGCCGACCTCGACAATCGAGCTGCTTTCGCTCGCGGATGACGCAACCCTCGCCAGCGCGCTGATCGAAAAAAACGCGGCAGCACCGCGCGTCGCCTGGACGCGATTTGCGCCTCTCGTCCGCCGGATGCTGCGCCGCTCGTTGGGCCCAAAGCACGAAGTCGAAGACGTCGTCCAAAACGTGTTCCTGTGTTTGTTTCAACGCGTGCACACCTTGCGAGACCCGGTTGCGCTCAAGGCATTCGTCATCGCCATCACTGTGCGTATGATCCGTTATGAGATCCGACGCGCACGCGTTCGACGTTTGGTCGGTCTGTCGCACACGTCTGAACTGCCGGACTTGCGCGTCGTCAATGCCGACAGCGGCTCCAGGCATGCGCTGATCCATTTCTATCGCACCTTGGATCGCCTGAACGCGCGCGATCGCACCGCTTTCGTGCTGCGCTTCATCGAAGGGATGGAAGCTGCCGAAGTCGCTACTGCGATGGCCGTTTCCGTTCCGACTGCGCGGCGCTGTTTCACTAGAGCATGGGAACGGGTCACTCTTCTTGCACAACGAGATCCTTTTTTAGTTGATTACTTGAGCAAGCTCGAAGTCACCTCGTCATGAAGAACGGCAATGAGCGAGGACGATGAGACCCTGACCGCCGAGCTAGTGCGGCTCGCTCAGCGAGAACTGAACGGTGATTCGCCTCTTTCGGACGATGCTGGATTCGCGCGGCTGGAAGCGCGGGTTTTGCAGCCACGGCGTCTTTGGCCCAAGCGAGCGCTGATCGGAGGCTCTGCCTTGGTGCTGGCGGGCGCCGTGGCGTCTGCGCTCATTCTTCAGCTACGCACGCGGCCACTGACCTTCGACGTGGCCGGTTCGACGGTCGGGGAACGCGGGCAAATCTTCGCCCAAGCCAGCTCGCGCGTTCGCTTCTCCGACGGCTCGGAGGCAGACCTGGCTAGCGGAACCGAAGCAAGAATTCAGAACCTGACCGCGCACGGAGCGGAGGTGATTCTGAGCAGTGGTCGCATGCGCTTCCACATCATGAAGAAACCCCAGGCGTCTTGGAAAGTCGCGGCGGGTCCCTACGAGGTGCGAGTGACGGGTACGGCGTTCGACGTGAGCTGGTCGAACGAGACACAGACATTCGATCTACGCATGGAGACTGGCTCGGTCATTGTTACGGGGCCAATGGCGCGCGGCATTCCACTCAAGGCAGGGCAGCACCTATTCGGAGGCGCCGCCATGGGGCAGCTCCTCGTCGAAAGTGGCGGTGCGACGAGTGTACTTGCGCCCGCGCCCGACGTCGCAGCGGTCTTGTCCTCGGCGACGGCGCTCGATTCTCGAATCGAGCCTGCGCGTGCGTCTCCGGCGCCTTCCGCCATTCCTCTAGTACCGCACGCGAGCGCAGCCGCTCATGCCTGGAGTCGTCAAGTTGCGGACGGCCGTTTCAATGCGGTGCTCGAGCAAGCCGAGCGCCGCGGCTTAGACCGCACTCTGGCGACAGGCACACTCGCGGAGCTGTCTGCCCTTGCTGACGCCGCTCGTTACGCCGGTCAAAGCCCATTGGCCAAGCGCGTCTTGCTCGCGGAACGACAACGCTTTCCGGGTTCGAATGCGGCGCTCGATGCCGCATTCTTTCTCGGTCGGATCGCCGAGGATAGCGGTGCGGGTGGTACCGATTGGTACGAGCGATACCTGAGCGAGAGCCCGCGTGGGGCGTTTGCTTCACAAGCTCACGGTCGCAAGATGATGTTGTTGTACAAGCAACGCGGTGCCGCGGCAGCCAGCCCGGCCGCGACTGAGTATCTCTCTCGCTATCCCAAGGGTCCGTACGCCGCCACCGCACGTAAGCTCGTTCAGGAGTCCCAATCCGCGCACACGCCATGAAATGGCGGAGCTGGCTGATGCAGCTCGCGACTTGCGGAATGCTCAGCCTGGCGAGCGGTCGCGCGCTCGCGGAGTATCGTCATCGCGTCGTGGTGCTCGAGCATGAAGACGACGATGATGCCGGAAGGGAGATCACGACGCGCGTGCGCGCCGAGTTGGGCGCAGCCGGCTTCGATGTCGTCGTGTTGCCGAGCACGGACGAAGATCCGAAGCGAGCCGTGGAATCGGCCGGGCACGAGCTCCACCCCGCGTCGGTGTTGCTCGTCGAACGTCTGCTGTCGAACAGCAATGGCAAAAAGCATGCTGCGGGAGCCGAGCTCTGGCTCGCCGATCGCATGCTGCGCAAGACCTTCGTTCTGCGACTGAAATCCCGGGAGGATGATCTGCGCGGGGAACCTGCTCGTGTCGCCGTGCAGGCGGTCGAGCTCGTGAAGGCTCGCCTTGCCGAGCTCGCCGTCACGCGCGACCAAGAGCCACCACTACCACCCCGTTTGCCACCTGAACGGAGTCTGCCTGCCGTGCCCGCGCAACGCAGCCGGCACGCGAACCTGACGCTCGGCGTTGGCTTACTCGAGGGCTTTCAGGAAGACGAGCAGGTGCTGACGCCAGTGTTGCGGTTGGCGGGGACGCTACCTCAGCATTGGACCGGCGAGAGTTTGGTCATCGATCTACGAGGTAGCTTCGTGGGACTCGGGCGGGCTGCTCGAATCGAGCAGGGAAGCGATGCGGCGACCGTGCGTCACAGCATCATTGGTTTCGATGCCGTGGCGCGTTTTCTACCGCGTGGCGTCGCGCAGCCATTCCTGTCCTTCGGAAGCGGCTTGCTCATCCTGGACGTCATGGGAGATGCAACCGATCCCGCTCGTAATGCCTCGGATCACGTGACCTCGGGTTTAGTCAGCATCGGTGGTGGCCTATGGCTCGAGCCCTTCGAGGGCTTTGGGATCGTTCTCGAGGGACAACTGATGAGTGCTTGGAGCAAAACCGTGCTGCGTATTGCGGCTGAAAACGCAGCCGAGATAGGAGCGCCGCTGTTACTCCTGAGCAGCGGCCTGGTGGCGGAGTTTTGATGACGAAAACCGCGTTGATTCTAGTGCTGCATTGCGCATTCGCCTGTGAGCCTCATGTGGTTGATGCGGTGCGAGAGGCGCCCGAACCGCCTCCTCCGGGGCCGCTCGAGACCACGCTGATTCACCGCTACAGCTTCGACGGCGAAGGCCACGAAGTGCGCGATTCGAAGGGCGCCGCGCACGGGCAACTGCTCGGCACCTCGCTCTCCGGCACCGGCGAGCTAGCGTTGGTCGGCGAGCGTTCTGGTCAATACGTGAACTTACCGAACGGAATCGCGTCCGGCTTGCGCGACGCCACGTTCGAAGCCTGGCTCACCTGGAATGGCGGCGACCCTTGGCAGCGCATTTTTGATTTCGGGAACAGCAGTAGCGGGGAAGATTCCCCCGGTGACACTGGAACCAAGTACCTGTACCTGACTCCCGCATCGGCGCGCGATTCGGCCAACATGCTGACGCCCGCTCTGCATCTTGCCTATTCGCTGGCCGGTAAAGGCGGAGAAAGCATCTGCGAGGGCCCGGCCCCCTTTCCCTCGGATGTGGAGACACACGTCGCCGTGGTGATCGATGAGTCCGCGCAGAGCATGGTGATCTATCAAGACGGCTTGCAACTCGCTGATTGCGCGCTCGCCCACCCCCTGTCGGCGATCGATGACGTGAACAATTGGCTCGGCCATTCGAACTACGTTGCCGACGTGGATTTGTCCGCCACGTTCGACGAATTTCGGATTTACAGCGCCGCGTTGACGGCGAGCGAACTGAGCGCCAGTTTCAACGCGGGGCCTGACGCAGGCTTGTGACGAACAGCAAGTGCGCGGTTCGCTTGCGAGTCATGGTTTCTGCACGGCTCCAATGTCGGGTGCCGACGCGGGCAGCGCGGTTCCAAAAAAGTCCTTGCCGCCATTGTTTGGCATGACCGAACCGGCCTTCAGCGCAGCTGAACCCGCACCCAACTTGTACCCGCTGAGTGACGAGAACGCAGGTCCCGCCTCGCTGCCGTTGGTGCCTCGTCCGGGTGCCGTCAGCAAGGGATCTTTCTCGATGGCGAGCGTGTCCGAAGTGGGCGCGCTGACGTTCGAGCCAAAGTAGAGATTGTTTCGATAGACGATGCCGCCGCCGGTCGTGAGCACTGCGTTCGTTTTCGTGGAGACGAAGAGGTTGTTCGTCAAAACGTATGCAGCCGCGAGCGAGTCCCCGTAGCCGTAGGCAAGGCTCGCGTTGTTCTTGTCTTCGTAAAATGTGTTGTTGTAGATGGCGCTCGTTGCCTTGCTGTCGGAGTGCAAGTACAGCTGATAACGGCTGCTGTTCTGGATGATGTTGTAGCGAACGACCGAGTCGCCGAAGGCGAATTGGCAGAGCAGAATGCCATCGCCATTGTCGTGAACGTAGTTGTATTGGATGATCGACTTGGTGGTGGCTCGGTCGGTGTCGATGCCGTTCGAATCGGCGCCGCCAGCCTTCTTGATGGTTCCGTACGTCTCGTTGCTTTGAACCGTGATTGAATCGGTGTTGTACAGCTCGATGGCGCTAGTGCCGGCTTCAGCGATCACGTTCCCTTCGATCGTGCCGCCTTGGGTTCCGGTCAAGTAAATGCCATTGCACCCCAGTTTGGCAGTGTGCTGGTTGATGTAGTTGTTCCGAATCACCACCTTGGTGTGTGGACTGAACTGTGCGTCGCTAGCGGAGTCGCGGACGCCCCAGTGAACGGAGCCATCGAGCTGCTTGAAGACGATCCCAGCGAACGAGCAGTCCTTGATGACGTTGTTTTCGATCAGCACGTCGTTGAACAAGGTCTTTACCGGTTGCGCGGCGGCTGTCGCGATCTCGAATACGATGCCGCCAGTGCGCTTGGACGCATCCCAGCCAGTCTTGAACGTAACCCCGGGAGCGTTATCAGCCACGTCCCCGCCAATCCAATTCACCTCACCGGTCACGTCGTGGACGAAGCAACCGCGAATCTGCACGTGGCTCAACGTGCCCGCATCGCGACCCACGACCGAAATGCCGCGATAGTCGCCAGGCGCGGCCTTCTGATTGGTGACTTCGAGATTGTTCAGCTCGACGTACGCGAAGTTTTCGAGAACGACGCTATCCTTGTCCGCGCTTCCTGCGGCGATCTTTGGTCGATCACCCGATCCATACTTGTCGATCACGACCGGGGCCGCGCTGCTGCCCGAACCCTGCGGTTTGAGCTGTCCATTCCAAATTCCCCCGGCACGCAGACAGAGCCGGTCGCCTGCCTTCAGCGGGGTTGCGTTGGCCTTGGTCAAGCTCCTCCAGGCGGTCGCGGGTGTCTTGCCATCATTTGCATCGCTACCGCCTTTGTCGTCGATGAAGTAGCCAGGCGCGCTCTCACTGCATCCCGCGCTGGCACTGTTTCCTGCTGAACCGGCGGCGCCAGCGAGCTGCCCACCCGAGCCGGCAGAAGCGCCCAGCATCCCGGCAGAGCCGCCGGTCCCAACATCACTGCCACCGCTCGCCCTGCTCGCACCGCCGGCAGCCGGTGCAGCGCCGCTCGACGACGTTGAACCGCCCGCGGTGGTCCCGCCTTGGTTGGAGGTACCAGAAGGTGCCCCGCCGACTTCCGCGGTCGACCCGCCGCCGCCCGTATCAGGCAGAGCGGCACCGGTGCGGGCGGAGGAGCACGCTGCAATTGCGGCAACGACCAGGACGACGCTGGCCCGACACCAGCCTTGAAACGCGCAGCAACTCGGCCGGTTGAACGAGGACATCGATTGCGATCAGGGGCGGCGACTCCGAGATCTTTCCGGCGCGTTGCCCTTTCAGGGCGCGGCGGGCACGGCCTTCAACAAGCTCGCGAGCGAGAGATTCTGAGCGTAGGCGTCTGCCATGGCCAGTTGGTCGATGGTCTTGGCCCCCAGCTCTTGCAGGTGCGTGTTGTCGGTGACGCCATTCGGGTAATTCGGCGACTGCCCTGCTTTGAGGATCAAAAATAGCTTGCTCGTTTCCGCCTGTCCGATGCGCTCGAAATAGGTCTTGGTCAGTGCCGTCAAATCGATCAAGTCGACCTTGAGGGAGCCGGCGAGTTCGCGCACCGCCGGAGGGTAGGCTCCGTGCGTATCCGATAGCTTGGTCCCATTCCAGTTGTTGCGATTGATCGAGGTAAGCAGGATTGGCGTCGCCTTCTTGGCGCGAGTGTCGTTGACGTAGGTCGTGAGGAATTGCTTATAGGTCGTTTGCGGATCGGTGAAGAGCGTTGGCTCTGCGCTCTTCTCGTCGTTGTGTCCAAACTGAATCAGCACGTAGTCTCCGGCCTTGAGCGCGTCCTTGATGGGCGTCCAAGCGTGCTCTTCGAAGAAGCTCTTGGAGCTGCGACCGGAGAGCGCCTTGTCGACTACGGTTGCACAATCGCTCGAGAACAAGCCGCCGAGCGATTGACCCCAGCCCATTCGAGGGTAGAGGTCGCTCGCATACACGCTCATCGTCGAGTCACCGATCATGTAGACGGTGACCGACGAAGCAGGCTTTCCCGTACAGACTCGGCCGCCTGAGTTGCCGCCGGAGCCGGCGGCGTTTGCGGCTCCCGCACTGCCGCCAGCGCCGACGCCGCCTGACGTAGAGCTTCCTCCGTTGGCGCTCATTCCGCCCGCGGTCGAGCCGATGCCTGCAGAACCACCGGGGCCGCCCGACGTACCACCGTGCGATTCCGCCGAGCCACCACTTTCCACTGGGCTCATGGAACCCGCGCTCCCGCCCGAGTTCGCCGAGGTACTGGTTCCGCCGACAGGCACCGTGTCCGCGTGCCCGCCGACCGCGTTGCTTCCGCCTAGGCCAAGTTCGCGCTCTTGTGGTGACGATTCAGCGCCGCAGGCCGAAGCAACCGCAAATAAGAGGCCGCAAAGCGGAAGCAGTGCGTAGTTCACACCCTTCAGGTCGCGCGCGGGGGGCTCGACGGGTCAGAAATCTCGAAATATTTCGCCTGCGACCCGCCCTAGTTCGCGGTTTCTAAGCAGTGCCGGCGGATATAGCGGCGTAGTCCGGAATCGAGCTCTTCGTCGTAGTACCGCTGCGCGGCGGCGCGAGTCTCGGCCCCCGGTCGCTCGATGCAATCGGCGATTAACCCGTAGCCGTCCTGCAACATGTGAGCGTCTTCCGGGTACTCTTCGCGGTACTGCGCGAGCAATGCACGCAGCCCAGCTGCATCGTTCACGTCCATGGCGCCGTTCAGATCGCCAATCAGGTTGTTTTCGCGAAAGATGCGCTGATGTTGAGGGGTGAGGGGATGAGGGGCCATGCCCCTCGCATCGACTTGGGCAGAGCCTGCAGGCCGGATTGGCACGCCCTCGCGCGTGAATTGCGCAGGCTTGGTCTGTTGCGCTGGAGGCTCGACGACAGCTGGCGCAGGCTCGACACTGCGCTCAGCAGGCTCGAGTGCGGCCTCTGGTGCGGTCGGTCGTGGACGCAGCAACCACGCCACTCCAGCCAACGCGAGCAGCGCGAGCAGTGCCCAGCAGTAGCGACGAAGAGTTTCCAAATCAGGGCTTCGTGACGGTCCAGGTCACCGTTTGCACAGAGTTCTTCCAAGCCGTGGCCTGACAGTAGTTCCCTTTGACTGACGCAGGGCAGGTACTGGTGCGCAGCTTGACCAGATCCATCGACGCGTTGTCGTAGGCTTTGGCCGAGATCATGTGTGTGCCGGCAGCAAGCCCTGCCGTCGAGAAGCTGGTGCCGCCGTTGACCGTGGTCATGCCATCAATCGTCCAGTCCACGTTGATCACGGCGGGGTCAACTACGTTCACCTTCAGGGTAGCCGGATTGCTTGCCGCGCCCTCGGGCGGTTCCGTCGAGTCGATGGGCTTTACCGCGCGCCAAATGCCGAAGATCATTTGCTCGCGGGACACCGAATTGAAGCTCGTATCGAGCGGGATCTTCGCGAGGTCGCTGCCACCGAACAAGCTGTTCATCATCGAGTTGCAAGAAGGTCGATACTGACCGGTGCCGAGGTAGCGACTCCCTTGCCAGGTGCCTTGCGCGCCGGTCGCGCCCTTATCGGGCACTTTCAAACCCTTCTGGGTGGTGCCGAGCCAAAGGTCCCATTTGCCGTCTGTCGTGGTGCAGTTGCCGGCGGAGTTCATCTCCGCCTCGGCGTTGCCGCTGTCGCCGCAACTCGCCTTCTGTCCTTGGCAGCCTGTTTGGCTGCCATACTCATCCGCCAGCTGGTGGAAGCCGTGCCCTCCTTCATGCAACGCAGCGCCAGCGGCGTCATCGCCGGCCCCTGACCAGAGCATGAGGTAGCTGCCCGTGTTTTCCCACTTGTTCTGGTTGAGAACGACGGCCTTCCAATCGACTTCGAAAGTAGCTGGCACCTTCGCTTTGATGTAGGCGTTCACTTTGGTCTCGTTCACTTTCGCCAGACGGTCACCACCGTTGCCGCCATCGAACGCAGTCGGACCGTTACCGATGCCGTCATTTTCGCTGATCGCCTTCATCACGCAGATGTTGACGAAGTTGCGGTAGCGACCGTACGGCTCACCGCTCTCGTGCTCGAAGCGTCGCTTGAGGGCAGCCGCGATGTGAGTCTTGAGCGTCGTCTCGACCGTCGTCGCGGTGTAGCCGTCACCGAGAATGAGGTAGTTGATGCGGTTCTTCGGATTTCCGTGATTCTCGACTGCCCAGCCCTCGGTCCCGCAATCGAGCGGGGCGAGCGCAGGTGCGCCGCCCGAGCCGCCGCCAGGAATGAACGATGAACCGCCGGTGCTGGGGCCAGGACCAGCCCCGCCCACAGCTGGCGCACCACCCGTCACGGGAGTTTGGCCACCGGATGCTCCGCCACTACTCGTCACGGCACCGCCCACGCCGCTGCCGCCTGATGCGACGCTCGAGTTCCCGCCACTGCCGGCAACCGCCATGATCGGCGCGGCGCCAGCTTGTGACGCGCTTTTGCCGCCCGCCGAGGGGCCGCCGTCGTTGGCGTCTTGCGCACCGCAGGCAAGACAGAACGGTAGAACCAGCAGCGGCCTTCGCTTGAAGAGCCTGATATGTCGTGAGCGAGGTGCGCCCCCGATCGACGCAGTCCGGAAAAATTCAGCTAGCCGCGAAGCGCGGGGCAACTGCTCAGGGCACATAGATAGAAAGTGCCGGCGCTAGCTTTTCGTTGATCAAAAATTGACAAGAGCGCGAGGCGACGAGCAAGCAGCTCCCCAAAGTAAACTCGCTTCACGATGCGCTCGCGTCTCTAGTGCGAGGCTTGTCCGCCGGTCGCCTGCAGAGGCGGACCACTAGGCATTGTGGCGGGGTGACCCTCACACAGCTTCGCCGATGCGCTTGGGCCCGAGCCCTGACAGATGCCCGCGCTATTGCAGAAGTCTCCAGCGCACTGTGCGGAGTCTGCGCAGGCCTCGCCGAGGGCACGTACCGGCACGCACTTGGCGGCGGAATCACAGTAGGTCCCAGCCGCGCATTGAAAGGGATTCTCGCACGGCCCACCACTGACTGATTGCTGTTCGCACCGCCACGATTCCATGTCGCAAAACAGACCGTCGCTCGCGAAGCATGTGCCTTCCACAGGTTCCGGCTCGCCCGCGATCCCCTCGCGCACGCACACGCCGCCCTCGGCGGCGCAGGTTTGGCTGCAGCTCTGTCCGAGACGCTTGTGGAGAAAGCGCGGCTCACCCGCGACGCACACGCCAGAGTAGTCGTACCCGGAGTCCTCTTCGTAGTGCCTCAGGCACGTCAGGGGCGCGTCGGGGGTCGTGGCACAACCGTGGCGCGGGTCGCACTCTCCGCCGAGCGGCACCGTGCCATGAAATAGCCCATCGCAGGCGTCAGTCAGGTAGCGGTCGCGGTCGGCTCGGCAGCCGTCGCTGACCTGTCCGATCGCGTCCAGGCAGCGCTTGGCGGCGACTGAGTCGAGATCAGAGCCGAGGAAGGCCTGCGCTACGAAGTGGTTGCGGATCTTTGGTCCGTAGATCGCCTTGCAGCCCTCTTCTCGATACGGAAAGTTCGCGGCGACGCAGCAGGTCTCGAAAATATCGCACACCCTTTGCGTCGCTTCTTCGGCGAGCTGCTCAGCCTGAGCCTCTGGTTGTTTGTCGGGCGCGCAGCTGCTGAACACCAAACCTGCGCACGCGAGTAACAGCGCGCCCACATATTTTCCCGCCGCAGTTGCCATGTCGCTATCTTTACGTCTCAAGCGCGACGCGCAAGAGAGGCAGTGCGCGAATTGCGATGCCAAACGCACGATTTGTGTGTGCTCGGGCGCCGCGACGCAGATGTCATAGTGTTCTAATTGCCACCATGAGTGAGCGCTATTTGCGTCACTCGCTGTTGCCGCTTCCAGTACGGAGCGTCGAGGTAGCGACGTTCACTCGTGTAGAAGAGGCGTCGCGCGCGCTGATTGGCGACGAGCACCTCATAGACCTTCCGACCATACTCGCCGAGATGACGCTGCGCGTGCTGCGTGCTCGCCAGGCACTGGATTGCCGTCTCGGCGCCGCGGATGCCGCTATAGAGGGCAAAGAGGATGCCCTGGGATGCCAGCGGATCGAAGGAAAGCGCCGCATCACCCACCGCGAGCCAGCTTGTCCCGCTCATGCGCTCGGCGCACTGAACGGTTGCGTCGGTCACCCGCAGGGGTTCTCCGAGATCACGCGCCTCCACCGCGTAGGGCAATAACCCTGAGCGGTTACAATATTCGGTGAATGCAGCGGGCTGTCGCGCGAGCGGCGTGATCGTGCGCGGTAGGCCGTGAAACGCGAGAACCCGGAGCTCGCCGGGGAGGCGAGCGGTGTACCACCAGCCATTCGCGACCGATTTCACGCGTGTCGTTCGATCACGATCGCTGTCGGGATGCCGGAGCCAACCCACGACCGCGAATTGTTCGCTCAGTCGCTGTCGGCTGACCCCTTGCTTTCTGCTGAACACCGCGCGACGCCCCGTCGCGTCGATGACGAAGCGCGCGTCAAGCTCGTGAGGCCCCTCACTACCGGGGATCGAGATGCGCCAGGCGCCCTCGAGCGAGCACGCATCGCCAATTCGCGCGTGGATTCGCGTGGCGCCGAGCGCTTCCGCGCGGTCGCGCAAGCGAGCATCGAGGCGATGCCGAAGGACGTGCCATCCGCCACCTTCGGGATTGCCGAGCGCGTCGCGATAGGTCCAATCGTCAGCTCCCCAAGCAGAGGCGTTGGCCACACAAGGTTCGAACTCGTGTGGCAGCAAGAGATCGCCGGGACCCGCGAAGCCCAAACGACGGAGCAGCCGAACAGTAGCGCCCGGGAGCGATTCACCCACTTTTAGCTGCTGTTCGTTCGCGTCGTCCAATAGCCCGACCTGAAGCCCCGCCAAACGAGCCACGATCGCCGCGGCAGACCCAGCGGGGCCTGCTCCGACCACCAACAGATCGAGCATCGCGACCGTCAGTTTCCTCGGCGCTTGATGGTCAGAAACTCGTTGCGCTGTTCGTCACTGAACCAGCCCGCGGCCGCGAGCAGGCGATCGTGTGGGCCGAGCTCTGGATATCGCTCTGCGAAGATGCGGTGCACCACCTCCATCTCGGACTGCTTCACCTTGCCGAGGTTCTCCACGTACAGCAGCTCCGGCAGCCAATCCATGTCATCGGGTCGCGGCTTCGCCTCCAGGATCCCCATCTCGCCGAAGTGCTCGATCATGTACATCATCTGCACGGGCGCCGGATTCTGAGCAGGCAATTGGCGCAGCCAGCTCGGCCGGTTGTAGAAGGCCGCTATTCGGACCTCCATCGGCTGTCTTACGTCGCACAAGGTTTGGTAGTCGACCAAGGTCAGCACTTGATTCGGCACGCGGGCAGGCCAAAAAGTGGGCAAAAACGGGTCATACTCGAAGTCGTAGCCCGAGCGGCAAAAGGCGGTGTCCCCCTGCCAGGGGATCGCCATCCAGCGCGTCAGGTCGCCCGGACCTTGCTCGTAGAGCGGGCCGTTGATGCGAAGCACTTCAGGTTGGGTGAGGTTGCTGCCGTAGTTCGGTTCATTCTTACCGCTCGGTCGCCGCCGAATGCGGTACGGCGCGCGGTACATCGAGGCGTGACGCATCGGCCAAGTCAATTCGCAGCCCGGATGAAATGCGTCCGAGAGACAGAAATGCATGGCTGCTCGGTCCAGCATTTCGGGCTGATGCTGAAGCTCCACGTCTTCGAACTTTTCGGGCCGCGCTGCGTCGGGCGTGTAATCGCCGACGAATCGGCCTGCTACCCAAGCGCTGAGAATGAACTCGTAATAGGCAGGCAGACGCAAGTTCTGCTGCGCGGCCACCTCCGCTGCGTTGGATGGATCGGAGTAGCCGAAGGTGTCCCCGTAGATCGGTGGCCAACCGTTGATGTCTTGTTCGCTGCCAGCGGCCGCACGGAACGCGTTGTAGATGGTTCGGCGCAGCTCGATGTACGGATCGGGATAGAGGCTACTCTCCGGCGCGAAGGCCAGCTTTTTCATCAGCGCCGGGTCGTCGAAGTTCATCGGGGAACCTGCGCCGAACATCGCTAGAAATCCCTTGTTTACCCATTGAATCGCGTTGAGGCGTTCCAAGATCGGGCGCACGTCGCGGTTGAACGAGATGCGCTCGGGGAGCGGCAGGAGTCCGGCTTGAATGAAGACGGTGCGTAAGACGTCGTCGAGCGTGCGCCAGCCGGTGAGGTCGGGCGCAAAATTCGGCGGAGCGGCGGTGACCCAGGCACCGTCGGCATCGAAGGTTCGATTGCCCACGGTGACCCGCGCGCTGACCGGGCCGTCTGCCATGTCGTCGTACCAACCGGCAGCGTTGTTGAAGCTGCTCGGCTTGGCCGGATCGTAAACCGGACAGCCCGCGGGACTCGCAGACACGCCAAAGCCCGGGAGCACGAGCAAGCGGCCTACTGCGTCCGTGCGCAGTTCCCCGAGCGTCACGGGCGTGCCCTGGAACTCTCCCGTCATCACGAAACTGTCATCGTTCATCTGCAGCCCCATGATCTTCTTTTCACCGGGGTCGATGCACAGCGCAGCGCGGCCGCTGCCGGTGACGTCCGGATTGCGAAGCGGCACGGAGATATTTTTAGTGGCTGGAATATCCATGGCCGCGTCGAACTCGAACCACTGTGCTTTTCGGTTGGCGACGTGCACGGCCCACTCCACGCTCGAGTTGTCGGATTGTTGAATCTCCGCGACGACGTCGCCGTCAGCGTCGTAGCCATACACTCGGAAGCGCGCGGCTTGCCGCTTGATGGCACCGCCCGCGTCACGGGTGGAGCCGAAACGCGTGGGGGCCGGGTGCATGACCTCGGGACCGATCGTGTAGTCGGAAGCGCTGTTACCCACTCTTGCCACGCCGATCCCTGGGTGAATGCGCACCGAGGTAATGCGCGCGATTTCGCTGCTCGTCAGCGAGCGGGGCTTTTCTTGCGGCTCGTGGTGCGGAAATGGGCACTTCGGGTTTTCGATCACCGGCTCGCCCGGTGCGGTCGGCTCGGTCTTGGGCTGTCCGTTCGTTTCTCTACGGTAGTCCGCGCTAGTTTGGTAAACGCTCATGCGCGCTTCGGCAATGCTCCCGACCGGAGCGTTGGCGGCGGGCACACGACCGATATTGAAGGCCAGCCAATCGCCGTAGATCTCTTGCTCGGATACGGTGATGTCCTGACTTGGCAGCGTGATGGTCGCCACCTTGACAGGCACGGCCGCTTTTTCGTCCCAAGTCACCGTGGCGCGATCGAGTGGGAAGTGCTCGTCGATGTACGTTTGGCTATGCACGCTGGGATCCGGGCGCCGCTGAATGTACAGATCGAGCGTCGCCAAGCCCGCGCGCATTCGACCAGCCAGATCCTTGCCGAGGAAGTTGGGATCATCGATGTCCGGTTCGGCGGCGAAGGTGGACGTACCCGGATGGAGCACGTACTTGCAGTAGCTTTCACCGAGTTTGAACGGCACTACGCTCCACAGCGGAGTTTCGAATACCGAGCGGATGGGCTTCGACATCCGGTCGAGGAGCTCGTTCGTCTTGGGGGAGTTCTTTTGCACCCATTCGTCCCCCCAACCCTCGAAGCTTGCCTTGGTGAAGCCGCACATGTCCCGCGCGTCGTCCACGAAGAAGAAGGGCACGTTTTGAAGCAGCAAATCGGCTGTGTTTGCGCCATTATCGCTGATCACTTTTTCGCCCTGAATGCCGAAGATCTTGATGCCAATCCCGATCGTGCTCATCCAATCAGGTCGACCGTCCGAAAGATCCGAAGAGTAGCGAACGTACACCGGTAGCGTCTGCCCCGGGTTGGCGAATAACCCACAACGGTATTCGTCAGGAATGTTGGGCAAGAACTCGATGCTGCCTTTGATGATGCCGTGCGTTCGCAAGAAGACCGGTCTGCGAGCGGGGCATTGTCCTCCCACCTCGACGCGACGCTTCTGCGTCATGTCGACGAACATGTGTCGCAAGCACGCGATCGGATCGACGCACGAACAGGTGGTCGTAAGTTTCACGTTTTCAGCCAACAAGCTTTTCATATTGGGCCCCTCACGACTCGATGGTTCTGGAACGTTCGACCTAGAGCGCGCGCTGCTGGCGCTGCTCGAGTCAGATTTCTCGAAGCTCGCACCACAGCAGAGCGCACGTCGAAGTGTCAAGCACCCTCACTCGATATCCCAATACGCAACATCGGGGGCTGGCCCCCGAGTGGTGGTATTCGCCGCGTCCAAAGTCGCCGGCCGAAGCGACGAGTCAACGGGCCTCTACAACGTCGTCGTTCCAACAACCGTCAGCGAATACTGCTGAGCCGTCGTGTACGTTCCGCTCAACCACAGCAACAAGGTGTGGCTCGCATCCCACTTGGGAACAATGGGACGAAGGTTGTCGACCGTGGAGCCCTGAGTGAGCGGCGCCCAACGCCAGGTCGCGCCTCCGTCACAGGTCACGCCTTCGAAGATCTCGTGCTTGGCGAGGGGCGTGCTGTCGTCACGCGGGTCAACGTTGGTGGAGATGAAGATGATGTTGGGATTGTCAGGGTGGAGCGCGCTCAGACCGGTATAATCCTGGTCGTCGACGGTTAGCTTGTGGCCGGCTTTGGCGAGGTAGCTCGACCGCCAAGCGCTGCCGTCATAGCGGGCGTAAATCAGGCGCAGATCCGGATCGGTCATATTCGAGCCGACATGCCCCTGGCCCAAGATCGCGATCGTGCCGTCGGCATAGCGCACGATGTCATGATTCCACAAATGGTTGAGCGTCACTCCGCCGAGCGTCACGCCGGTTGCGACTGCCGGCGTGTAGCTCTTGATGGCGGGCGCGTCACTGTCGGTCACATTGTCGTCGAGGACCGTGTCCTTCGAGTCGTACAGCTTGCCGGCCTTCAGGTAGCCGTGCCAAAGGCTGGCGTCGATATCACGCGGGTGCCCCTCGGTGCCGACGAAGTCGATGCGATCGCTGTTGTTTCCCCAATATTTGTAATACCCGCCCACAAAGCCCAGAAAAGGTGCGGCGACCAAACGCCCATAGTAGCTCTGCGTCACACCGCCATCGTCGGACCTCAGAAAGGTCGGAATGGTGTCGACGGAGCGAACGGCAGCGAAGATCGAGCCACCGAGGTACCAGGGGTTCGCGTACACGACGCGATTGAGGACCGTCCCGGTGCCCCAGGGGCAGCCGAGCGACGACCAGTCGAACAACGCTTCGGTGGACCAAGCCGCGCCATCGAAAATGCTACTACGCGAATCGCAATCGATCCGATTCCCCGTCCACATCGCGAAATATTTGCCGTCGGGTCGCACGAGAAACGTGGGCGCGTTGCGATCATCTGGAGTGGCTTTGAGTCCGGTCCCGAGCGTGAACAGCTGTTTGGTTCCCGTCCCAACATCGTAAACGACCGCTTCGATATCGCCGTCGCGCGCGCCGCCGCTTGCCACCGACCCGATCACGAATCTGTTCTTTGCTCGATCCACGACGGCGCGCTCGTCTTGAAACCAGTTCCAACCGCCGTTGTCGTTGAACTGGATGATGCCGTTCGCGGGAATGGGCGTCGCTGGCAAAGTCGGACACGCCGTTGCGGCAGAGCCGCCCGTTGCGCTCGCACCACCGGTGCCGCTCGCGCTGTTTGCACTGCTCGCGCCGCTCGCACCGCCCAAGCTTGCTGTGGCACCTCCATCATGACCGCTTACGTTGCCCGCCCCACCGAAAGCGGCGCTGACTCCGCCGCTGTTTACGCCTGCGCGGCCGCCGCCGCTGCTATTGCCCCCGCTATTCGCGCCGCTCACTCCACCGCTCTCGGCCACCGCCGCAGGAGAACCGCCGCTCGTTCCCGGCGCAGCACTGTTGCTCGAATGCCCACAAGCCAGCAACGACCATAAGCCGCTCAATGCAGCCAGCTGGCGGATGGAAAAGCAGCTACGCACTGGGCGAGGCCTGAAGTTCGCTCGATACACGGTTCCCTCTAATTTTCGCGGAGAAATGCGTCCCCAAATCCCGAGCCGGAAGCTCCCCGTATAGTGCCGCGAGAAGCGGAAAACCGTCTGCGTGGGAGAAGGTTATTGGCGGCGCCGGCAACCCCGGACCGGGTTTTCGGGGGCACGCGGCGCCCGCGGCCCGGCTCAGGGAGAAATCCACGCATGGCGCCTGCCGTCGTGCGACGCACGCTTACCAACCGACGAAGCCAAGCTTTTTCGGGCATTCAAACGCGTCGAAGCCCCCCGCGTGTTTTGGCGCGGAGGGCTTCGAAACGCGGCTGAACTGCGCCCTTACGTGGTCCTACGTCGCCGACGCACGACGAACAGACCGAACGCCAAGGCTCCGAGCCACAGCGCGTGCTTGGACACGCCGGGGTTACCCGGCAGCGAGCAGTTGCAATGGCTGGCCTTCTCGACCGGTGGCACCGCTTCAGGCCGGGGCTGGGGGCTCGGTGGCTTGGGGCACTTGGTGCAGTCGAGGGGCGCGACCTGCGGCTGCTCGGGCACTGAGCCGATGATGGCCTTCTTGCCCGGCTCGCGCGCCTCCAGGCGATTGGTGAGTTTGATCGAGCCGTTGTCCGGAATCACCACCTTGAAGAAGTTCGGGGCGACTTGCTGGAGCTGTGCGTTCAAGCCGACCATCTCGTGGAGCCAGCCTTGGAGACTGCCGCGGTGATAAGCGTAGAAGCCGAACGGCATGCCAGGCTGCAGCCGCGTCATTAGTTCTTTGCCAAGACCGCGCTTTTCGCCCGTGTCGTAAAAGACGTGGACCTCGTACGTTGGCCATGCGCTCACCAGCGCCTCATGAGGTGTCTTGGACGACGTGATGGGCGTTTTGGGCGCGACTTGCGGTTGGCCCGCGCGCAATCTCCCGGGAGGCGGGAGGGGCACGAGCCGCGCGTTGGCTTGGTCGAGCGCGGCCATCAGCTTCTTCTCGTCCAGCGGCTCTCGCGTCTCCTTGGGCATGTTGCTGGTCTTCACGAACAGGTAGACGTCGCGCAGACCTTTGCTGTCTTTGAGCGGCTTTAGCCCCTTGATGCTGATCTCCGCGTCCCGCTCGAAGTACGAGGCGTTCACGAAATCCATGTTCCGATACACGCTATCGTTCAAGAAGGTGACGGACTGGCTCGAGGTCAGGGTCACGAGCATGCACTGATGAGACGACTGCGAGGCAGCCAGGGTCGGACAGCTGGGCAACGGGCCCGCGCCCTGCTGACACTCTTGCTCAATCTTGCCTGAGGCGTCGCTGTCAATGGGAGCGGTGAACAGCGGAGTCCACTCTGCTGCGGAACCCCAGTTGGCGATGCGAAACTGAGCCTGGATCTTGCCGGCGCCCGTCGAAACACCCGCGTAGGTGGGCCAGGCCGCGAAGGTGTTGTTGTGTATCGTGCTGATCTCGTGCGTCAAACTGGACCCGCTCTTGACCCCAATCTGGTTCCACGCAAGCGACACGCCGGTCGAGCAGCCCGCGGAGCCGAGCGAGACATCGCCCCAATCACCAGACGCGATTGCGTTTGGCGTACTGGGCGGGGGCGTGGTGCCAGATGCAGCGACTGCGCCAGCCGTGCCATTGGGCCAAGCGTAGGTCACGAACATCGGCACGGGCGACGACACCTCTTGCACCACTGTGCCCGTCCACATCTTGAACGGTGAGGTGAGGGCCAACGCAGCGTCAGCCAAGTTGATCTTCAGGTTGACGGCCCAGTTGTCGCCGCCGTTGCTGCGCCAGATGGCCAAGTCTTGGGTCATCGCGGCATAGCCGGCGTCGGGCGCGTGGGCCGTCCAAGCGCTAGTGGCGTTGGTCGAAGTGTAATACTCGGACGTGTAGGCCGCGGAGCCTTGAGCTTCACCGTCGGTCGTCGTGGTGATCTTGACGCGCACGAGCTTGCCCGGGCTGGTGTCGTTCTTCGCGAGCGCCACGTACACGGAGTCTTCTCCGCCGGTGGCGTTGGCGTCCACGAAGACCTGGAACGAGAGATACAAGGTGTTGCCGTGCACGAGCGCACGCACCTGTGACTGCGCGGACGAGCCCGCGAGCGGATAGGCTTGCGAGGTGGCACCCACCCAGCGTGGGTCGTCGATCTTGTGGTCGACGGCGGAGCCGCTGGCCCACTCGGGCGGGCCAGAGCGACCAGGCACACCGAGGGCGGAGGGCACACAGAACTTCTTGGGATCGGCGTGGGTCGTGGCAGCAAAGGTGGTGCTGATGAGCGAGATGGCGCACAACAGCGCGAGCTGCCACCACGCTCGCGATTTCATGGACTGATTCATTCGAGGACTCCGAGGCTGCATGAGAATCACCGTGACGGGATGATCAAGGTTGGTCTTGCACGTAGACGAAGAAGTTTTGCTTCGTGCCAGTCACGAGGGATGACGCGGGAAACGTCGTCGGGAATGCCGTGTTGTACGGCTGAGTGACGTAGCGCTCGCTGGCCGAGGCCGAGCTGGCTTCCCAGGTGGGCGCGAGCCCGTTGAAGATCGCCACCAGCCAGTAGTTGCCCGCGTTGACGGTCAGCGCGACGACGGGCGAGAGCGATAGCGTCGCCGCGCTCATTGCGACCTCGTCCGAGAAGCCGACGCGCGCGTCGGGGGCGGAGCCGAGGTCCGTATACAACGCCATCTTGACGAAGGCTTGTGGGCTGCCCGGGCCGCGGCCGACAATGCCGAAGTTCAAGATGCGCGTCTTGCTCGCGAAGGTGATCGGCACCGCCAGCATGAAGTCTTTGGCAGCCGAGCCAGTGGTCGTGAGCTTTTGCGACTCACCCACGTAGTACGCCGGGTTGGCCGCGCAGGCGGCAGAGCTGCCGGTCACCTTGCAGATTGAGTCGGGCGAGACGCAGGCGGTCGTTTTGTCGCCCCAGGCGCCCGCGTTGGAGCACAGCTGCGGGGTGTTGCCGTTGCAGCGCTCGCTCGTCGGTGAGCAAACGCCCGAGCACACGGTGCCCACGCAAGCTTGACCCGTGCAGGTGCTGCTTGCGCCGTACGCGCCGCTGCCGTTGCAAGTGTGAATCTGCGTGCTGTTCACGCAATCCGTCGTGCCTGGGCTGCACGAGCCAACGCAGGCGCCCGCCGAACACGCCTGGTTCGTGCACGTGACCGCGTTGTTCCAAGTGCCGATAGCGTTGCAGGTGCGGCGTGTTTTGTTGTCGACGCATTCGACCGTGCCGGGCGAGCAAACTCCGGTGCACGCGCCATCGACGCAGGCCTGTTTGGTGCAGGCCGTGGCCATGCCCCAGCCGCCGCTGTTGTTGCAGATCTGGGTGGAAGTGTTGTCGGCGCATTGCTTCGCGCCCGGCGCGCAAACACCGACGCATTGGTTGGTTGCGCAAGCTTGGCCGGTGCAGGTGGTGGGCGAGCCCCAGCCACCTTGGTCGCTACACACGCGAATCTGCGTGACGCCCACGCACTCCTTGCTGGTGGGCATACACACGCCCGTGCATTGATCGTTCGAGCACAGGCTGGGGCATGCGGTGGCGGCGTCCCACGCGCCCTTGTCGGTACAGGTCCGAATGTTGCTGCCGTCCGCGCACTTGGTGGCGCCGGGCGCGCACACACCGGTGCACATGTTGGACGAACACGCTTGGCCCACGCAGGTGGATGGTGCGCCCCAGGTGCCCGCAGCCGAGCAGGTGCGAATGCGCGTGGAATCCAGGCATTCGGTCGTGCCGGGCGCGCATTCACCGCTGCACACGCCTTGCACGCACGCTTGCTTGACGCAGGCACTGGCGCTCCCCCAGGTGCCGTCGTCTCCACAGGTTGCTCGGCTGATGTTGTCGACGCAGGAGACTTTGCCCGGCGTGCATTCGCCCCTGCAGGCAGCGGGCGAGCCGGTGCAGGCAGAATTGGCGCATTCCGTGGCGACGTCCCAGGTGGCATCGGTACGGCAAACGCGAACCTCTGTCTTGCTCACGCACTCGGCGCGGCCGGGCGTGCACTCGCCTTTGCAGGCTAGTTTGATCTTGTCACATAGAAATTCGCAGTCTTCTTGGGTCTGCCAAGCGCCGTCGGCGTTGCACGCTTGCAGCACGTTCACGGCGCATTGCTTGCTGCCGACTTTGCAGGTGTCGGCGCACGCACCTGCAGCGCACAGCACCGGGCACTTCTCCTCGACCTTCCAGGCCCCAGCCACGCACGTGAGGCGGTTGCCATTGCCGTCGCAATCCTCGGCGCCCGGGACGCATTCACCGGTGCAGACGCCGTCGTCGCAGACGAAGGTGCATTTTTGGCCGGGGCCCCAGTCACCGTTCGTGTCGCACAGTTGGCGCAGCCCCGCATCGTCACAGCGCGCCGTGCCAGAGTCGCACACGGATGCATCGCCCCCGCCACCCGCGCCCGCGGCGCCATCTGCGCCGCCCGCACCGCCCGAACCGCCCGCGCCCGCTGCGCCTGTGGTGGCGCTCGAGTCCCTCGTCGGATCGGTGCCGCGGCAGGCCGAAGCGTCGCAAACCTGATCACCCAGGCAGTCGTCCTTGCTGTCGCAGGGAATGCGGCACTCGTCGCCGTTGCCGACGTCGACGCATTGGGTGCCGGTTGGGCAGGGCATGCTGTTGCTGCAACGCGTGACCGCGTTCGTGGCGCAGGCCGTGGACGCTTCGGACGCGACGCAACGAGAGCCAGGAGCGCAGTCGCGGTCTTTCGCGCACTCGGTGCTGCACTGCGCGAACAGGCACACCAAGCCATCGCTGCAATCCGAGTTGTGGACGCACGCTTGCGGAGTGTTGGGGGGAATCAGTCGCCCGCTCTCGATGCCCAGCACGCTGTTGCAGCCGATGGCGACGCCCAGCGCGAGCACCACCACCCTCCACGGTGATGTGCCCATCAGAAACGCCCCTGCAGTTGCAGGCTGGCCATGCCAGGCGCCGCGCTGGGCGCCAGGGCAACGCCTTTGCTTCGCCCCACGGGAATGAAGAACAGCGTCGCGCCAACGGCCAACAACGCGCCCCCCGCGATCATCGCGATGGTGGCGCGGTCACCCAGCGAGCGTGCCTGCTGATTCAACTCCAAGCTGCCCGCGTCGGGACAGGCGCCGTCCGGGCAATTGGCCTCGGAGCTCTTGTTCTTGGCCAACACCGCGTACACGCCGCCCGTCGCGAGTCCAACCACCCCTGCACCCGCGGTGCCGATGCCTACCCACTGCAGGGTCGTGAAGCCATGCGGCTTCGAGTCCGAGGAGTCTGGCTTGGGGGTGACCGGTGCGTCTGCCAGCGCCGGTACGGTGAAGGTCTCGCTCGCGGCATCGCCGTGCACGTCGATCGTGAGGCTCACCGGCTTCTTGCCCGGGGCGGTCGCCACCAGCGTGTGTTTGCCTGGATCGACCGGCAAAGCCACGCCCCACTGACCGCCACCGACCTCGGTACCGTTGCGGGTTAGCTTGAGGCCCGGCGCGCGGGCCGCGTCGGGCACCAAGATGGTGAGCCGCGCCAAATGTGGCTCCAACGCGGCCGCTTTCTCGCGTGCAAAAGCCTCGCGCTCGGGCTGCTTCAGCGAGCGCGCGGCGGCTGCCACTTCGATATACAGATTCCACGCGCTAGCGGTACGGCCCGTGAGCTCGTAGCAGGTGGCCAGCTGAAACCGAGTGCCAATCGCGTCGTCCAGCCTCAGGCTTTCTTCGAACTTCGGGCAGGCTTTGACGGTTTGGCCCGCGGCCAACAGCCGTTTGCCCTCATCGAATAGCGCTTGGGCTGCGGCGCGGTCTTCGGTGCTGGCCGCCAAGGCGAAAGGCGTGCCGAGCACGAAAGAGGCAAGGACCGCAAGCTGAAGCCCCCAGCGTGCACACGTAACCATTGGTATCTCCCTGACCGTCAGGGGCATCATCTGCCTCGATCGGCCCTCGGCGTTCCGATTGTCGAACCCTGAACGCACCATCACGAAACCCCAAGTCGGCGGCCGGTGCAATAGGACTCAATACAATGACCACGCCGGGTAGTCATTTGTTTGGCGGGCGGCCAAGCCTACCCGGGCGAAAGTCAGTATTGAGGAGCGCAATTTGCGCGCGGGTTCACGCTCTGGTTGTACTGTGTGAGTCGCTGCCATGTTTGGGGATCAGCAAGCCGCCATTGGCGTCAAAGAAGGCGACATACTCGTCGGCAAGTACCGCATCGACAAGGTGCTGGGCGTCGGCGGGATGGGCGTCGTCGTGGCCGCGCATCACGTGCAGCTGGACGAGCGCGTCGCGATCAAGTTCATGCGCTTGCACGCGCTGATCAATCGCGACGCGGTGGGTCGGTTCGCGCGTGAGGCGCGCGCCGCCGTCAAAATCAAGAGCGAGCACGTGTGTCGCGTCAGCGACGTTGGCACGCTCGAGAACGGCGCGCCCTACATGGTCATGGAGCACCTGGAGGGCATCGACCTCGCGGCCTGGCTCCAGCAGCGCGGCGCATTGCCCGTCGAGCAAGCGGTGGATTTCGTGTTGCAAGCCTGCGAAGCCATCGCCGAGGCGCACACGCTGGGCATCATCCACCGCGACCTGAAGCCCGCCAATTTGTTCGTCATCCGTCGCCCTGACGGCGTGCTCTCGATCAAAGTCTTGGATTTTGGCATTTCAAAGACGACGAGCGCGGCCGGCTCTGGTTCGGACATGACGCAGACAGCGACCATCATGGGCTCGCCGCTGTACATGTCGCCCGAGCAGATGCAGTCGTCCAGGGACGTCGATCCGCGCGCGGATCTGTGGGCTTTGGGCGTGATCTTGTACGAACTCTTGTGCGCCCAGCTGCCGTTTGCTGCCTCGACGATGCCTGAGCTCGTACTCAAGGTGGTGAGCGCGCCGCACACGCCGCTGCGTCAACATCGTGCGGACTTGCCGTTGGAGCTCGAGCAAATCATCGGGCGCTGTCTGGAAAAAGATCGCAACCGTCGTTTCGAGAGCGTTGGCGCCTTGGCTGGCAGCTTGCTGCCGTTTTGTTCGCGTCGCGCACGCGTTTCGGTCGAGCGCATCTCGGGTATCTTGCAAGGGGTTGGCATGTCCATGGGCCCGTTGGTTGCGTCGCTCCCGCCGAGCGAGGCCGCGCCGGTCTTGCAGGGCACGCAAAGCAACTTCGGAAAAACGACCGGCACCGGCTCTCGCGCGCGCGTCTGGTTGATCGCGTTAGTGGTCCTGGTCACGGGCGCCGTGACCGCGGGGGCGCTGCTCAAAGCGCACTCCCAGCAGGTGCCCAAGTCGGCCGCGGCGGACCCGCTGTCCGCCCCGCTCGCCGCGCCTGCTGCCGTCAAGCCGGAGTTGCCCGCGCCTGCGCCTGTGCCTCCGGTACAGGCCTCCGCGCCGGCCGTTTCAGTGGCGAGTGCGGCGTCGTCATCGGCGTCGTCATCGGCGTCGGCGTCGGCTCCCGAGCCGTCCGCCGCGCCGCTAGCCGCCAAAGGCAAGGGCGCGCCTCTGCCCAAGCGCCCTCTGCCAATCAGCAGCAAGCCAATCAACGCGGCTCCTCCTGCTCCGGCACTCGCGACGGCGGCACCGACGGCGTCCACCCAAGCGCCCGCGGTCTCCAAGCCCGCTGCGGGCGGGCTCTTCAACGATCGCAATTAGAGTCATGGTCACCGGTCTCGAAATGCTCATCGCTGGTTACTCGCTCGCGGTTCGCCATCACCGCCTCGAGGACCGCGGCTGGGAGTCGTACGCAGGTTTCTCGGACTACCTGCGTGACCGCTTTGGCTGGAGCATGTCGCGCGCTCCAATCTCTGCCATTCGCGACTCGGTCGCCACCGATAAAGAGGCTTGGGATTTGTTTTGGCAGCTGCTCGAAGAGTTCCGGCACGCCCAATGACGTCCGGGACACGCAAGGAGCGCCTATGCACGGTGTGGAACCTCGAGACTGGCTTCTTCGTGCGAGCCGCCGAACACGCCCCCGCCGCGCAAGAGCCAGCGTTCTCCGCACGCATCGTGCCGGATATCGACGAGGTGACACAGTTCTTCCGCGTCCGAGTCGAGGTTGCGGAGCCGCTCGCAAGAACGAGCGAAGTTTGGGTGATCTTCCTGCACGCGGACGGCCGAGCTTCGGCCGAAGCGCGCGCGACCAAGCGTGCTGAAGCGAGTCAACGGCTGATGCCGCTTCGAGCAAAGTTGCTCGCGACTCTGCCCAATGCGACGTTCTGCTTCATCGTTGACGATCGCGAAGGCTCTGCGCGAGTCATCGAGCCAGAAGCGCGCCCGATTGAGCTTGCGGCGGCGGTCGCGGTCGTCAAATACTCCGCGGCTTGGGATGAATCGAATCCCATCCTCGTCAGTGCCGGCGATGCGCAGTATGCGGTATCCGTCGCGTACACCGAGGACCGCTATCTTGCGACGGTTCGATGAGATCAGGATTGCTTGGATTCACGAGTTCATATTTGTGAGCGGCTCCCCGTCGTCGCGGTGGGTGTCATCGTGGCTGGTTGAGGCGCGGGTTCGATGCGGCGGTCGCAACTCGTGGATTTCTCCATGAGCCGGACTGGGGCGGACGCGTGCCCCAATCAAACGCGCGACCTCAGTCAGTCCAGGGGCTAGTCGCTGGCGGGTTTTCCTGCGCGCTTTGCCGGCGTGCAAAGCGCAACACTCATGGTCGCTGGCCACCGCGCGAGCAGTGATGTTTTTCTCACCTCGCTGGCGAATCGTGCCGTCAAAGCAGATCTGGGCGGGCACGTAACATCGAATCGAGATTCTATGTCAGTATGGGGCCATGCAAATTGGGGCCAAGCAAAGGGCGCAGTTCCGACGCGCGGTTTCTGGCGCGGCCGAGGTTGCTTGGTTGATGCTCGTCGGCTGCGCGGGCTCGAGCTCGCCGCATGCGCAGGGCGAGTCGGCTGCGGGGAGTTCTGGCATGTCGTCGCTCGCGGGCGGCTCTGCGGATCCCAAATCGAACAGCGCTTCCGCAGGCACGGCAAGCAGCGTGCAGGGCGGCGGCGCCAATGGCGCGCTGGGCGGCACCTCCAGCAGCGCGCAGGGCGGCAGCGGTGGTGTGGATGCTTCGAGCTCTGGCGCTGCCGGTGCTGCGGGCTCGGCAACCGCCGGCGGGATCGATTTCTCTCACGGCGCTCGCTTGCTGATCCCACAGGGGAAGACTCCGGCTGTCTACTTCGCGCCCGGCGACTTCTCGTCCGTCAAGGGCGTGGGTCCGATCGATCTGAGCTTCTCCAAGACCTTGGCTGATGGCCCTACTTATCCGCGACAGTTCGAAGTCACGCTCGGGGGCTGGTCGGTGATGCTGAATCAGTGCCAATCCCGCAGCGGCAAGTACGAAGTCAGCTCCGTCGAAGTGACCGAGGATGTGGGCAATCGCGGTGCCCACATGAAAATCGAGCAGAGCGACGGGAAGTACCTTTTGACTCACGACGGGCCAGGTAATCACCGGCTGCGAGTGACAGGCATTTTCCACGCTGATCCGCCGCCGGAGGGGGGACCGACTTGCGACAAATTGCCGACGGGTGCGGTCGACATTCCGCTCGCTTTCACGGCGGATATCGATATCCAAAAACTCGGCTCGGTCAAAGGGGCGGCCAGCGGGTGCGGCGCTTCGCCCGTCGTCCTATCGGGGCGCGCGTATAGTGGCAGCAGCGCGATTACCCTGCTGAATGATCAGGGCCAGTCGTTCTACCCAGCCAACGTCGATAGTCGAGCCCCGCTGGACGTCATCGTCGAGACCGAGAAGGCCGCGCAGATCGAGGCCCCAAGTACGGACGGTTCATACGCGGGCCTGGTCGTCACCGGCGACCCGCAGACCGTCCGCGTGAGCACGACCTACGGAACGCTGCTCACTTACCGTTTGGCGAATACGTCGTTCATCGATGGCTTCGAGGTGAAGTATTGGTCGAGACCAACGAAGTACCTCAAATCCCCGACGACGCTGCTCGCCATGGACACGACTCCGGCGGTGGCAACCGGCAAGGAGCTGGGCGCAACCGGCACGCTCACCATCGGCGGCGAAAAAATTTGTAGCCCGATCAACGGCAGCGATTACATGACCACGTTGCTCACTCCAAAGGTTTGCGACATCGTGTATGACTTCGTGATTGCCGACCCAAACGCGGGCATCCCCGGTTTCCTAGCGACTTTCGTCGACTCCGCGGGGACCTGCGAACTCGAAGTGTCTGTGCCGGGAGCGAACGGCGGCCAAGGGTTAGTCAGCCACCTCAGTGCCGTGCTGCACGCGACGAACTAGCCACGGAGAATTCCCTAGCTGGGGCAGAGTCGCTTCCCCAGCGCTTGCACGCTGACACGTGTCCGGACAAATGTCCGCGAGCGCGGGATCAAAATATCGATTTTCCAATGAACGATCGCTCCGCGACTGGGCACTCCTGATCGAAGCGCAAACACGCGCCAAACAGGAGAGCCGATGAAGCCAATCACCTCGCGATCGCTGACCAATAGCTTCCACATGTTCCGCACCTGCTTGCCGCTGGCTATCGCGAGCGCGTCGCTGCTCATCGGTTGCGGCGATTCAGACGCTGCGAGCACGCGGCCCCAAGAAGCGTCCGGCACGATGCAGAAGGACCCCGCAGCGCAACCGAGCGGGACATTCGAGGAAGACCCGTCGTGCCCAGTCGATCTGCCACAGGGGGTGAGCGCGCGCTGCGGAAAGCTCCTGGTGCCCGAGGATTATTCGAAGCCCAGCGCGCGCAAGCTCCAGCTTCAAGTCGCGATCTTCGAGAGCACCAGCGCAGCGCCCGCGAAAGATCCGGTCGTGTACCTGTCGGGCGGTCCGGGAGCAGGCGCAATTTCGGGTCTGGCGACGGTTGCGGCGGGTCTGGGCGCGATCTTGGCCGAGCGCGACTTGATCGCGATCGATCAACGCGGCACGGGGTTCAGCTCACCCGCGCTCACTTGTCCCGAGCTCGATGCGGTCACGGATGCGGACGCGACGAGCTCTGCCGTCACGACGTGCCACGATCGCTTTACCGAGCAAGGCGTGGAGTTGAGTCAATTCAACACCGAAAACGATGCCCGTGACGTGCGTGCCCTCCGCCAGGCGCTCGACCTGTCGAGCATTGACGTGCTCGGTACTTCATATGGTACCCGTTTGGCGTTGGAGCTGATGCGCCAGGAGCCGCAGAGCCTGCGCGCTGTGGCGCTCGATTCGACCCTGGCGCCCGATCTCGACGCGCTCGCCCAAACCGCTGCCGCGGCCGAGCGAAGCTTCAACCGGGTCTTTGCGGCGTGCGCAGATGACCCAATGTGTAACGCAGCCTTCCCCAAGCTCGAACAGCGCTTCTACGACGTGGTCGCGACCTTGAACCACGAGCCCCTCACAGTGAAGCATCGCGACGCTGTGGTGACAGTCGACGGCAGGCGCCTGGTCGAGCTGCTTGGCACTCTGCTTTACGACATGAACGGCATTCTGCTGATCCCGAGCATCATCGCGGAAGCAGAGAGCGGAGTCGCCACCAGCATCGAGAAGTTTGGCTTGCTGGAGGCGAACGCCGATGCCGGCGTGGCGACGGGCATGAACCTGTCGGTCGTGTGCGCCGAGTACGCGCCGCTCACCAGCGCGGCCAAGATTGCGACCGCAGAAGGGGAGGTGCGACCCGAGATCGCCAGCGTTTGGAACTCGCAGAAGTACCTGGCAGCGTGCCCGATTTGGGCTGTTCCCCCGGCTCCCTCCAGCATGTCCCAGCCGGTGAAGTCAGACGTGACCAGCCTAGTCCTGTTTGGCAACTTCGATCCTTCGACACCCCCCAGCTGGGGCGAACACGTCGCCGAAACGCTGACGCACACCCACCAAGCGAGGATCGCCAACGCCACGCACGGCGTCGTCCTCACCGAGTGCGGCATGCTCACGCTGGCAGGCTTTCTGCACGACCCTGAGCATTTCGTCGATCCGGAGTGCGTCGCGCAAAGTTCGTCGCGCATTTGGAGCCAAGCCGCTGCGGCTCAGCGCTGAGCTTGGCCGAAGACAGCGATGGGCGCGTCAAAAAGTCTAACTCGTTGCCGTGGTCTACTGCTTGACGAAGGTGACGGGCACTGAAATCACCGCGCTGCCGCCCTCGGGTGCGTCGAAGGTCGCGGCTTGGGCGCGGCTCTTGACGCACCCAACGACGGTCGGCGGGAGCGTGCCCGAGGACCCGCTGACGCCCGTGACCTCACCGCCCGCTCCAACGTGAATCGTGAGCAGGATGTTGCCGGCGGCATCAGGGTTCTCGGCCAAACCCCGTTGATAGCAGGCACGGAACCCGGCTCGCATCAGGGCTACCACGCGCGACGCATTGCCAACGGTACCGCCGCTGACGTTTGCTCCGCCGACGGTCGCGTTCCCCTTCGGGCCAGCCACGGTAGCTTTGGTCGCCGCGCCCCCTGTATCGGTCGTGAGGCTGCCCGAACCGATTGTACGCAGATCACCCACGGTGCCCGGTTGGATTGCGCCGCCGCCAGGACTCAGATTCAGCCCCGCCGTGCCCACGCCGATCCCGGCGCTGCTGGCTGCGGCTTGGTCGAGAAGATTGAGCGCCACTTCGGTGCCCCTAAACAGGCCCGAGGTCGCTGGACCACTACTTTCCAACGCGCCTATCGTTCGCATCTCGAGCTGGTCGAGCTGGTTGTGGAGCGCCGCCGTTTGCTTCTCGTTCAGCCGACCAGGTGGCGCTTGGGGCTTCGCGTTGGCGGCGGCGTCAGGCTTAGCCCGCACTTTTTCGACAATTTTTGCGGGCGTCGCGCTCTTGTCGAGTGTCTCCGGCTTGTCCTCCACAGGTGGAGGTGGCGGCAGGCTCTTCAATGAATCGATCACTCCGGCGACATTCTGCTCATCGTCGACGATTGGATCGAGCCAGTCCGAGGAGAGCGAGCCGAGCACGAGAAAATGAATCAGGAACGAGGCGGCCGCGATAATCGTCGTGTTCCAATCAATTGCGCTCGTGTTGCGCAACACTGCCATGGGCAGCTGCGGCTTCGCTTGAAGCGGCGGCCGCGCGACGAACTGGAACAAGACGGTGATGTCGCCAATCACGACCGTGCCGCGTGAATCCTCCGAAAGCCGGATCTGATAGGCGCCGTGCTTGGTGCGCCGTGCATCACCCTTCAGCGCCGAGAGCTCGAAGGTACCTGCGGGCAGCGCGATTCGACCGCTCATGTCGTCGAAGAAACTCAGGTGGTACTCGTTTCGTACCAGCTCGAACAAGCGAAACGTGGCAGGCACTTTCGAGCTGGAGATCACGAACGAGTTTTGTTCGCTCGATCCCGCGGTGACGTGCGTGCGCTTCTCGAGGGTGCGCTCTTCCGAAATCTGCCCGTTCCGCGCCACGCCAATGCGCAGTACTTTGGGACCGGGCGCGGCCACCGCCCGCATCACGGCAGTCATCTGTCCGGGACGCTGCGACTCTCTCGCGCCCGACTGCTGCTGGAACCCTCGAGTCATTGTTGCTTCCCCTTCATATCGAATATTGCCCGGCAGATCCGGTTTCGAATCAGCCACCCACGAGAGTGAGTCGGCCCACCACCTACGATGGGGAAAGTTTGCACCGGGCTGGTCCCGAATGCCAGCCGCCGACGTATCTTTTCAGCATTCCCGAAACGGTGCGGGTTTTTGTGCTTGCCGACGCTCGCGTTTCACGGACACGTCGCCGCAAACCGCCCCTGCGTCGCGCGCGGTCGGCAGTGGCCGTCGACGCACTCGAAACCTCCATGACAGATCGCGCCGGGCACACCACAAGCCTCGTCCGTGAGTCCTATCGTCACGCAGGAGCGCGCGCTGCAGCTGCTATCCGTGCACGCACAATACAACTCGGGTTGGCATTGTCCGTCATCCTCGCAGGTCGCACCGGGCGGCCCGGGGGGCATACAAGTCGACGTCGGACCACAGAAGGAGCCTTCCGCGCAGACTTGGTTGGTTAGAGCCATCTGTTCATTCAGCTGGCGCCCACAGGCCTGCCCAGCCTTTGGCAGCGCGACGCACACGGCGTGCGTGGCATCTGCAAACGAGCAGTAAGCGTCGCTCGAGCAATACATTCGCCCGCTAACTGCGGTGGCGCACGGCTGGCCGACACCGGGCGGAGTGGTGCACGTATTGTCGGCTGCGCAATAATCGCCGTCCAAGCACTCGGGCGCGGTCCTGCAGTCCATGCCGTGTGCCGGATACTTCGTACACGTGAGGTTCGCGCAATAAAGGCCATAGTTGCAGCCAGTGGTTGCCGTGCATGGCGCGCCTTCGACGCGCTCGATGTGGGCGACGCACTGGTTGCTCGTTCGATCGCAAAACAGGCCTGGTTTGCAGCCCTGACTGGGCATGCTGCAGTCAGCACCTAGTTCGCCGAGCGAATCGCACTGATTGCAGCCGCTGCTGCGCGTATCGCAGCTGCGGCTCGCGCACTGCGCGTTGAATAGGCACGCTTCACCGGTGGCTCGCGTGCCTGGTGTGGCGCAGTCCGGAAGAAAGCCAGCGTTCAGCTTATCGCAGGGGTACGTTGCGTATTCGGCAGCGCACGCTTTGGTGCCGGCGACCGTGCGCGTCGCGCCGTCGGAGAAGAACGTGTCCGGGCAGTCCCTCGCGCTCGACATACAATCCCGAATCGTGGGCGTGCGACCGAGGCACTCGGTGCGACGAAGGCATTGCGCGACCGCATATGTGATGCACACCTCGGTCGGGCTGTCACCGAGCTGCACACCAGAGATGCCACCGGTCCCCGCAATCGGTCCGGCCATGCCACCCGTTCCGCCGCCGCCGATCGCAGGCGCGCCGCCGGTGGCTGCACGGCCCGCCTCTGCATTGCTCGCGCCCGCAGGCTCCGCACTCCGACCTGCCGACCCCGCGCTAGAGCCGATCATGCCTGCGGCTCCAGGATGCGCATTCGAATCCGAAGAGGTGCTGCCGCAAGCGACAACGCACCATGCGCCCAGCGCAACCACGACTCCGCAAACACCCACCCCGCAACGCGATCCGCGCATGTTCTTTGTTCCGATTCCTTCCGCGCCGTAGCGTACTCGACGCGGAGAACCTAGATCCAGTCGCGCGATTACTCGTGAGTGTTAGGACGAGCAAAAAGGCGACGATTCGCTCGACGATGAGACCCGGCTAACCCACCGCGGTGTCCGGGAACGCAATGCTTGCAATCGCGCGTTCGGAATCGGTGAGCGGCACGCCCGGATACGCGACGAAGCCGAGCAGCTTGGGATTGCTGAACGGCGACCACTCGCGATGCCAGTTCCCGCCGCCTTCGTTCGCGCCGATGTTCTCGTACTGCAAACCATCGTCCGAAACGCGAATTACCCGGTCGACGTGGCGCAGCCAGGATTCCGTAGGCGTCGAGCGATCGTAGATGGCCAGATCGCCTGGGCGGGGCGACCATTTGCGTGCGCGGACCTCTGCGGCAGAGTGCCAATTGCCGAGTCGAGTGGCGTCTTGCTGTAGCTCGATCGCGCCGGCGCGTGGCTCGTGAGGTCGCGCATCACCGGCGAACGCGCACTCGACCAACGCACGACTCTGTGCGCTAGCGCAAAAATTCCCAACAGTGATGCCCAGCGCCTTACCGTTGCGCATGGCGATTGCGTGGTACCAAGCGATGCGCGCAGCATCCGGGTGTTCGTGTGCTTTGGCTTCCTCGAGACACCAGTGCAGGCAACGCTCCCCCAGCGTGCCTTGCGAGACACTGACTGATGCTTGCTGGTCGGACACATCGGGCACCTCGGCTGAGGCAGATCGTGCGCTGGTCGCGATGTCTCCCTCGTATGACGGCAGCGCCGTGCCCGCTTTGCAGCGCACCAAGCGCAACATCTGCGAGTAGTCGAAGTGATCGAAGTTGTGCGCGAACGACAGCGGCTGCCAAAGCTTGAAGTTCCCTTTCTCGCTCGGGTAGGGGGCGCTCTTCGAGAAGAAGCCATAGTTTGCCGCACGGCCTGGGTGCTGCGCGAGCTTCTTCGTCTGAACCCAACTCTTGCCGCACGCCACCAAGGTGCCTTCGGTCGTTGCCCCAATGCGTTCCAGCAACCGCTGTGAGTGATCGGCAATTGCGGCGTCAGAGCCGATGTTCACTTTTGCCGGATTGAGCGTTACCGGTTCTGGGCGAACGGTCGCACGCTCGTAAATCAGATCTTCGATCTCGGTCGTGGTGAGTGACACGACCCAATCGCCGGAACTCAGGGCATCGGCACAAGTTTGAGCCGTGCGCGCACTCACGGCCACGAATGCACCATTGACGCGCGCCGGCCAAGCCATCACCTCCACGCCCGGCTTGAGCTCGACCCACGTGAATTGCGCCTCACCGCTCGATACCGCCGCAACGATGTCTGCCTGTTTCATGACTCGCCCACCTTCACGCTAGCGCCCGGTTCGCGTAACTCTCTAATCTCTATGACCGCGTGAACCGAACGTCGATAGTGAATTCTTCGCGGGCCCTATAGCCGCTTTGGTGGCGGCACCGGGTAGCAGGGGTTGGTCAGCGGGCGCGGCGCGCCCAATTCGGCGCAAAGCTCGAGTTGCGATCGCCGTGAATTGCGCGTGGGTCTCGGGAGCCCTGCTTCGTCAGTGGAAGCTCAGCTCAGCTCAGCTCAGCTCAGCTCAGCGATTGATCGTTACCGTCACCGCTTCGCCTGGCTTGATTTTCTTCCCAGCAGCGGGATTCTGAGACAGCACCACGAAGGTTGGCGTCTCGCCCATTTCGGTCCATAGGATCTTCAGCTCCAAGCCGAGCTCCTTGATTTGGGCTTTGGTCTTGTCGAGTCCCTGGCCGAGTAACTTGGGCACTTCGATCTCGCCCGGGCCGGCAGAAACACGCACGATCACCGGCTTGTCCGTCTCTTGGGGCGCGTCCGCTGCGGGCAGCTGCGACACGATGCTGCCTTTGGGGACCCGAGGATCGGCGAGCGGCTCTGCTTGTTCGAGTTTGTAACCCAGCTGCGCCAGAAGCGCCGTGGCTTCGCTCACTGTTCGATTCACGACCGCGGGCACTTTTGGTAGCTCGCGGGCCAGCGAGACACTAATCGACCCGTGGGGTTCGAGCTGTTGCCCCGCCGCGGGCGATTGTTCCACCACTGTTCCGGGTCCGGCTCCTGACACCGCTTTTCGCTCGCTCACCAGAAACACCAGGCCCAGCGCCTTGAGGTTTTCACGAGCGTCGTTCTCGCTGAGTCCTTTCAAGCTCGGCACGCCCACCTTGGCAGCTGGTTGCTCGTGCGTGGGTTGAGGGGCAGCAATCAGCTTCAGGCGTTCCATGCTCAGCACGGTCGCGATGGAAGTCACGATTGATACGAGCACGGCTGCGACCAGCAACGCGAATCCTCTCATGAACCGGCACTACCCCTTTCGACACCAGCACAACCCGCCTTGGCCGCCTTGGCAAGCACCTAAAAAAATGCGCTGGCGCTCGCCGCGTATCAAACACCGCCAATCGCGCTCCGGCAGTGGTGGCTCACGATCTGGTGCTGGCTTTTGACGCTGGCATCGGCGTGAGCTATCCACCGCGTAGGGTGATGGCAAACTGGTTGATGGGGAGTCTGATGTTGGTAGCATTGCTGCCGGTTGCGGGGTGCTCGAGCAGCCAATCGCCCGAGCACGCCGTTGGCGGAGCGGCAGGTAAGGCGGCGAACTCTGGCGCTGCCGGTAGCGCGGCCCCGATGGTGTCCGACGGGGGCGATGACGGCGGGGCGAGCGGAGCTAGTGGATTCGGTGGCGCCGCTCAGGGCACCGGCGGAGATGGCAAGGCCGGCACGACGACGACCGGCGGCGCTGGCGGAATCGGTACAGCGAGCGGCGGTGCAAGCGGCGCTGGCGGTGCAAGCGGCGTTGGCGGCATTGGCGGCGCCGGCGGTGGTGCAAGCGGCGCTGGCGGCGCGGGCACCTGTAACGGCACACAGCTCAATAAGCGCCTCGATCTAGAGTGCCCCGAAAACGGTCGTTGCGTGTGCCGCACGTATGCGCCGAGCGAGGGGGACTTGGTGCTCGATACCTCGACCAACTCAAACATGAGCATCATCTCTTTTCCGCTACCCGAGCCGATGAAGGCCGGTGAGCTGTATTCATTGTCAGCGACCATGACCTCGTACGCCTATACCGGCGCGATCGAGTTCTGGGGCACGAACTCCGTGTGCGGTCCCGGCCTGCAAAAGCTTTATGGCGAGCCCGTGGAGTCACGCACCTACTGCGCAGACGTGACGCCAACGCAAGACTTCACGCACGTCTTGCTGGTCAAGAGATTGCTATGGTCGGGGCATGGCTCAGCGGGCGCCAGCGAGGGACCGGTGTACGCGTGCGGCAGCAATCGCTGTCCGGCGACTCCTTGAAAACACAGCCAAGCTTCGTCTTATCGTCAGGGCCCCGTAAACAGCAATGAGCCATGAAGGAGTACGCGCGGTTGGCTGGCTTCGGTGTAGACGATGGCGCTCGCCTCGTTGATCGAGCGGCGTATGATCACGTCATTAAAATCGCCATCGGATTCGTAGCCACTCTCGAACAATTCATCCGAGCCCGACAGCTTCGCTCCATAGTTGATTTGCTCGATGGGAGCCGGCAACGGACCAAAGTCTCCGAGCTTGGTCGCCACGGCGTTCGCGGTCACGCTCCACAGTTCACGCACGGTCCCGTTCGTATCGGGCGTGACCACGATGTGAAAGCCGTCTTTGACTGCGCGTACCGTAACGATCGTCGCACCGGCAGCATCCTGGATGGGTGTCAGCTTCTCGCCCGTAGCCAGATTGATGATCGTGAAGTCGAGGTCATCCAGCAAAGCCATGCCGTCATTGCCGAATGCGACGAGGTCGCCATGGGCGGTCATATCGTTGGTATCGAAAACGGGTGTTCCTGCCTCGTACCAAACCTTGTCCGGGCACTTGTAGATCAGCCGCCCATCTGGACTCGCGAGAAAAGCCGCTTGCCCCGTGACGCCATCTTGGCAAGGCGGAGTGTTCAACGTGAGGTCGTTGGCCTCGGCGTTTTTCGGGTAGTTCAGATGACTGAAATCCAAGCTGCTCGCGAACTCGGGCACGAATTGCCGAATGGAACCTGAATCTGAATAGAGCAGCGCTCCGTTCACTACTTCGAGGTTGTAGTGATGAGCGGTGCCAAAACCCAGGAGGTAGTAATTGGGGGTCGCCCAGTGCGCGATCGCTTGGACCCCACTTCGCCCCTGCACAAGCGTACCGTAGATATAGACCTCGTTGGGATCGAACGAGCTGAGATCGTACGTGGTCGGCGCTCCGGCGTCGCCGGTACTTGGTTCGCCGCCGCTGCCACTACCACCCCGACCACCGGTGCTCGTCTGGCCACTGCGGCCGCCGTTGCTCGTGCGTCCCGCGGTCTCGCCGACGTCCGCGTTGCCGCTCGCGCCGCCTTCGTCCGCGATGTCGTCGCCTGCGCCGCCGCGCGCGCTATTGGCCGAACCCCCCTTGGGACCCGGACCAAGGAATGTCTTCGGGTTCTCCTTCCCACAGGCCACCGCGAGTACCGCCACCACCACAGCCAAGCTTCGTTTCTTCACGCTGAATTCTCCCAGCCCACAACCCTTTCGGCATAGCTGCGCGCCTCCGCAAAGTCGAGCGCGAATCGGGAAAATCCCCCACTTCACGCTGCCCACTCACGCGGCTTTCTACCTACACGCCGCGCCGCAGCTTCAGCGCGATCAGCGTGATTCCGTCGCGAATGGGCGTCTGCGACACCCACGGGGAGCCCATCGCAGCCGAGTCACCTCTTCACTTCGCTGGGATGGACTTGGAATCGGTATTGGCGGGCCCCAGGACGCGTACGAGCGTGGAGGCGAGTGTCACGAGTCGCGTGGGCTTCTCGAGGATCTCACGAATGCCGAGCGCGCGGGCAGAATCGCGGCTGGTCCCTTCGAGGTTTCCGCTCACGAGCACGATTGGCAGCGAGGGATTTTGGCGCAAGAGCTCGCGCGAGAGCTCAAGTCCGTTCATGGTCGGCATCGACAAGTCGGTGACAACCGCGTGGAATCCGAGCGGGGACGCGGTCACCAACCGAAGCGCCTCGAGAGCGCTGGTCACACTCGTCACGCGAAAACCCAAACGTTCGAGGCCGACCTTCGATGATCGGGCGATGGCGTCTTCGTCGTCCACGACTAAGATGTGTTCGCCGCTGCCGCGTGGTTCTGGTGGTCGAACGGGCGCGACGGCTGTGGTATTTCCGATGAACGCGGGAAAATCAATGATGAAGTGCGTGCCTCGGCCGAGCTCACTGTGCACCGAGATGCTCGCTCCGTGGTCGCGAACAATGCCGTGGACGACCGACAGCCCGAGCCCGGTACCTTCTCCTGGCTGCTTCGTCGTGAAGAAAGGCTCGTAAAGGCGGCTGAGCGTTTCCGCACTCATGCCCACCCCAGTGTCTTCGACGATCAGGCGGACCTGCCCGTTACCCCGAACCTCGGAAGGTCCTTCGGGCTTGATTGCTTCCACGCAAACCTTCAGCGTTCCACCGTAAGCAGCCATCGCGTGAGCTGCGTTCGCGCATAGGTTCATCACGACTTGATGGATTTGCGTGGCGTTGGCGAGGATCGGCGCCGCGGAGGAATCGAGGGCAAGCTCGACTGCAATGGGCTTCGACAGCGAAGGACGCAACAGCCGCACGACCTCTTCGACGACAACTGGGAGCGCCGTCGGCGTGCGTTCCTGGCTTTGCTTGCGGCTGAACGTGAGGATACGGTTCACGAGGTCGCCTGCGCGTCGATGAGCCAGAGCAAGCTCATCGAGGTGCTCTTTGACCAGCTCGACGCGATCGGCGTCCAAACGAGCGAGTTCCGCATAGTTGGTCGCAGCCGTCAAAAGGTTGTTGAAGTCGTGGGCGATGCCGCCAGCGAGCGTGCCGAGGGCTTCGAGCTTCTGGGCTTGTCGCAGCCGCGCCTCGAGTTCGGCGTACTCGCGCTCGGCCTGCAGGCGAGCAGTGACGTCCTCGAAGGTGTTCATGATGCAACGCCGCCCACCCAAATCGATCAGATCACAATTGCATAGGGCGACGACGGCTTGCCCACTTTTGCTGCGAAAGTGAAGCTCGAACGCTCTCACCGTTCCCGACTTGAGCATCTGCTGTCGAAACAGTTCGCGCTCGTGTGGATAGAGCCACAGGTTGAGTTCCAAGGACGTTCGCCCAACTACTTCTTCTCGCTGGTACCCCGAGACCTTCTCGAACCCGCCGTTCACATCGAGGTAACGCCCGGTCTCCAAATCAGAAATGGCGACGGAGTAGGGGAGCGCCCGAAATGCCGCCGAAAAGAGATTCTCCGAGTCGCGGAGCGCCTGTTCGGCGGCACGACGAGCCGTGATGTCGCGTGCGAACCCGAGGATGCGCGTGATTGGGCCGCCCGCATCCCGCAACGGCACGAGGCGTGTCTCGAAGCAGCGGATCCCAGCGCCGAAGTCGAGCTCCTGTTCGTATTCGATCGCGCGACCGACGGCGACGCACTCGCGATAGCGTCGAACCAGGTTGTTCGCGGCCTGCTCTGGCATGTATTCGTGCGGTTCATGGCCGACGATAGCCTCGAGCTCCCGACCCACCGCGCGCAACGCTGCCGGATTGTACGCTTCTTGCACGAAACGACCGTCGCTCGTCACCTTCATCTCGAAGATCACGTCCGGGCAGTGCTCGAACAGCCCGGCGTGGGGTTCGACTCGAGCTGGCGGACTCGCCGCGTTTCCGGCGTTGCCCGCTGCGTCGGACGGTGGCGTTGCTGCGGCGCTCACGGTTTAGCCCAAATGCTGGCGGATCGCCCGGTGGGTCGCAAGCGGTTCTACTTGGCGGGGTGATCCAGTGTCATCGAGACAGAAAATATCGAATTAACGGTAGCTTACGAGAAACTTCATATCAACCCCAAGTTACTCGGCATGCAAATCGTCATTCGAAGCCGCTTGGTTCACGATTGGGTGACGCCTTGAGCCTGCTCCGCGTTCGCGGAAGGCTGCGAACAGTAGCAGCGCCGCGCACAGCCAATAGGGATAGTCCTGCAAGCGTTCGTAGACGGTCGTGCCGCGCATCCAGGCCACGCGCTGCGCTAGCGTCTGTTCATTGAAAGTGCTCGTCTGTGCGAGCACGCGGCCAACGGGGTCGATGAACGCGCTGACGCCGCTGTTGGTTGCGCGCACGAAGAAGCGTCGGTGCTCGATCGCACGAAATTTGGCGAGAGCCAGGTGGATCCAGGGCTCGGTCGTGTCACCGAACCAAGCGTCGTTCGTCAGGTTGGCGATCAGGTCCGTTCGTGGATCGCGCGCCGCGCGATTGGTGGAGCCGGTCGCTACGTCGTCATTGCAAATGGTGACGGCGATGCGGTGCTCTCCAAAAGGCACCGCATCCACCGAATCCGGCTGCTCGAAACGGCCGGAATTCGGAGAAATGTCGTATAGCCAGGGCAGCTCGCGACCAAAGGGCATCTTCTCGCTGAACGCGACCAGAGATTGCTTATCGTAGCGGCCCTGGACGATTCCGTGCGCGTCGGCGATCAAGGCTGAATTGTAGAGCGCGTAACGTCGCGCATCGCTCACCGGCTTGACAATCACTGCGCCGAACAACAGCGGGACGGGCACGTCAGCCGCGAGCGTGCGTTGTCCAACAACGCCAGCAGTTCGGGTTTGCATGGCAGGAAGCGCGACCGTCTCGCTCCAAAGCACGAGCTCCGGCTTCGACTGCTCGACGAGCTGCGCCGTACCGCGCAGGTGTCGCGCTAAGCTCTCCATCGGATTGTCACGCTTGCCCATCAGGCTCATGTTGCCTTGCACGAGACCGATTTCCGAGTGCGGCGCAGCGGCAACCTGTCGGTCGACGTCGTGGATGCGCCACGCGCCGTACGAGCATGCCAGCAGCGGAGTGAGCCAATAGGGCGCCGTGGCGCGCAACGGTACTCGACGACCCTCGAGCAAGGCCAATAGCCACTCCGCGATGGCCCAGTTGCCCGCGCCCGCGACTAAGCCAACCGCGGTGACGCCACCGAGATCGGCAACTTGAGTCAGCGCCGGCACGGGGTGAAGCACCGCGCCAAAAGACCACCAGAACAGCACGGGGAAGGCGAGCTCGGTGCTGGCGAGCGCAGCCAGCCAGACCAGCCCTCGCGGCCAACCGCCGCGCTCGGCGCGCGCGAACAACCAGCCGAACGCGCCCATTCTTCCCGCTTGAAAAGCATTCACGACCAGCGCGAAGAAGCCGCAAATGAAGACCGGAAAGCCGCTGAACTTGCGCAGCATCTCGACCATCCAATAGAAGCCTAGCGAGCTCATCACGAAGCCGCTGAGCCAGCCGATCCAGAATGCGTGCTTCGGGGTTTGACCCACGAGCGCGATGCGCAACGGAACCAGCGCGATGAACCCGAGGGGCCAGAGGTCCAGCCCCGGGAAGGACAGAAAGTACAAGCCTCCACAGGCAACCGCGAGGCCCGCCGCTATCGCCAAGGACGGCGGCGCAACGCACCGCTCACGAGAAATTGGCGTACGCGCTCCCCCGACTGCCCTCTCTGCCATAGCCGCGCGAAACTAGCACAATCGTGTGGCCGCCCGGCTGGGATTGGTAGGGCCTGCGTAGAAATAGAAGCGTTGCTGCCGTGTGAAGCGGATGAGGCGTTGCTCAAGCAAGTGTTTTTGAATCTGATCGGCAATGCCTTGAAGTACTCGCACTTGCGTGAGGCTCCTCGCGTACGAGTCGAGTCTCGGCGCGGGGAAGACGGCAAAGTCGTGTACCTGGTGCGTGACAACGGCACCGGCTTCGACATGAAGTATGCCCACAAGCTGTTCCAGGTGTTTCAACGTTTGCATCGCGGTGCGGAGTACGAGGGCACAGGTGTTGGGCTCGCCATCGTGCACCGCATCGTGTCGCGCCACGGCGGGCGGGTGTGGGTCGAAGCAGCCCCCGACGCGGGTGCGACGTTCTACTTCACCCTGGAGTGAGGAGCAGAACCGTGAGAGTCCGGGCCGGGTTGGGAGGGGCTCGCGCTGGTTAGCGTTTCTCGACGACCAGTCGCAATTCAGTCAGCACCTTCTGGGCGAGTCCAAACAACTCGGCGCACTCGCCCGTTCCGTTGGCCATGGCGGGCAGATCCGCGTCGATCACCCGCACCCCATCAAAGGTGACGAAGTAGAATCGAACGTGCCCATTGTCGGGGTAAGGAAATTCTGTCGTCGGACGCGCCGCGTTGAGATGCCGGTCCGAGGCCCTGACCAGGGCTTTCGCCGCAGCCCTAACCGTGTCGTGCCCTTCGCCCCCGATGATGCCGAACGTAGAAGTCGTGTACAGGCTCGCAGCGCCGGTCGAGGCCGCAAAGACCGTGGCGATCTGCTCCGAAAGTGGCCAATCCATGAGCAGCGCATAGACCCGCGGAAACTCTGCGCTGGGTTCTGCACCGATATCTTTCGGTGGTGCCGTTAGCATCATCAGACGAAGCTCTCTGCCCATGTCTTCAGGAGCCGTCTTCGACGCAGTTGCTGGGCCAGAGCTGCGCAACCTTGCAGCGCGAACGCGCAACGCAACCCACGCTACGACCACTGCCACCGCACCGATGATGATGTTCTTATCCATGCTCCGCGCGCGAGTCAGCGTAACGTATAACGGGTTGGCTGCGCTGCTACTTTGCGGGACCCGATGCCTTTCCGCGGAAACACTGGGCGTGCTCCCCGCTCCAGCCTCCCACCCGCGTTTCTAGGTGAAGGGATCGCGTTCCAACGTGACGGGGACGGGCCGCCCAGCTTGCCTGAGCGCGGGCCATGAGCCGACGTCGGGCAGAGTCAGTCAATTGCGCGTCAAAGTGACGCTGCCGAACCCCGGTTGGTGGAGCGTCGTTGGTGGAGCGTCAGTTGGTCGTCAATCACGCAATAGCCGTTGACGACGGTTGCACCGCTCGTTGAATCGAGGATCATCGTCACGGTTGAGCTACTCACGGAATACCGCCCCGAGGGAGTTTGCCGGCTCACGGCCTCGGTGGCGGGTGCAAACGGTGACTGCGGTTCACAAGTTTGCGGCAACGGGACCTGCCAAGTACCAGCATGCTCACCGCATTGCGCAGCTAATTCGCCGTGCAACAACAATGGGGACTGCACGTCCCACGTTTGCCAGAACTCGCGTTGCCACTGAGGGCAAAGCGTGGATCTAAAGCCCGCGAATTGATCGATAGTCGCGGGGCTTACCCGTCGAGCCGCGTTTGCGCCAGCACTGGCTGGCGCAGCGCGCTCGAATCTTCGAACCAAAAGTGAGCCAGTCAAACGAGAAGCGAAGAAGCGGCGGCGGAGTAGCCTCAGTTGGGGGTCAGTTTGACCAAGATCTTTTGAGGACTTTCCTTAGGGCCGTCGCAACTTTGAATCGTCGCACTCACGTTTGGCACCGTGGCCGTTTGAAAGCCCGACTTGGATACGATAACGGTGTACGAACCAGTGACCCCGGGCCCATTGTACTCGCAAGCACTATCGTCATCCGGGTTCGTGCTGAGCGTGAGCTGACCGTTGGGGCCGGTTGCGGTCAGTTCCGCGTCGCAAATGGCGGCGTTCGAGACCGCGTTTGCCACGCTGATCACCGCCGGAAGCACCAAGAACGAATTGCAGCGGGCGTTCGAACTACCACACCCGACACACATCGAAAGACACGAAATAATAAGCCACACCCGCATGTCCTCATGTTAGCGCAGCGCGCTCCGTCGTCCACTCGAACACCGTCGCGACGCAACTGCGTGCACTGCGAGACCATCGACGCCTCGTCCCAAGCAGCGTGTGCGTCCTTGAAACAGCGTGAACATGACCGCTTAAATCCTTGTCGAAGCGCGCGCGGCTCGCTCGATAGCGCAGTCGGAACCACGCGCGCGCGGCTCAGCTTCGGAATGCCAATCACCGGTGCAGGGTGAGCCCCGCCGCCGAGCCTCCCAGATCGGCGCGCGCTGACTGGTGAGGGTGACTGCTCGGACGTGCGACGGCAAGGTGTGGCGAATCGACGTCGGCCTGTTGCGGTTTTACCGTGGCAAGCCGAGCGTGCTCGAGATCCGCGGTCAGCAAGTTCGTGCCTATGTTGCAAGCCTGCCAATTTGCGATTCGGCGTCAATTTCCGAGGGACAGATCCGAGGGAGAGCGGAGTCTCTGACGTGCTAGGTTAACGCCGGGGCGCCATGCGTTATCAACGGTTCGCAACGGTTTTCGCTGGGCTATTATTGGCTGCGTGCGCAGAACCGGGCGCGACCGATTCTGAATGCGCTGGGGCGTGTGCGCCTGCGCAAAGTACAGCAGCATTGTCGAGCACTGGCATCTCTTCGGAGGTCCTGCTCGACAGCCCGGTGGTCTTTCCGCGCGACACGGATCAGAACGTCTATGAAATTGCGGCAGATCCGAGTGGCTTTCTGGTCACTTGGTTCGACGGTCGCGAGTCGAGCGGTATCGACAGCTTCGTGGGGGCCCAGCCTCATATCTATGCCGCGCGCGTTTCGAACTCGGGAATGGTGGAGACTCCTACCGGTCTGGCCCTCTCTAGAGGAGATCCCGTTTGGGGGCAGAGTCACGTTCGTTCTGCGTTCAACGGCCAGAATTATTTGGTCGCCTGGCACAAGCTGACTCGGTCTCCGACGGTTGCGTACGGTCCCGATTGGACGCTTCCGAGCGCCATCGAGGCGAGACGTGTGTCGCAAGCGGGAGAACTCGTCGACGCCGCGCCCTTCGTGATTAGTGTGCTGCCTGCGGGCGATCAGTCCGCGGTCGACATTGTGCTGTCCAATGGCAACGGGTTCTTCGTGGCTTGGGTTGGCAAAACGAGCGCCACCGTGGGCCCGGTGCAAAGCCGCACCGTGTCGTTCGTTGATTCTGCACCGGTGCTTGGCCCCGTCACCACCTATCCATTCCCTGCCAGCGATCACTCCAAGTATGCTTTCGCGTCGGGCGGACTCGGTTATGTCGTTGCTTCTGTCAATTCGGACAGCACTGGTTTCACCGTTGGGGGGCTGAGTCACGCAGCGACTAGTGATTGCGCGACTGGCGCACGCATCGACTCCGTCGCTCTGGGGTCGAACGGTTCGGGAGAGCTGCTCGTCGCGTACACAGGGTTCGTGATGACCAACGGCAGTGTGTGCTCGTTCGCGACCAAAGCGCTGCAAATCGGAGCGGACGGGCTGCAGAAGGCGCCAGCGGTCGTGATTCGACCCTTTGAAGTCCCAGTCAAGCCCGTCGAGGTGAACTACATCAACGGGAAGTACCTAGTTGCGGGCTTTCAGCTCGACCCGGCGACGAACACCGTTTCCCCGTCGCCCGTGACTACCTCTCCGTCGAAGTTCGCTTGCAACGCGGGCGCGTGCCTCGCAGCCGTTGGTGCTGGTGTCTCTCGGCTGTCTTCGGCGGGGGTCCTGCTCGACGATCCACCCATCAGGGTGAACTCCTCCGCGAGCGCGGAGATCGACCCGCACGTCGTCGCGGGGGCGGGTGAATACCTCGCGGTATGGCACGATATTAGAGCTTTGCCCGACAACCCCTATCTCCCTCTGCATGCCGGCCGATTGGATGCCAACGGTGCGCCACTCGATGCGACTCCGATCGCGATCGCCCCGCATGGTTATTTCTGTAATGCCGAGTTCGACGGCACGGACTTCCTGGTGCGCTGGACGGGGTTGGGGATATTGAGTCAGACCCGAATCTCTCCCGCGGGAGTCGTGAAAGACTCTGGTCCTGCGCCCGCTGGTCCGCAGGGACCCTGCGGACCCACTGGCAACGGGGTGAACCTGGGCGTGTCGTCGATTCCTTTTGCTTGCGGCTCTCAATTCGTCACGTTCAAGCCGACTGCGTATAGCGATTGGTATCGGAATGCCGCGTCGTTGGTCGATTTGAATGGCACGGTGTTGCAAGCAGACCTGAATCTGGGTGGTGTCGCTTGGGCCGGCGACGCATTACCGGGTGTCGCATCGACTGCGGCCGGCTGCGTGATTGCTTGGTCTCAAAGTGTCGGAGACACTCACGATGTTTATGCGAACTTCGTCAACGACGACGGCACGGTTGTACTGGACGCGCCGCTTCCGATCGCGACTGACGCTGCGTTCAACGAAGTAGCACCCGCTCTCGCAGAGGGGGCTGACGGCAAAATCCTGGTCGCGTACAGTCATTTCATCAACCAAGCATCGTATGGGCACTTGCGCATCGCAGCGCGGCTCGTCGAGCCCTCGGCATTCGTGCCGGGCGCTTCGGGCTCAGGTGGCACGGGTGGTGAGGCGAGTGGCGTCGGAGGCTCGGTGCCAACAGGTGGAGCGTTGGCGAGCGCTGGATCGGGGGGCGACCCGGTGGGTGGCACTGGCGGCTGGTTGAATACGGCCGGGGCTACCGTTGGCGGGTGGGGAGAAGCAGGTAACGTCTCGGGTGGCGCGGCCAGCGCGGGCGGTGCTGGCGGCAGCACGTCGTCGGGCGGCTCATTGGCGGCAGGCGGAACGGAGTCCGAGAGTGGCGGCGGAAGTTCACCCGGCGGCGCAGTCAGCGGTGGCTCGACGCAGACCGACGGTGGCTCGATGCCCAGCGGCAATGGTGGTGGCGCAATGCAGAGTATTGGCGGTGAAAGCGGCACCAACCAGAGCATTGGCGGTGAAAGCGGCACCGGCGAGAGCAGCGGTGGGTCGATGCAGAGCAGCGCCGGCGAGAGCAGCGGTGGGTCGATGCAGAGCAGCGCCGGCGAGAGCAGCGGTGGGTCGATGCAGAGCAGCGCCGGCGAGAGCAGCGCCGATAAGGCTGGCGCTCCTGGTGGACACGGTTCGGACGGAAGCGGATGTGCGATCTCGTCGCATCGCAGACCGCTGCGAGGCGCGCCGCCCGTCGTGTCGATGCTGATTGCACTCTTGGCCTGGCGATGTTCCCGTCGGGCCGCGCGTGCGAAGGCCCTAGCCTGAGCCGCAAGCGCCGCGGTTTGAAATAGCGACAACGATTCGGGCATATCAGCGGAGAGGGAGGGATTCGAACCCTGCCCGCGCACTGGTGGGGCTCGCGCTACCCAACGCGGACCACTACGCCACCGGCTCGTTCAAGATCTTCCACGATAACCGCTGCGATGTGCTCGGCAATTTCTCTGGCCATCCTGAGTGGGATTGCAGACTCCGCGCGCGCGTAACGATTGCTCGACCATCGAGTTGAGTTGCGAGCAACTGCGTGCTCGAGGCGACTTACGGGGCCAGCTCCCGCCCTGTTTTTTCCTTATATGCAGCCAGGTGACGCAGATTGGCGACCGCGCTACGAGATTTACAATCGGCCCGGCGAATATCACAACGGCGAAGTTTGGCCCTTCGTGTGCGGGTTCTATGTCGCGGCCTGAGTGTGCGCCGGATGCCACGAGCTCGCGCAACAGAAGCTCGAGACGAGTGCGTGGTGACACGGACCACGCAGTACTTGGCTGACGTTGCTGCTCATTCGTTGCTGGTTGGCCACGTTGGAACGGGCGCGCTGAACGGAAGAACTCACAGTGCGAGCTGCGCACATCGGCAGAACCGTCCGAGCAGCCACGCCTGCCTTTCGGAATAAGTACTACCGCTAGCAGCATGTAAATCAGATATCATATCCAACAACGCGCTTGAGAGAGCGCCACGCAGGGAGGTCGATCATGTGGGCAAAAAATTCGGTTCAAATGCTTTGGCATAGCGCGACGAAAGCCGTACCCGCGATTGGTCCGTGGGGCGCATTGCTGCTGGGATGCTTACTGGGCATCGGCGCATTTCTCTATCTGCGGAATGCACGGAAGATTGGGGTACTGGTGAGCGGCCTGGTGCTGCTCATTCCGATCTCCGCGCTTGCTAGCGTGCCTTTCATCTTTGCTAGCGGCACCGTGGCGGACGCGCATCAGCTCAACGCGGATTTCAAGGCCGTCCTGCCGTATATCGGCAAGTCGAGTACGACAGGCAGTGCTGCCTCGGGAGGGGGTCCGTCGTTCTTCGTTTTCCCGGCAACGGCCTCGCTCGTCGCGCCGACGTATAGTGACCTACGCTGCGTCGTGACGGTTCAGCCGTACTTCTATTCGGGCAGCACCAATCACCAAATTGGTTGGAGAAATGCGGTGAAGATCGGAGCCACCACGACGATCGGCTCCGCGCCGAACCTGTCCCTCGTGCGCATGCCGGTCAATGGCATCCTCGGCGACCAGTACTACAGCGGGACCTTTACTGATGTGTTCACCGTTCCAGCCGGAGCCTCGGCTTCGTTTGGGGCGCGCTTCGACCCCATCTTAGCGCCCACTGTTTGGTTCTACACCGTGAGCACAGTCTACAGCTGCTCGATTGTGCCTTGAGCAAGTTACGTCGGATAAGCACGCAGCGGTCTAGTGAAGTTCACGTCACCGTCGAACGCGGGGACGTGAACTGCGACCATTGGGACGTACCGAGCGCCGCCTCGGCTCGCGCACGAGGCGCGCCGTCACCCGCTCTGCTGGCTCGATGGCATCGATCAGGTCGAGCCCGTCACCGGCCCAGACAACGGTCGTTGCCAGATCCGCATGCGAACTGCATCTCCGATCCTCAGCTCGCTACCGAACGGCTGGGCAGGCGCGCTAGCAATGTGAGCGCAATCACCATGAACGCGCCCGCCGCCAATCCGAGCGACAGATGCACGCCCCAGATACTGCCGACGAGCCCCACCGTCACCCCGCTGAATGCCCGCAAACCCGAAGACGACATGTTGAATAGGCCGAGGACGCGCCCGCGACTCTCTGCCGGTGCCTGAAGCTGCACGATCGTTTGGGTCATGCTGCTGAAGGACAGTTCGAAGAAGCCTGCCAAGAACAAGCAGCCGAGGGCGATTGGATAGGAGCGCACGAGCGCAAAGGCGCCCAGCGCGCAGGCCCACAATGCGGCAAGCTTGAGGGCCGAGCTGGTTTCCGTGTGAAACAGCCTGCGGCCGCTTTCGAGCATCAACCCACCTGTCAACGCGCCGGCAGCGTCCGCGCCGAGCAGAGCCGTGTACGCTGCTCCCGGATCGCCATGCCCCAGGTCCACGGCGAAGGTCGGCATCTGTGCTTGGTAACTGTTGCCGACGAAAAACGACGCTGCCCCGGCCAGCACGATCATCGCCAATAGCACGGGGATGCCGCGCACTTCAGCGAATGTCTCGACGATATCGGCCAGGCCCCGCACGGCCCGCCGTGGGCCTTCACCATTCCTGAAATGCCGCCCGTAGGGGGCCGCGGTAAGCCAAATGATCAACGGCAGATAGAACGACGCATTGAGGAACATGCCGTAGTTGGGGCCGAGGGTGCGCAAGATGAGACTCCCCACTCCGGGCCCGGCGAGCATGCCGAGGTAACGCGCTGTTGCGTTCAGGCGGACTGCGCTGGCGATCCCCGCGCCACCCACCACGTCGTAGAGCAGCACTTGGCTCGAGGTGATCCAGAACACGCCGGCCAGCCCGTGCAAGCTCAGGAGAACCATGGCGTGCCAAATCTCGAGCGTGCTCGTGACGAAGAAGTAGCCCCAACCGAGCGACACCGCCATGAACAGGCCGGCGCCGATCTGAATCAAGCGCCGCGAATCGAAGCGGTCGTTGAGCGCGCCCACGGGCACGGAGAACACCAGGTACGGCACCCAATGCGAAATCACCGCAAAGCCACCCAAGGCCGCCGAGTGGAACTTCTGGAACGCCACCCAGTAGCTGATCACGTGCTCGACGTTGTCAGCCATCATGGTCAGCAAGAAGGTCAGCAAAAAGGCGCGAAACCCTGGCAAGCGTAAGGCGTCGAACGGGCGATGATCGGTTTTCATGGGCTCAAAAAGGAGGCGACCGACTCTTCCTAGCGTCCGAGCTCGGCTCGGTCGAGCCGCTTCCAACGGTGTTGCTCCAGCAGCTGCTCCAGCGGGCAGCGCTGCGAGCCGCAAATGGTGGATTTCTCCATGAGCCGCGCCGCGCTGGCTCGGTGCTCCAAACCACAGACGCAGTTCGCACGCGAAGGTGGCGAATGCCTCCTCATCATACGGCTCGTGTCTCACCGAATCGGAAGTTTGGTCCCCGCTCAAGGCGCGTCAGTTTGGCGTGCAGTTCCGCGCGGTAGTGCGGCATGCTCCGAACGCGCATCAGCGCAACCTATCAGAGGGTTGGGTGCGTCCCAGAATGGCCGTCGGAATTCTTCTCACCTGCACGATCGCTTTCGAGTTATTCGTGCTCCGGCGGTTGCGCTTCGATGCGGCCGTCGTCGGCATCGTGCTCGCCGGTACGTTCCTTGATGTGGACTACCTGACCTATACCTCGGTCGGGCAGCGCAACTACGACGGCGCGTCTCACTTAGAATACATCCAGTCGATCGCCTCGACCCTGCGCGTGCCCGAGGTGTTCTCGTGCGCGGTCTGTGGGCACCCGCCGCTCTACTACGCGCTCGGGGCGCTCTGGGTAAAGACCGCGCTCGCCGGCGGTTGGGTACCGCTCGAGCTGGGACTGCAATGGCTCTCGCTGCTGTTGTTTTTCGGCTTCGTCGTTTTTTCGCTGCTGATGATTCGCAGCTGCACGGTTCAGGCGGCGACGCTGCGGATGAGCGCGGCTTTGGTCGTGTTCTGGCCCTCGAGCGTCATCAACTCGGTGCGCGTCCACAACGACGCGTTGGCCTCCCCATTGATGTTGGCCGCACTGTACTTCACCGCTGAGTGGCACAAAAACCGCCTCGCCAGGCATTTTGTTGCCGCAGTGGTCGTCTCGGCCCTCGCGCTGCTGACCAAAGCCTCGGGCTACGCCGTGGCGACGACGCTGTTGCTCGTGGCGGCCTCGCGGCTTCGCTCGGCCGAGGGGCGCTCACTGGCCATCAAGCAGTTCGTCTGTGCAACGCTGGTGCTTGGGACGATCGGGCTACTCGTCACCACGCTACGCGCATCGCGAATGTCGCGCACGTCATGCCAGCTGCTGCTCGGGTCCGCCTGCAACTCGCGCTACGTGCCGCCGCTGCCTGATTCTCCGGGCCGTTTTCTCTCCTTTCACTTGCGCGATTTCGTCAGTCGTCTGGACACGATCCCCGAGGATCCGTTTCTCAATCGATTTGCAAAATCCAGTCTGTTCGGAGTAGCCCACCTAGGAGAGCCTTTCACTACTCCGTATCACGAGCTGCTGGCGCGCTGGCTCAGTTGTGGCTTGTTGGCCATGGTGAGTGTTTGTCTTTGCGGCACGCTGCTTTTCGGCAAGGTGTGGCTTCGCAAGTATCGCGTCTACCTCGTTTCGGTCGCGATCATGGTGCTCTTTCTCTTGGCCTTTCGGCTGCGCGTAGCCAACGAGTACCACGAAGATTTTCGACACATCTTCGCTGCCCTGGTACCGTTTTGCATGTGTTACGCGGCGGTCGTCGCCAACAGCAGCCGCTATTCCAAGCTGCTGAACTGGGCAGGCACCGCTCTAGCGCTGCTGATGATCATTTGCTCGCTGGCGTTCTTCCTGCGCATTCCGGGCCGCCTCATCTGAGGTTCATTCCGGCGCGCAAACGCTCGAGCTGTGACGTTCCCTGTCGGCGGGCGCAAACTCCCGACTCCCTCGGCCAGGCCGAGTCGCTCGGCTGGCAGAGGGGCGTAGAGTGTTGCGTCCTGACACGGCGCGAACGCGCCGTCGTTCACATGGACTTTTGCAGGTTAGCGACGGAAAAATCGACGCTGCCGCTGCCACCGCCGGTTTCGACGAGAATCTTGGCCTCGAGCAGGTTACCGAGCTTCATGCCGGCTGCGTCCCAGGCCTTGAAGTGATCGGAGATGGTGATAGTCCCACACTGACGGGCTTTTTGGCGGATGCTCCAAAACTGAAGCCAACTCGAAGCATTGCAGCGCGAGCCTCCGGTCCCATTCGTGTTGTTCGAATAGAACTTGTAGTTTTCACCATCAATCATGGTGGCAGAACCCTTCTGGCTCGAGTTGTACGGGGTGAACGGCATGTTCCCGAATGAGTCATCCAGGATGTACCATTCGACACAAGGGTTGGTCGACCAGCCGTAAATGCCGATGTACGAGAAGCCGCCGCCGCTGCCGGTCTTCTTGAACGAGAAACCAGCGGTGATCGTGCCATACGAATCGTACGACTTGCCGCTGTTGCCCCATTCGAAGCCAAGCCGCCCGAGGTAGTCTCCCGAGTTGTTCCAAGAGGCGCTGAACGCGGGTGTGCTGAACGTCGTGAGCTTTCCAGTGCCTTGGTTGGACCAGATTTGCCAAGCAAGGTTGTTCGAGCCGCCTTGACTATTACCCGAGTGCTCCATGCCTCCCGATGGCATGGTCGCGTTGCAATCCACGGTTGTTGAGCCCTGACCAGCGGTTCCTGACCCGCTGCCGGCAGTGCTGCTCGAGCCGCCGGCGCCCTTCCCGCCGCTGCCGGACCCGCCCGAGTGAGAGCCGCCCGAGTGAGAGCCGCCGCTCCCTGAGCCGCCCGCGTTCATGTGGCTTCCACCAGCGCCCGTGGATTGGCCCCCCATGGGAGCCGAACCACCCACCGAGCTTCCGCCCGAAGACGTGCTCATCGTACCGCCAGTTTGAACGATTGTGCTTCCGCCATTCCCAACGGGACCGGTACCGCCGCTTCCACCGTGTCCGCCGCTGACGTGGCTTCCGCCAGTGCCCGGGTGCGATGTAATGGGCGGTGCGTCACCGCTCGCAGAGCAATTCAACAAGACCAACGCAACAGCCGCGGTAGATATCTGAATCAACTTGGTATGCACGTGCTTCCTCCGAAGGTTCGGCAGCGTTGTGCAATAGCCAAGGGTGACAAAATCCGTCGCTCACTCTTCATATCGCAAACACATTTTTTGATTTGAGCGTGTCGTCAGATTTTTTCGGCGAGAGCGCAGAGCCCCCGAATGGAGCGTCGTTAGGCGTCCCTAGTTGCGACGGACGTTGTCGAATGCGCGCGTTGGAGAGCGCTCGAGTCAGCGCTTCCCGGAACGAGACGGAGAGACCGGCGACGCACCGCTATTGAGCCCCGCAGGTGTTCGGCCCGGTGCTCATGGATTTCTCACCGGATATGAGCAGCCTGGTTGTCTATGTCGACGGCGGCGTGATGTGGAACTATCCGATTGGCGTGTTCGACGAGCTGCTCGGTGTCGTGAACGACGAGACGCTCGGCTTTCACGTCGAAAGCAGCGCGCTGCCGCACACGAATCACACGATCACGCCGCACGACTACTTCGCGGGCCTGTTCGGCCGTCTCGTACGTCAGCAGGAAGCGGATTGACGACGCAAGATACGCCGTTCGCCGCCTTTGGTTACTCCCGCTGCGTCCTTGAGCGTCGCCTGGACCTGAAGCGTGGTCTGCGGTGACTCGTCGCCGAGCACGCCTACCGGCGCGGTCGATTGCCACCTCTGCAGCGAGGCTCGGATCGTTTCGAGGTGAGTGTGGACTACGCCCCAAGTCGCCATCGTGACTGCATACTGACGCAAACCTGACCCTATGCACGCGGTGAAGCGAGTAGACCACTTGCATGCGGGAGCTTCAGTATTTGAGGGCGCGGAGTTTGGCGTGGAGGGATGTCTCCGAACCGATGTTGTTGTTCGAGACGGACGCCTTGGTACGGCCATTCGTGGCTGCGCGCTGCGATGGCGATCCGCTGTTTCTGTTTCGCGATGCAGGGCGGATGCTTTCGTGGGCTGCCAAACTCCACGTTTGCGACGAAGCGTTCGGCGCAACGCATTCGAACCCGTTTTTGGGGCCGTTTGCTTATGGCCACGAGTGTGTCGCCGAAGTCACGCACTGCGGTGCGGCCGTACGCAGCGTGTCCGTTGGCGACGTGGTGAGCGTGCCGTGGTCGATTTCGTGCGGGAATTGCCCGGAATGTAGCGCGGGGCTCACCTCGAAATGCCGGGTGCTGCGCAAAGAGCACTCGGTTGCTGCTTATGGCTTCGGTGGTGGCTTTGGTCGGCACGGCGGCATGGTGAGCGATCTGCTGCGCGTGCCGTTCGCCGATGCCATGTTGGCCCGTGTGCCTTCGAACGTGGACCCGCTTGCCGCGGCGAGCGCGAGCGACAATCTGTGTGATGCGTACCGTACCGTGGCGCCGCATCTCGAGCGAACGCCAGGTGCGCCCGTGCTGATCGTCGGCGGCAGCGCCAAGAGTATCGGTCTGTACGCGGTCGGCATCGCGAAGGCACTGGGGGCGTCACATATCGACTACCTGGACACGAGTCGAACGCGCCTGACATTGGCGGAACGATTGGGGGCAAATCCCATTGCCATCACGAGATCAGAGTCCTGGTACGCGCGCGGCGAGCCGTTGTTGGCCGATGGTTATCCGATCTCCGTCGATGCGAGCAGCAGTGCGGAAGGCTTGAATTACGCCCTCGCCGCGCTGGCTCCGGGCGGAACCTGCACCGGCATCGGCTTTTACCTGAGACGCACCACGCCACTGTCCCTTTGGAAGATGTACCTGAAGTGCGCCACGCTCCGAATCTGAATCGCGCATCCGCGAGCAGACCTCGCAGCCGTATTGCAACTGCTTGCCAGTGGTCGATTCGACCCGCGTCAGGTAAACACCCTGGTCGCAAGTTGGGACGATGCGCCGCGCGCCCTGCTCGAACGCACGACCAAAGTGATACTGAGCCGACCGCGGCTCGCTGCGTGATCCTCGGCGCTCGTCAGCCCTCGTCACACGCAGCGGCGGAGCCCGATTGACGATCTTGCGCACCACCGCTAGGTACGCGCAGTGAGATTCAGCCCGGACTTCGCGAAGGGAGTTGATGTGGGGAATGCTCTCTTAAACACTACAACTTCGGCGGTACGGATTACCTACCGTGCACCGGCGACTGGACGAACAGCGGAGTATCGCGGCTTGGATTGCTCCAGGGCGTAACGCCGAACAACGCATTTTTTACCCTGGACATCGATGGCAACGGCACTTGCACCAATTCGGTCGATGTCTCGGTGTCCTACGGCTTGCGCTACGATCTGCCGGTGACCGGACAATGGGGCAGCACGAAGCGATCCCAGATTGGAGTTTTCCGTGATGGTTCTTGGAGCCTGGACGTGGACGGAGACTACGTCTGGAATTCTACGGTCGATCGCGCGCTGACCTTCGGCGGGGCCGGCGATACACCGGTCGTATTCGTCCGGCACTGACGTATGCACGCCCCTCCGGCGTGCAGGGCTCGCGTTCAAGATAGGGAGCGAGCGGCTCGCCCAGATGACGGACGAGCAGATCATCGATTTTTGGAAAGGACCTGATTCAGGTGAGGGGGAAAGCCGGGTTTCTCGCTGAAGCGTTGCTCTTAGTTGTCCGGCGTTGCGGACGTTGACCGCGGTCGAAGCGCGGTGTACTCCGCCTCGCATGGCAAGGGTTGGCCTCTTTCGGGGGTTCTTAGTCTGCAGCACGTTGCTTGTTCCGTGGGCTTGCTCTGGTCCAAAGCGCGAGTTTTCGGGGGAAAGCGCGGGTGACGCAGGCGTGGCCCGGGCTGGCGCAGCCGGCAAGGGAGGCGCTGCGGGGAACACCGCCACAGCGGGCAGAGGGGGAGCGTCCACGGTGGGCAAAAGCGGTTCCGGTGGTGAGGGGGAGGTGGGCAACGCGGGCGCGATCGAAGGCGGCGGTCAGGGTGCAATGCCCGCCGGGAGCGGTGGCATGACCGTCGCGACCGGCGGCACAGCTGGCGCAAATGGAACCGGCACAGGTGGCGTCAGCACGGGCGGTGTCAGCACGGGCGGCGTCAGCACGGGCGGCGTCAGCACGGGCGGCGTCAGCACGGGCGGCAGCTCGGGCAGCATGTCGGGGTGCGGGTCGGGGAAGCACATGTGTTCATCGGGCTGTGTGATGAACAGCAGCCCCTCAACCTGCGGGACGACCTCGTGCACCCCGTGCGCAGTGCCGACCAATGGCAGCTCCACCTGCAACGGCACCGCCTGCGGGATCATGTGCAACGCGAACTATCACTCGTGCGACAACACCACCTGCTCGAGCAACGCGCTCCCGGCAACGTGCGGGACCAGCTGCACGGCGTGTCCAACGCCCGCCAACGGAAGCGCAACCTGCGACGGCACCTCGTGTGGGATCACGTGTAACACGAACTACCACTCATGCAGCAACACCAAGTGCGCGAGCAACACCGATGCCACGGCGTGCGGAACGAGCTGCACCGTGTGCCCCACCTCCTCGATCGCCAACTCCGCGCCGACCTGCAATGGTGCCTGTGGGATCGGTTGCGCGACCAACTACCGCGCCTGCACGAGCGGCTCCAACCTGGCATCCTGCAACCGGGTCACCTACGATTTCAACGACAACACCGCGCAAGGCTGGGCCGCGGCGACGAACCCAATCCCACCGAGCGAGGTCACGGTTGCAACCTCGACCTCGATCCGGCATGGCAACTCCGGCTCGTCGCTTCGGATCGATAGCACCTTTGGCGTGTTCGGGAGCAACACCAGCGTGGGCGTTCAAGTCCAACTCTGCGCTACCGGTTCGGAGAACCTCAACGGCCGCACCGTTTCGGCTTGGGTCTACATCGACACGGCGCTTCCCGATTGCTCTCCATCCAACCACGACATGGGCGTGACCTTGACCTCCGCGTCTTCGGCCAATGGCATCGAGGTCGCCAGCGCCATACCGGTGGTGAAGACTTGGTTCCAAGTGACGGGAACGGTGACCAACGCCACGGTCTACAACGCCGAGACTGCGGCCCTCTTCTTTACCCTCAACTGCACGAACAACGCGGTCTGGCCGATCACCCTCTACGTCGACGATGTCACTATCGGAGGCTGAGCCAGCCTCGACTCTGCGCCTCAGGGCGCTGGCCTAGAAAACCATCGGCGCGGGGGAGGTAGCTGCCAAGCGCGCCATCGTTCGAGTCCCACTAGCGCAGATCACGATCTTGCTAGCGCAAGCAAGGCATTGGCGTCGCCCAAGTGCCTATGGACGCACCAGCGCGCAACGGATAGGTTTCGCCACGCGATCGCCGTGAAAAGGAGCAGTCGCGCGAAATTCGAAATCGAGTTCGGTGGGATTTGCGCTCTATTTCGCGGCTAGGGGGTCGTGGAGGTCGAGATGCGCCAGCGTTTGTTGTGTGCTCGTTCTTCGGGATCCAGAAGTCTGATTCTGGGCTTGTTGCTGACAGCGTGCGGTATCCAGGCTCCCGGTGGCGAGGCTCCCGGTGCGAGTGAATATCCGCTCAAACGCACGGATCCGCGCGCTATCCTAAGGGCTGACCTCAACGACTATCCAGCATTCGTGACGCCGACGTTCGGTCCGCGTGACGAAAGCAAGCGGCGCACGAGCGACGCGACTCCGGAGCTGATCGAGGTCGATCTCGCCACCGGGGAAAGGCGGCGTGTCCAAGTGAACCGGCAGGTGCCGCTGACCGGCGCCGCCCTCGAGCGCACGATGGGAATCGACCGAGCTAGTCATCTGCCGAGTAACGTTGCGCTTCAGCGCATTCTTCTCAACGATCCCCCGAGGCTGAATTCCGACGGAGGCGCCATTGCCGAGCAGGAGGGTGTTTCCCTGCCTGCCCTCCAGAAGCTGACGGGCGAGACGCCGATGGGCACGCCCGCTGCGGCCGTCGGCGGCTCGAGCGACGTGAAACCAGGCGACTTGAATCGTCTGCAGGTGACGGGCGTGCGGTTCGACACCACGCAGCTCATCGCAGCTTCGACGGTGAAGGTCTTGTCGCGCTATCCGGACGGCCACGGAATGGGGTGCAGCGGCAAGCTGATCGGCGCTCGAACGGTGCTGACGGCGGGGCACTGCCTGCACTGGAGTGACTACAAAGGCACTGCCACTAGCGTACAAGTCATCCCGGGCTTGGATGGCACGTACATGCCCTACGGCGATGCGAATAGCCGTCGAATTTGGCTTGATCCCACCTGGGAGAGCGAGCAAGACAACGACAACGACTGGGGCATGATCGTGCTCGATCGCGACATCGGCAACGTCGCTGGTCAGTTTGGTTGGTGGGCAGCAAGTCAGAGCTCGCTCGATGGGCTCGGCATGGACTTCTATGGTTATCCGGGAACAAGCAACCGCATGTATACGTCGCCCGGCAACGTCACCTGCACGGACTCCTGGCTCGCATTCTTCTCCAACGAGCTCACCGACGGCTTCAGCGGTTCCGCCCTGCACGCTTCGACCGGGTCCAAAACCGAGTTTGCTTTCGGCGTCGCGTCGCATACCAACTCGAAGAACATCTGGTGCTCGCTCAGCGGCATGAATGCCGGTGTACGCATCACTTCGAGCCGCGCCAGCGCGATCGCGGCCGTGCGCGATAGTGGAGCTGCCGGCTTCGAGGGAGACAACTCGCTCTGGACCCCGCTCGGTGGACTTTCGAATGCGCCCATCACCAGCGTCTCGTGGGGCAAAAATCGCTCCGACATCTTCGTGCGCGGCCTGGACAACGCGGCATGGCACAAGGGCCAGACGAATACCGAGTTTTACCCAGCGATCGACGATTGGGACTATCTGGGCGGCGAGATTGTCGGCACCGTTGCGGCGGCATCGCGCGGCGCGAATCTGCTCGATTTGTTCGTACGGTCCTATGGCGAACCGGCGCAAGCTTGTACCAAGGCGTGGGATCCCAGCGGTTGGTGGCCGTCCTCGACCGATTGGGTGTGCTTCCCGGATTTGGTGATCAAGGGCAATCCCTCGGTGGTTTCGACGCTGTCCGATCGCCTTCACGTGTTCGGTCGCAACAAGAGCAACCACGTGCTCGAAAAGGCGTGGACCGGGGCAGCGGGTTGGCTAGCGTCGTCCGACCTCGGTGGCAACACGGATCAAGAGGTGGCCGTGGTCTCGCGGGCTGATTATATGTGGGACGCGTTCATCCGAGACATCGCCACTGGTGCCGTCTTCACCAAGGCTCGCAATGGCGGTGCGCTTTGGCCGTCGGGCACCGACTGGGCATCGCTCGGTGGCAAGATCCTCGGCGCACCGGTGGTGGTCTCGTCTGGCTCGAGCAACCTCGACGTATTTGGCGTGAACGACGGTGGCAACGTGCAGTGGTGGAGCTGGCGAGGCGGGGATTGGGCTGCTTCGAAAAATCTGGGCGGCAATGCCCAAATGCGCACCGTGCTCTCCGCGGTGTCACGGGCTGCAAACCGCGTCGACGTCTTCGGCGTGGGCAACGACAATCACGTGTATTGGAAGTCGCTCAACGGCAGCACCTGGACGCCGGCCAACGCGTCGTGGACCGATCTCGGTGGCGACATGATCGACGTGAACGCAGTCTCGTGGAGCTCATCACGCATCGACTTGTACGCTCGAGACCGCAACCTCGGCGTCCGTTGGCGGTTTTACAACGGCTCAACTTGGTCGACGCCCTAATCTGGACTTGGAAAACGCACTGAGGGGCTTCCAATGGCGATTGCAAGCGAGGGAGACAAGATGGCAAAGAACAATCTCGGTTGGTGCGGGCTACTTCTGGTGGCGTTCGGGTGCGGATCACCAGATTTGGTGACGACAGCAGAAAAGGGGAAAGGCGGCGCGACGGATCCAGCCAATGTTTCGGAAGTGCCGGAATTCGTGCGCACGAACGCGGGCGCGGCGCACGACGCGCACCTGGCGCTCCGGATCTGGTTCAACCCACAACACGTTTTCGAGTTCTATGAGCCGTCTCCTGGAAACATCATGTTTTCCGAGGCGGCCGTCCCGCCCGAGGGCCCTTATCCACTCCCGCCCCAGCTTCAAGCCGACCGCTGTCGAAACGTCGTCGAACTCTATCGAGCGCTGATGCCGGGCAGCGAGGTCCCGGAGGTGATCGAAAAGCTAGAGGCTCGCCGCGCCGGACAAGCGCCGACGGAAGAGCCGTCGCGCGACTTGAGCAACGTGCCGCGAGAGGACGAACCCTTCGTGACGGTGTGGGCGCCGAGCTACAACGAGCAAGTCACGGCTCAGGAGCCTGTCGTGGGTACGGTCCCAAGTGGTGAGCTCGGCCCAAAGACCCAAGCCGCGACACGAGGCGGAAACAGCAGCGGCCTTTGCAGTCGTTCCTGGTTCGAAAGCCAGCCGGGCTTCTGTCCCGGTGGCGCGTACCACCAATGGTGTCTGCGCGACTGGTGGGACGGTGCATTCGAAGGCGGTCCCACGAGGACCGATGAGACGGTGGGCACGGTGTGCCCACGGATCGGTAACGTGTCGATGCAGGTGAGCGGGACTGGCGGATCGGCCTTTTTCAATGTCCCAGAAGCAACCTGGCGTCAGTGGTCGAACGGCTGTCATCGGTCCTGCTTGTGCCTCCCCCTGTGCATCAACTGCTGTGACTTTACGACGCGCTATGACATCACCAATGCGTTCGACAGCAACTTCCAGTTTGGTGGCGCCATGTGGCGGCACGATTAACCGGCGGATTCCGCCAAAGAGGCATTAGTCGTTGCGAAGCCTGGTCTCGTGACCTAGCGTCCATCGCCGGCGTGGTAATCTCCTTCGAAGGTGAGGTGGGGGAATGCGGCCTGGGGACGAATCAATTTCGGTGATTGGACTCGAAAACGGGCTGTTCTTGATTTCGATCACGGAATCCGAGTCTGCCACGGAAGATATCCAATTGAGCGACTCCGAGCGTGCAGTCGCTCAATTGGCCCTGCGCGAGCTGTCCAATCGTGAAATTGCCCACCAGCGCCAAGCTTCGGCAAAGACGGTCGCGAACCAGCTGGCGTCCGCCTACAAGAAACTCGGAATCAGTGGTCGTCGCGAGCTGCGTGCGCGCCTGACCGAGGTCTTGCGATGAAACTTCATGATCCGGTGGCCGTGATCGAAGCCGCCTACGATCTCACCACCGACACTCCGGCGTGGCTCGAGTCCGTTGCCGCCGCTTCGGCGTTCGCACTGGGCTCGAAGCAAGGCGCCATCGCCTTTCAATACGACGCGAGCTCAGGCACCTGGATCAACGTGCTGTCCGCCGCCAGCCACCAGCTGGGGGCACAGTTCATCGCTCAATTCCTCGACCATCCGAACGTCACGCCGGAAAACGCGCGCGACGCGGCCCACATGTTCCTGTCAAACGATGTGGGCTCGGTGAGGCTCGCTGGCGAGCGTGTGGGCATGTCTTTCGACGGCTTGCTTCGGAACTTCGGTGTCGAAGAGATGGTAGGGATCAACGCACGCGACCCGAGTGGTCGCGGCTGCCTGATCTGCGTGGCCGATCGCGCGAGAAAACTCCCCGCCCGCAGCGTCGCCGTATTCCGGCGCCTGGGGCGCCACATTGCGGCGGCCGCGCGCCTGCGCACGACGCTCAGCTCGGGCAATAGCGAGCTCGCCAACCTCGTTGAGCGAGCCGAAGCGGTGCTCACTCCAAAAGGACGGATCGAACACGCCATCGGCAAAGCGCAACGGGCAGCCGCGCGCGAAGCGCTGCGCGAAGCGCTAGTCCGCATCGAAGCTGCCCGCGGCTGCCGCAACAGCACCCCGGAGCGCGCCGTCGACATCTGGCGCGGCCTCGTCGAGGGCCGCTGGTCCATCCTCGAACACTTCGACCGCGATGGAAAACGCTACTTCCTCGCCCACAAGAACGAAGCAGATCTCGCCCGCGACTTCGCGCTCACCCCTCGCGAGCAACAAGTGCTCGCCTATGCCAATATGGGCTACTCCAACAAGCTCATCGGCTACTCCCTCGGCCTCTCACGCTCGACGGTGAGCACACTGCTCACGCGAGCCCGTCGGAAGTTGGGACCGGGGGCGTCGCTCGGGATGCGCCAGATTCCGTCGGAGTGATCAAGCGGTCGGAGACCGCTCTCAGTTGGTCCAGTAGCCACCGACGTGGAAAGTATCTCCGATGGCGTCGATGACGTCGAGACGGAGCGTGCGCGGGTGGACGTCGCAGAAGCAGATGATGGGACAGCAGAGCTCCCCCATGGTGAAGAAGTTCTGAGACGTGTCGTGGGCGATGGCGAAGGTCTGCGGAGAACCTACGTTGTTACTGATCTTGACCTTGAAGCTGCCATTCTGCGAAGCGACCTTCCAGGACGCGGTCTTCCCGATCGCGAATGCGAAGTAGCCGTTCATCCAGTCCGTTCGGCATACCGAGAAAACCACATTGCTGCCCGACACGGCGCACCCATGCAGGACATTGATGAACGTGTTGGCGCTGATTGCTTCCGTAACCTTTCCCACGTCGTCTTGGCTGGTTATCGGAGAGAAAGCCGAGAAGCCCCCGCCCGAAACGGGGTCGCCAGGGAGCTCATGCGTCAAGGCGTGCGCTGCGTTCGCCCGGTAAATCGCGGCCGTGAGCTCCGCCGGTACGGCTTCCCCAGGGCGCAGCTTCTGGTAGAGCGTGGTGGGCGTCATCGCCGTGAGGTCTTGGCCCTCGAGCGCCGAAGGCACGCCATTCTTTGCGGTTTCGACGCCCAGCAGCTGGTCGCCAAGCTCGTAGAACGCAAAGGTGTGCTCGGGACCGACCTCGATCGTGAGGATAGCCTCGGCCAGTCCCTCGGACTCGGTTGCGGCTTCCGCGGGACCGCTTGCTGAAGCGCTTCCCCGGTCCGTCGTCGAGTCAGGGGCAAGCGAGGTACTGCTACACGCCATTCCGAAGAGCGAAAACAACACGTAGAAACGAAAGTCCTTCATGGGCTGGACTCCTTACGACGCCGAGGCTGCTGATTTTGCGACGCGATAACAATAGGCAATTGAGCGACACGTTTCGCATCATCGAAAACCAGCAACGCTGGTGGTGGTCGTCGCCCACCAAAGAGAAGAGCCCGCACATCTCATGACGCGCGGGCTCTAGATGAAGCAGCGCTACGCGCGCTGCTCGGGGCTCACTTGGTGTATTCGAGCGCTTGCTCCAGCCAAAACACGCCAGCCTTCGGCTCGTTTCGCTGGCAGTCACCGTCGGACTCACCGGGACGCTTGAGCCAGAGGAAGCCGTCGACGAGTGGCTCGCCGGTATCGGTGGTGGGCGGGCGGCCGATCTTGCGGCCCGGAGGGTTACACCACGTCTCGAGTTCGTTCTTTGCGGCATCGTACGGGCCGGCGCCGTTGCGGCTGGTGTCGACGATGAAGTGCTTGCCGCCGATCAGCGCGGAGATTTCTTTGCCGTAGGCAACGCACTCCTCCGTCGTGCGATAGTTCGAGGTGTTGACGGAGAAGCCACTCGCGTGCTCGACGCCTGCCTTCTTCAAACGTTCGGCCATCTCCTTCGCCGGAACCCACTTGGCGTGACCGGCGTCGATGTAGATGGCGGCTTGCGGGTTCTGGCGTAGGACCTTCACCGCATCGTTGAAGAGGAAGTATCGCTCCTCTTGCAGATTGGGGGGCAGGCTCGTGATGCCCGGTAGTGCATCGGGTTCCAGGATGATCGCCACGGGTCGGTTACCGACGCCCTGGTAGATGTCGCGAATCCAGCGCTGATATTTTTCCTTCGAGGCGAGGCCACCGGCCGAGGCACCGACGCCTGCCGCCTCTGCCGCCGCGTCACGATGGGGAACGTTGTAAGCGATCATGACGGCGACGCTTCCGTCTTCCTGCGCGCGATCTACGAAGTGCTGCGCCGCGCGATAGATGTTCGAGTTCCACTCACCCATCCAAAGGGCTTGCGGTTGCTTGGCGATCTTGTCGAGCTGCGCTGCCTTTTCCGGTTCCGTCTTGCGCAGGTAGTTCGCCTTCAACATCACGTTCGCCTCCGGATCGACGAACAGCTTCGCGCCCTTGAGCGGGTTGGCGGTTACGGGCGGCGGAACGGGCGGATCGGTGAGCGGCGCGTTGTGATCCGGTTGCGAGCTGTTATGCGACGCAGCGGAAGATGGAGACTTCACTGGGTCGGAGCTGCAAGCGGTCGCGACGACCAGGGCGGCGCCCAGTGCGAGGATAGGCGTGAGCGAAGTGTGAATGAGCGAATTTTTCATCGGTGAGCCAACCTTTGTCCGGGGGAACCTACTATTGCTGCTGCCATACTTCTATTAGATTTCGAAGCCCCACCGTGTGAGAAGGCGTTGTGCGGGGGCCCGACGTATCACTCCGAAATTACTGGCAGCCTCGCCAGGCCTTGCTCGGTTGGCGCGACTGGAACCGGTTCCAGTTCGTAAGCGATCGAAACGATGCGCCGCCCGCCGACGGGGCTCGCGTCCCGCGGCGGCGGGCGAGACGCGACCATTGGCGGCATCCGCAGGCAGCGGCTATGCAATCACGATCACAGCCACCACCACTGATGGCACGACGATCTGCACGGGCTCCGCAAGCTTCAATGTGACGGCGCAGCTGGCAGCGAATGATCTCGCAGTAGGGGCACCTGAGTTTCGGCGCCGCGGTCGTGACCTTGCGCACCCCGGCGTGACCACTCGAGCGCGGTGGACCGGGCTCGAAGATATGCGGAAACGCTCACGACACGAGCGACGACGCAACGTGACGGCGGTGAGCCTAGCCCACCACGCGGAGGCATAGACCTGCGGTCGTGGCCGAGCCACTTTTTTTTCTACGCCGCTTTAAAAAAAAATCCTCGCGCCAATGCCACCATTTCGTGTTAGTGCGCAGCGCGGCAAACGATTTGGGGCAGACGCAGATGGTGCCGGGTGGAGGTGCCGAGATGTTCAGAGACTGGAGACTGTGGGTAGTAATTGCGGTGGCCGTAGCCTTGTGGACGCCGCTCGGGCGGATGACTTGGTTCTCGTCGCACGAGGAGACCGGCTACGTATTGCGAACCGTAGAGTGGGCCTCTGGCCTACGTGCAGGGGAGCTGTACCCCCGCTGGGCGGCTGACTACTATGGTGGCTACGGCTCGCCGTACTTCATCTTCTACGCGCCGGCGGTGTATGCGAGCGCCGCCCTGCTCACCTCGGTGTGCACCCCCTTTTGGGCGCTGAAGCTGGTCGTCCTGGCGGCGACGATCGCGTCAGGAGTCGGCACTTTCGCTCTCGTTTACAACGAGACGCGAGAGCGAAACGGCGCATTCTTGGCGGCCATTGCTTACCTCGCATCGCCTTACCGCTTGTTGAATTTGTATGAACGCGGTGACCTGAGCGAGTACACGGCGATCTCCCTTTTGCCGGTAGCCCTGGCGCTATACCGCGCTGCCGTGAAGGAGGCCATCCCCCGCCGCGAAAGCTACTTGCTCGTCGCTGCCGCATTCAGCCACGCGCTGATGGTGGTGAGTCACACCATCCTCGGGTTGTGGGGGACCATTTTGATCGGCCTGGTGGTCGCCGCAAGCGCCGCGGATCTCGCCTGGCGCGGGCTCTTTCGACGTGCGGGACGCGCGCTGGTCGCGCTGTTCTGTGCGCCGGGGCTCGCCGCCATCTATCTGTTGCCCGCGATTGCCTATCGCAAGTTCGCGCGCGTGGACCAGATGATCGTCGGCTTCTTCAACCCGCAAAATCAGCTGAATCCGTTCAGTGCGTTGTTCTCCGAGAGTACGCAGTTTTTCGGTCGAAACTTCTTGGCTATTGGCCCGTTGTTGGTCGTGTTCGTGGTGCTGACCGTGCTCGGGCTGGTCGTTAATTTTCGAGCCGCGCGTCCTGCGCTCGGTTGGGCCCTGATCACGCTAGCGCTCGTCATCTCCAACTTGCCGATCGCGAGCGGGCTGTGGGCGCCCGGTCGTTTCCCGCTTTCTCAGTTCATCCAGTTTCCGTGGCGCCTGCTCGGTCCGGCGTCAATGACCGCCTCGGTTGCGCTCGGGATCGGCGCAGCTGCGGCGTTCACTCGGCTGAGCGAGGTCACTCGCAGCAACCTGGCAATCGTGATCGCCACAGCGATGTTGACCTTCATCGCTTGGCCGCACGCGAGCGGGAAAGAAGTCACTACTGACAGCGTGCCCGTCTCCCCCGCGGAGATCCGCAGCGGGATCTACTCCACCACGAACGTGGACGAATACCTGCCGCTTGCCGTACCGGCAGTGCCGCCCACTCCAGCCAAGCGGCTCGTGGACTCGAGCAAGGACGCGACGGTCGAGTGGACGAACAGCAAAGCCAGCACTCATTTCATCACGGTTGACTCGAGCCGACCGGGCGCGAGCGTCGAGCTCTCGCTGTACTCTTTCCCGGGGTGGCGTGTCAGTACGCGCTCTGGGCCGGCCGAGGCAACTCTCGAAACGGGCAAATTGGGACTCATCCACATCAATCTGCCCGCGCCTGGTCACTACGTCTTGAAAGTGTATTACGGAATCACACCTGCGGGCATGGTCGGCACCGCGGTGAGCGCTCTCTCGCTCGCCGCGCTCGCCCTCCTGGTACTGCGGGGCTTGGGGTTGTTGTGGGGAGCACCATTGAGTTCACGGATCGACTCGGGGAGTGCAGCATGAGCTCGAAAGAAGCCATGGCCGAGGCGCGGCTTTCGATCGACAGCGCTCGCGCGCTGTTCCGAGAAGGTATTCTCAGCAAATGCCACGCGTATATGGCGGTCGCTTTGCAGTCGCTGCTCGACGCCTGGGCGCCGCCCAGCGAAAGCGAGGGTAAGGAAGCGGCGACGACGAGTGAGCGGCGAGAACGAGCGCTATCCGCCATCTCGGGTGCCAAATATCGCCGCTTCGGTCAACTGTCCGCGGCCTACCGCGCCGTCGAAGAACGGGCAGCCAGCGACTCGCGGTCTAGCCCGGTTGCCGGCGAGCGCGACTTCGAACGGATCTGGACGGAAGTCGACCGCCTGTACCGCTTCAGTGTGCGCCACTTTTCCCCTGTGGAGTGGCGCCGCCGCCTCCGCATTGGGATCGCGCTTGCGCTTACGCCCGTCTTACTCGTGGTCTGTCTGGTGCTTTTCCTCCAGCACTCGCGCCCGCACGTGGATGCTTCATCCAGCTACGGGCCGACCTACAATCCCGGGCTCGCGGTCGATCGTTTGATCGCCACCGAGTGGCTGCTCGCGGACGGCGAAGAAGGTTGGATAGACCTGAATTTCAAGGCCCCCCGTACCGTTCACGGGGTTACGCTATCCAATTGCCACAACGGAGCCTTCGCGGATCGTGGCTCAGCGAAGGTTCGCGTCACTGCGTTCTCCAACGATACGGTCGTGGCGACCGCGGAGGGCGAATTCTCGAAGATCTCCACCGAACGAACCGATCTGGAGTTGTCACTCGCGGGCGAAAAAATCACCCGCATACGCGCGGAAGTAGTGTCGCACTTCGGCCGCGGCGGGGGGTTCGCCGAAATCGAAGTGCACTGATCGACACTTCGATTTCGGCGTCGACCACCCAGCTCTCCGCGAGTACGGCATTTCGCACAGCCCGCGCCCGCTGTGGCGTTTGCTTGGGAGGAGGCCTTCGTTCCTGCTCGTCTTGCAACCACGAAGCCTGCCAGTGCAAAACCCGCAGCCGCAAAGTCAGGCTGCCAGTGCGCGCCGGCGTGCGGATGCAGTCAGCCCTGCCGCTGCAACGGCTGCGCCTGCCGCAGCAGCTCGAAACAATAGCGAATCATTGATGTGGGCGCCTCGCGAACGATCGCCAGGCGCTCCCACATCGGAGTCCTCGGGGTTTCGCGGGCGATGGTTCAAAAACTCGAAGCTTCTGGCGAGCTGACCGCGCAACGTGAAGGCGGGCGTGCTCTGTTCCACCCCACAGGGTTACCTTAGCCGCTCAGCACGAGCATCGCTTTGCATCCGCTCGATCAAGATTGCGACTCCTGAATGACACAATGGAACCGCCCGTGCATTGTTCTTGTTTTGGCGGAGGCGCTCGGATATAGACGTCACTGCACTGGGTGATCAACATGCTGGGGATGGCCAAGATGGGATTTCGAACTGCCGCTCGCGCTGCGGCAATGTTTGCCACGCTCATCGTGGCGGGTTGCTCGTCCCACGGTAGTGGTGATGAAGCAGGTGCCGCTTCGGGAACGGAAGCGCTCAACGCGCCCGTGACTATTACCCTCACGTCGCCGAATCCGGTGCCGGTGCTGTCACCGGTCATCGACGTGTCGAACTCCATGTTCGTGGGAGCTGGCGCGGAAATCGTTTCAGGCCCAATTGCAGCCATGGGGAGCAGCGGTGGCGGCGTCCACGCCGAGCCAGACGCACTGCTCAACGAGACCTGGAGCCGCGGAACTGCAGACTTGCGGGATCGGGTGAAGGTCAGAGGCACGCTGCACGCTGCCAGTCGCTTACTTGGCAGCTCGGTAGTGATCAACGCGAGCGACACCGCGCCCCACTTCGATCCACCAAAGACCCTATCTTGGACGGTCACTTATCCGAGCACCACTTCGGGGCCTGATCAGCTCCTGAATGCCGGTGTTTCCAAGTCGCTAAGCCCAGGCCAGTACGGCGCGGTGACGCTCAACTCTCAGTCTACACTCACGCTCACGGCGGGCACTTACTACCTCAAGAGCTTGGATATCGAGTCGCAAGCCACCGTCAAGCTCGACCAGGCGACGGGGCCCGTCATCATCTACGTGGAGAGCACGCTGATCTCGCGCGGAGCGATCGTTTCGCTCACCGCCGATCCTCCCGATCTGCTCATCGTGTACCTTGGGACCAGTCCGTTTCTGCTCGAGACGCTCTTCAACGGAGCGCTCGTCGCGCCGTCGACGACCGTCACCTTGCGCGCCGTGACGGGCATCCATACGGGTTTCTTTTACGCTCGGGATTTCCAAATTCTCGATGCGCACGCCCGCGTGCAGTATCGAGCCCCCCTTGCGATCGTTACGGCGGCCAAGCCCGATCCACTCAGTTGCCCTGCGCTGGTGCAGTCACTAGTTCCAGCGGCTGCCTTCAACAGCAGCGTGGCGCGATATTGTCCCAACCAACCAAACTGTTCCAATCATGGAGTCCCTGGCCCCGGCGCGCTCCCGGGCGAGTTCCGCTGCATCTGCACGGCGCCCTACACCGGGCCGCGTTGTGATCGCATCGGCGTGACCGGCGATGGCACGCCAACTGTGCGCCCCGATCCGCTGGTCACTACTGCGGGCAACTGCGGTCCTGCCAAGGGGCTCGCGCTTTCGGCGTGGCCGATGGAGAGTTTCTGCAACGCCCATCTCGGTTTGAGCCCGGCTCTCGGTACCCGAACGAGCGACGTGGCTTGGACCTTTGGCACGGCGGGCCAATTGTTCGGTCAGGCAGTTCTCGACGCTCGCGGCAATCACTACCTTGGTGCTTCGGATAGCAGTCTCTACGCGCTGAATCCCGCAGGGCAATTGCTGTGGCGGACCGTATTGAGCAGTCCGCTGAAGAAGACTTCGCTCGTCACGCATGATGGCTCGATCATCGCATCCGGTTCGGATGGCTCGATCACCGAGGTCAGCGCAGCTGGTCAGATTGTGCGCAGGGTTCCGGTCGGTGTCGGTCAGGTCTCGGCGCCGAGCGTCGGGAGCGACGGCACGCTATTCGTCACGACCGCCGACAAGAAGGTCGTAGCGGTGAGCCCCAGTGGTTCGATCGCGTGGTCATTCGGTCTTTCGGGAGCGCCGGTGGGCAGCCCGCTCCTGCTCGCCGATGCGGATCTGTATGTCGCCGCTGCGAACGAGCTGTTCAAGTTGAATGCCGCGACCGGCGCGAAGGTGTGGTCGCTCCCTGTGTCGGACGGCATTGTCGTCGGTCCGGTGGCGGCCGCTGGCACCGCCATCACCCAGATCTACTTTTCAACCTCGACGGGCGACGTCCGAGGTGTTTCCGAGAACGGCAGCCCGAACTTCGTGGTCGCAGGTGTGGGCGTTGCGAGCGCCGCTCCGAGTTTCTCCCCCGACGGCACGCTCTTGGTGCCCCTCGCGACGGGCGAGGTGGCCGCGATCAATCGCCGCACGGGCACTTCACGCTGGCGAGCTCGGATCGGTAGCGCGACCACTTCGAATCTGGCCATCGGCGCGGACGGGCTGATCTACGGCGGCGCGGCGGACGGCAGCGTCGCCGCGCTGTTGCCGGACACGGGTCAGTCGTTCTGGACAACGAATGTCGGCTCGGCGGTGGCGGCCCTTTCTCTGCGCGAAGATGGCCTGCTGCTTGCGGCGCGAAGCAGCGGTGCGCTGCTCGCCATCGGTTCGCGGCCGCTCATCGGCGGCTTCGACAATCCAGGCCAACGTCCGAGTGGCGGTTCCTCTTCCGGGCTGCCATGGGACCCCTCCGTCAGCACCCAGATCAACCAGGATCTGGGAAAGACGGGTGGGAAGCAGCGAGTTCCTTGGTCCGTGATCGGGCGGATGACGGGCCCGAGCTTCGGAGACTTGTCCACGCCCGGCCATGGCATGGGCGATCTGGGCGGACAGGAGGCCTGCCTATCGTCGGGCAGCATCGGCTTGGGCGGGCTCAAGTACGTCTCGCACAACGACACGCCCCTCACCGGTGAGCTGCAAAGCACGTTGCCGCCGGCCGGCGCGCCCCCGCAGTGCCAATTGCAATGGTGCGAGGTCGCTAGCAACGGGCAAGAGGTCGTCGTCAATTACCCGTTCGCGCGCCTCACTCAGAATCCTGCCAGCCTGCCTGCGCCCACCAGTTGTCCGGCGACCAGCAGCCAGAGCTATTGTCCCGTCGACCCGGCGAGCAAGACAGACCGTGCATGTACGGTCGACTCCGATTGCGATCTAGCCGGCGGCGAAGTCTGCGCGGTGTTCTGCAAAGACGTGGCGTGCTCCGATTTCGACGACCGCTGCGGGCGCAGGCTTGCGGGGGAATGCGGTTCGCTCGGCAAGGAGCCAGCAGGAGCCTTCAATCAGCAGGATCCCGCAACTTGGCCGTGCGAAGAATTGCGCGAGTGTGGAGAGACCGGTCCCATCGTCGGCTTCACGGGGGATCCGGCAGTCAGGAAGACCGGTTCGCTGGCCCAAGAAACTAGCCCCCCCGCCGACACCGTGGGCGGCGCGCTCGTGCGCGTACCGGCATTTTTCGCGCCGTTCACCGACACGCTGAACCAGACCGCTTGCGCAAATCCGGAGTCTGGCCAGAACACCATCGATCAAATGGACCCGCGTAGTGGCGGCGCCGGCAACGACAAGTGGGGCATTTTCATCGAGCCGGATATCGAGCATCACGCGGATGTTCATGCCAAGTCGTTCTTCGGCGATGACGGCTTCAATCTGAGTCTCAAGGCAGGCTTCCGAACCGGGGCGAAGGTCTGGGGCCACGAGATCGAGGCCATCAACGCTCAGATCGGCGGGCAACTGTCGATCTGCTCGGCGAGCTACACGAAGTCGTTCAAGATCCTACACATCGAGCAGGATAGCTTGTCAGACGGGGTGAACGCTACTCCGCCGTCGACGGCCGAATCTGCGGACTGTCAAAACGCAATCGACACCCTCGGCTCCAAGATGCTGGAGATGAAGAAGGCGCTCTACGACGCGCGCCTCGCGTGGGACGAGTACCGCAAGAACAACAACAAACCAAGCCTCGCCCTGTGTGAACGAACCAAGCAGGTTTTCGGCAACGTTGAATCGGGCTGCACGGTGACCTCTGCGCGTCGCTGGATTCAGCAATACGAAGATTCAGCGCGCGATTTAGAGGCTTACTACGCGCAAGGTTACCAGGACCTGGTCGGCGCGGCGCGCGCGCAGCTCCGCGGCCAAGTGGACGTGAACGTTCCGCTGGAGACGCCTTTCGACGGTGTCGGGGCGTCGTTCTCCTATCCGGTTGGCCCCATCGTCCTGACGCTCGAGGTCGAGATCGCGGGCGCGCTGGGCGCGACCGGCAGCCTCGCCTATTCAATGGACCCGCCCTCCGCGCAGGGGCAAACGGGACCCAACGCGAGCGTAATTTTTGCGCCGAACGCCGAGGCCCATGCCTACGTCTTTGCGGGCGTCGGTCTTCCCGGGGTGAGCGTCGGAATCGAGGGAGACTTGCTGCTGCTCGGGGTGAGTGCCCCAATGCAGACCGGCGTCACGCTGACGCGGCGGCAGTTCGCCGAGCCGCGCTCGTTCTCGTCGAGCGGGCTGTTCGGGGTCGTCAACGGCCACCCCGGCTTGCTCGGCGACACCTCCTTCCGCCAATGGACCATCAACTGGCAGCACGGCGCCAGCGTCAACCTCGAGACCTTGAGCGGCAAGCTCGACTTGGCCTGCCGCGTTCGGCTGCTGTTCTTCAAGAAGACGTTCCGGAAGAAGATCGCTGATTGGAAGGGGTTCACGAAGACGTTCGATTTCATCGGACACCCCGCGCAGCCGATGACCGGGGCCCGAACCTACGACGCCGTCTCGAGCGACATTCCGTATCCGGAGCCCGACAACATCGAAGTCGCCTTCAATGCCTCTCCGGTTGGTCCGGGCGGGGACGTCGCCGGGCTTGGTCCGACGACTTCGCCGGGCGTGTGCGGCAATCCCAACCCGTGCGCTAACCCGCCCGGTGGCGCATGTCAGGCCAACGCGGACTGCTGTTTGGGAAGCTGCGTGAGCAACGTCTGCGCTTGCAAGGACGCCGGCCTGAGCTGCGTATTGGACGGCCAGTGTTGTACGAACGACTGCCGAAACGGCCTCTGCTATCAGGAGCCGCCCCAGTGAAGGCGCGCAAGCTCGCTCCATTCGCCTTGATAGGGTGTGGCCTCGCCGCGTGGTCGTGGTCCGCGCTCCATCACGGTGCGGCCCCGGCCCAACCACAGGGCGTGGGCGCGGTGCGAGCGGCGCCGCCCGCCCGGATCCCCTCGCATTTGGGCGGTGAGACCGGATCTGTGTGGGAATACGACGCCGAGCTGTCTCTCCGCACCAGCGCCAAGGACGCGCTTGTTTCCAGCACGACAGTTCGCGGTGCACTGCGCGTTTCGGTCTTCGGAAACGACCTTCTCCGGCTGCGTGGTCAGCTGCGCGAGCCGAAGCTGACTCAGGTTAGCGGCGGCTCGAATCAGCCAACCCCTCCGCTCGAGCCGATCGAGCGGCAGCTCGCCGAGCCCTTCGAGTTTTCCATGACTCCGCGCAGCGAGGCCACCAGCTTTCGCTTCGCGACCGACGTGGAAGCGTTCAGCTCTCGGCTGCTTCGTTCCATGGTCGCCTTTGCGCAGGTCGTGCGAGAACCGACGAACGGAGCTTCAGCGTGGGACGCGACGGCGCGCGAGCCGAGCGGTGAATTCTTGATCCACTATGCGGAAACCGCGCCCGGGTTGATTCATTGGCAAAAAGTGCGCGCCGAACATTGGGCAATCGTGACGGCGAGCCTCGGTCTGCGCGTCCAGCAGCCCACGCTCGTGTCCAGTTCCGCCGATCTGCACCTCGAGCCGAACGGCATGATCAGCGCGTTGAGCTTCGATGAGCACGATAGCATCCACGAGCCCGCGCTATTGGGCGTGCCAGAGCTGGATGCGGTCACGCACTTTAGCCTCAGCAACGCTCGCCAGGTCACGTTGGATGTCGCGGCGACCGAGGCTGAGAAGAGCCTCGGGCCCCCGCGCGACATGGACGACGATTCGGTGAACGCGAGTCACGACTATTGGGCAGACCTGAGCCGGATTGGCGGACGTCGTCTGGCCGACGTGAGTAGGGAGCTGGCGCAGGCGCGTGCCGATACCGATACCAAGAGCGGGCGCGCGCAACGTACCCGTTCTTTCGTGGCCGCGGCCGCACTCCTGCGCCGTGATCGCAGTGCCGTTTCGGAAGTGGAGCGCACGATTCGTGCGGGCGGGCCCGAGAGCAGTTTTTTCATCAACGCGCTCGGCGCGGCCGGCACCCTCGAGGCAACGAAGACGCTCACCAGCCTGCTTCAAAAAGAGCGCGACCCGGCGGCCACGCGCGAAATCCTGCGAGCGCTTGGCAACGCGGAGCACCCGTCGAGTGCGGCGCTGTCGGCAATGACCGACCATTTCGCCGACCACCAGGTCGGCGGTTTCGCGCGCTTGATGACCGGTGCGATGGCTCACAGCAGCGCACGGTCGGAACCGGCCGTCGCTAGCGCGGCGAGTGACGCATTGCTGAACGCCCTTGAAGGCGAACAGAACCCGCTGCTGATAGCAGACACGCTGCGAGCGCTCGGCAATTCCGGGGATCCGCGCGCCGTCGGGGTCGCAGCGCACTACATTCACGATCCAAACCCGATGTTACGCAGCGCGGCGGCGCAAGCAGTGCGTCGCGTGCCGAACAGCGAGGCAGATGCGCTCCTGGTCGAGCTGGCCGCGGATCTGGAGTCGAGCGTGCGGGACTCCGCCATGAACGCGGCCCTCGACCGCCTCCCAAGCGTCGCGCTTTCGGGTACGGTCGAGCAACTCGCTCGGCGCGACCTCGACCCGAGTGTGCGCCGCGATGCCGTCCGCGTGCTGGTCGGGTGGCAGCGCGATTCCGAATCGGCACGCGACACGCTGATGTGGGTCGCCGCCAACGAGCCGAATGACAAGCTCCGGCAGGTCGCGGCCGAGGGCTTGCAACGTTACAACTGAAGGAATGGGTCGATGAGTCTTCGAGCTCTGTGCGTTGTCTGCTTGGTACCCTTACTGTCCCTGGGCTGCAGCAAGTCCAAGGCGCAATCGCACTCCGCCGCGAGCGCGGGCAGCAGTGCCGAGGAACATGGCGATCCGCTGGCTACCGGCGTGGGTGGCAGTGCCGAGGAACATGACGATCCGCAGGCTACCGGCGTGGGTGGGCAAGTGGGCGGCGCAGCGTCTTCCAGCACTGCGGGCGCGCCGAGCGCCGGCAACGACCCGGCGATGACCTGCGCCGAGCTATCGCAGCTCGCATGCCGAAAGCTCGCCGAATGTTCGCCCTTTGCCCTATCGACCTCCTACGGCACCGAAGACGCGTGCTCCACTGCCGTGGCCGCGGCGTGCGCTCATTTCGATGCCAGCGGCGCTCCACTCGACAGGGGCAGCTGCGCTGACGCGCTGAATGCGCCGTACTGTCAGGGCGTCCTGACCAGTGGCGGCGTGCCCAAGTCGTGCCTCCAAGGGCCTGGCAAAGGCGCCGCAGGAGCTCGCTGCGGACGCGACGCGGATTGCCGCTCGCTGGCCTGCGACAAGAAGAGCGATTGCGGTCAATGCGTCGGCTACGCGGTGGAAGGCGCTGCGTGCGAGGCATCGGCGGATTGCAAATTCGGGCTCGTGTGCGCAGGGGGGCATTGCGGACAGCCGAGCGCCCCGGGCTCGAAGTGCGACCTCAGCGGCAGCGTGCTCTGTTCTGCGGGAGCCTTCTGTGTCGCCGGCAGCTGCAAACCAAACGGCGCTGCGGGACAAGCGTGCGATCCGTTCGATCAGTGTGACTCGTCGCACGGGCTGACTTGCTCGAACGCGACGTGCATGCCCTTGAACGTTGCGGAGTTGGGCGCATCGTGTAGCAGCGAAACGAATGCGCGTTGCGCCGGCGGCACCTTCTGTGGTGACGCGAAGACTTGCGAGGCCGCCGCGGCCGAAGGGGAGCCGTGCAGCAATTCGAAGAAATGTCAGACCACGCTCACGTGTGTAAACGGTCACTGCGCTTACGAGGTTGCCAGTACCTGCAACTGAGTGCGCACCGGGGATGAATCGACGATGAAACCGAGTATGTTCGCCAGAACAACGAGCACCACTGTCGCGCTACTGCTCGCCGTGATCGGCTGCTCCAGCGGGGATTGGCAAGAGCCAGCGGCACGCAAGTCGGATCCAGTCATCTACGTTCCGCCGTCGGAACAGACGCGTCCTGACAAGCTCATTAACCCAGAGGTCGCTTTGGACAAGCGGCGTCAAGTCTGGGAAGACGAGAACCCGGTACCCGGGCAGGACGCGGCTTTAATCCCCGGTTGGTCCTGGATGCGTAGCTACGCCCAGCAAGCCACGGTGGGACTCATGAACCACCAGGCCATCGACTGTACGCTCTGCTCGGATCCCAACGACTCGGACCTGGTCCAATTCAACAATTCGCCGCTTCTTGGCGAATTTTCCGTGGCGCCAGCTTGCTCTGATCAAAAATTCATTGGAGAGCCCCGCGCCGCATTTTGCTCGGGAACGCTCATCGCGGACGACTTGATTTTGACGGCCGGCCACTGCCTACGCGAGGAGGGGCAAATCGTCCAACCGGCAAGTCAGCGCGAATTCACGCCGCAGCTGCGCGACACCTCGTGTCAGACCAGCGGCAAGCTCCAAAATCTGCGCGTCGTGTTCAACTATTTCGAGCCAGGTCCGAATCAGACCCCGCGCGTGAGCCGGACCAAAGACGTGTTCAAAGTCCGCGAGGTCGCCTGGACGGCGGCAAACGCGGGGGACATCTCGATCTTGCAGCTCGTCGACGACAACGGAAACCCACGCTCGGCCGTGCCCCGGTTTCAACCGGTGCCGATACGCCGTAGCAAGACCCCGATGCCAATCAACACGTCCACGATCGGCGCGATCGGATCGCCCCATGGCATCCCGTTGAAGATCTCCGTCACCAAGAGCCAGGTTGCGCCGGCGGGGGCGAACTCGATTGGTTTGATCGGCACCGACCGCTACACGATGCAGACACGCCTCGACGCCCTCGGCGGCAATTCGGGTGGCGGCATCTACGACGTCGATGACTTCAGTTTGGCGTCCTGGGTCCACAATGGAGAGGCCCTCTTTGTAAGCGGCAAGTGCGTCAACCCGGGTTTGCAGAGGTGTGCGGACTGCAAAGGGAATTTCATTCCCAACCTGTCGATCGTTAATCTCGCTATCGACGAATTCCCCTCCAATCTAAACCAGTGTTGGCGCGCGTACTATTCGCCGATGTCCGACAGCGACATGGTCGACGCGCGCAAGTTCTTGGAGAAATTCTTGGACCCGACCTCACTGTCGCTCAGCGTGCCCTTCAAGTTTGGCGAGTCTTCGACGATTGATCTGCTGCGAGTCATGTATTGCGGTGACTCGCTGACCAACGAAGCACGCTTGGACCCGACGAATGCCATCCTGAGCAACCTCGGCTTCAACGGCGGCGGTGCGCAACCGCAAATCGGCGACAGCAGCGGAATCATCGCCAATTCGCGGCTCTGCAAGGAACGTCGCGATGATTCGGCGAGCGCCGCCAACATGCGCCCCATTTTGCTGCAGCCGGGCCGGGAATTGACGCTCGAGGGGGACACGAGCCTCGGTTCCGACGTCGTCAATCTGCAGACGATCAGCGGTGGGACTTGTCGGAGTGATGTCGGCACGCCGGACGCATTGTTCAATCTCGAGGTCACCGCGCCGACGTTGCTCTATGCGGACACGTTCTCACCCACGGCGAACAAGGACACCGTGATCTTCCTGATGCGCGTTGCTGCCAACTCGAACGCCGTTAGTGCGGCTGAGTTCTTGAGCTGCGGCGACGACAGTGAATGTCTCTCCGACACGCAACCGCAATGGTTCCAGCAGTCCCAGTTCACGTACCCGGCCCGCGCCGGTCACTACATTCTGGGCGTGACCGGTTACCGCGCTGCGGACAAGGGTCGCTTCTACTTGCACGTTCAAGGTTTGCCATTCTCCTTCCAGAATCGCATCATCACCGCTGATCCTGGCGTGGGTGACTTCACCCAGTCCTACCAGGATACTACTTCCAGTGGCGTCTCCAACGATGCCCAGCACGCCCCGCGCTGTCAGCTCGTGGCGGACGGTGTCGAGTCGGTCGCTCCGGATTTCCAGGCGTCCATGTTCTCGTGCCCGGATTTTGCGGGGGGCAATTTCTTCGCCCACACCATCAGCGCGTCCACCAATTTCGATACCGTCGTCGCGCTTCGGCAAGGGAATCAAGGCCGCGATGACGGTTATCAGTGCAACGACGATCACAACTTCCCGCTGATCAAGCTCGCTTTTCCCTTCGCTAAGCTGCAGTCATTGCTCGGGACGATCAGTGTTGGGGGGTTTCCAATTGGGCGTAGCACGGTCAAGCTCAGCTCAGGTTCGGGCATCAGGTCCTACTATGTCGACGGCTTCAATTCGGACTCCGTCGGGGACTTCATGATCTCCACGTCGTTCCCGCGAGAGGCCGCCTTTAACTCGGGAGCGATCCAGTGAGCCCGCGCGTGCGCCAATTTTTTCGGTTGGCATCGTTCGAACCGAGTGTCGTTCCGGCAGCCTAGCCGGCCCGATTGGATGTTGTCTGCCTTCGCCGTGGGTGCTAGGTCGTGAGCCCATGTGGGTCTACAAATGTTGCGTCGCTTTGCTAGTGACGAGCGCGGCGTTCAGCGGGTTAGCTTGTAGCAGCAGCGATTCAGGCGGTGGCGGCGCGGGCGGTAGCACCACCGGCAGTGGCGGCGCGCCGTCGAGTGGCGCGGGCGCTTCTGGCATGGGCACCGTGCCCGACTGGTCTCAGTGTGGCAGTGGCGCACCAGACAGCCAATGCTCCGAGGCGCTCACCTGTCACTTTGCCGATTGTGGGAAAGTCGGGTCGCGGCTCGACGACCAAGGTTGCCTGCGCCCGGCTTGCACATCAGACGCACTCTGTCAGGCTGGCGAGGTGTGCTTTCCGGGCTGGGTCGTGCAAACGAGTGTGATCGGCTCGGCGAATTTCAAACGCTGCGCCGTGTCAGACCAGGGTCAGTGCGTGTGCTTTGGGCAACCCATTGGGAGCGGCCCTGCCTACTGTGTCAGTAGCTCACTCGCTAGTGCGGCAACCGGCTGTGCCTTGGACTCGGCCGTCATCAGCGATTGCAAGAAGCTGACCTCGTGGATTTCGGCGGCAGATACTTTCCTCGCCACGCTGACGCTATCCGATGGTGTTTCGACGCTCGCTCAGAGCTGCGTCGCCGCGGCCAAGGACAAAGCGACGCAGATGAGCTGCGGCAACTGAGCAACACGTGATGGCGCGCCCTAATACTTGGCTCTCGGTGGTCAGTGTCGGGCTGCTCCAGGTCGCCTGCGGTGGTTCTGGCTCGTCGGACCTCGGCGACCGCGCGGCGGCGGGCTCGTCGTCGCTCGCCGGGAACGCGGAGCAAGGCACGGCTGGCGTTAGCCCGGCGGGCAGCGCCGGAGGCGGAGGCGGTGGGAATACGGCGGGCGGCACCGGCGGCGGGGGCGCTGGGAATACGGCGGGCGGCACCGGAGGCGGGGGCGCTGGGAATACAGCGGGCAGCGCCGGGGGCGGCGCCGCGGGCTCGATGCCGACGTCCTGCTCCGACTTTGCCACCCTCGTTTGTTCCAACTTCGGGTCTTGCGCGCCCATCTACTTGGCCGAACAGCTCGGTTCGTTAGCCAGCTGCGTCACCAACCTGACCGCCGTCTGCGATCACTTCGCTAGCGTCGGGAAACCGATCAACGTGGCTCGCTGCATCGCTGCGGTTGCGGCCCCTGATTGCAACGGCATCAATGCGGAGCGCGCGTTGCCGGACGCCTGCCTGGAACCTCCAGGTCCTCAGGCCGTCGGCGCCAGTTGCGCCTCCAATTCCGACTGCGAATCGCTGCTCTGCGTGGACAACGAAAACGCCTGCGGCAAGTGCGCCGCCCGCGGCGTCCTCGGAAAACCCTGCTCCACTGGTTCGCCGTGCGAGCTCAACCTCGTCTGTGATCGGAGCACGTGCGCGACGCCAAGCGCGCGAGACGCTACATGCGATCCAGCGAAGGAGCTGCGCTGTCCCAATGGCACTTATTGCGGCACCGCCGGGGTCTGCAAAAGCTGGGGGGGCGCTGGCGAGCCGTGTGATACGGCTCGTCCGTGCGACGGCCCACACGGGTTCTTTTGCGCTAATGGCCAGTGCGTCACAATCAAGGTTGCCGCTGAAAATGAAGCGTGCGGTATCCCCGCGCTGGCAGGCTGCCAGGCGGGAACAATGTGTAAAGGCTCCATCTGCGTCAAGACGTCCGAGCTCGGCGGCAGCTGCGGCACAGGAACGGGCTGCTCCTTTCCGCTTTGGTGCTCGAGCCTGACGTGTTCCTATGAAGGCACGCCGTCGTGTCGTTGAAGGCCGTTTTCGAGTGTAGCGCGTTCTTGCTCGTGGCCTGTGGCGCTCACAATGGAGAGCTGAAGCGCGCCAACACCGCCGGCGCCGCCGCCCTGGATTGCCCCGTAACGGACTCCCAAGCAACGCTGCTCCACGACGGAGGGGCTTGGCGGGAGTACGCGGTCGACTGCGAGCTCACGACTATCCAGATCACCTGCACCGACGTGCAAGGTTGCTTCCCGACGATCTCGCGTCCGCATCGCGGGGACGGCACGCTCTGATCGTTCCTCGCAGTGCTGCAACACTGCTTCAACGAGCAAGGCGTCCAGTCTCTGGACCGAGTGCGGAGCGGCGCCGAACGCGATCCCAATAGCTTGCGGGTCACTCGACCCTGAGCATGACGCTTCGCTATGAATCGGGAATACTAGCGGAGAGGGAGGGATTCGAACCCTCGGTACGGTTGCCCGTACACTTGATTTCCAGTCAAGCACCTTCGACCACTCGGTCACCTCTCCAGGTACGCTTTGGGCGTGAAGCGGGCGGAATCTGGCAGCCAGCGCGGGGTGTGTCAACGACAGACGACTGGCGTCGAACAGCCACGGCGCTTCGCGCGCAAATTGCCGGTATTTCTCCGGATTCGGGGCGGATCAGGCGACGCCGCGATGGGCGAGTTCGGTGGCTAGGGTGGGATCGACGTGCTGGACGACGGGCACGGGCTTGGGTTTTCGGGTGGCCCACCAGGCTTGGGCTTGTGCGTCGGTCCACTCTTGGGCGGTCGGAATGGGGATGGCTTTGAGCGCGGCGGCGAGTTCGCGTGCGTCGCTCGGGCGGTCGTGCGGTTTCTTGGCCAGGCAGCGCATGAGTACGGAGACGAGCTCCGAGGGCAAGTAGCTCGAGATCCGGTTTTTGAATTCGGGGGGAGGATCGGTGATGTGCGCCATCATCATCGGTAGCGAGCCGTTGCGTTCGAAGAGCAGGCGTCCGCTGAGCAGGAAGAAGCCGATGCAGCCGAGCGCGTACAAGTCCGCGCGGCCGTCGAGCTCGTGACCCAGCGCTTGTTCGGGCGCCATGTATGCAGGCGTGCCCATCGCTTGGCCGACTTGGGTGAGGCGCTCGTTGCCTACGTCACTCTCGTCTGTGGCGTCCGCACCGCCGCGGGCTGCGGCTTCCGCCAAACTTCTAGCGGCTCCGGGGTGCACGCCGCTCACTGCTTCGCTCCGTGCGTGTGTTCCGCTGGTGGGTGGGCGCAGGCTATGCTTGTGCACGGCGGCGCGTACGAGGCCGAAATCCAGCACTTTGATCACGTCGACTTCGTCGGCGATGCGGCACACGTATAGGTTTGCTGGCTTGATGTCGCGGTGCACCATGCCGGCGTCGTGGGCTTCCGCGAGTGAATTGCAGGCTTGGATCAAGAAGTCGATCACGCGCGCAGCGGGCTGCGGACCGTGGCTTTCGACCAAGGTTTCCAGATCCATGCCGTCGAGCAATTCCATCACGTAGAAGCAGGTGCCCTCGGCCGTGACGCCGTAGTCGAAGAGCTCGATGGTGTTGCGTGAGCGCAGCGTCGCGAGGCTCTGCGCTTCACGTCGGAAGCGCTCTTGGACTTCGGTCGCGTCGAGTCCGGCGTCGTCGCCCATGCTGATCAGCTTGATTGCGGCTTGGCGCACGAGCAGCCGATGTTCGGCGCGCCAGACCTCACCCATGCCGCCTTTGCCCAGCATTTCCACCAAGCGGTAGCTGCCGAGCTCTTGCGCGCGCGCCACGGCCTCGCGCGCTTCCCTGCGGGCGACTGCGGCTTCACGCCGCGTACGCAAGATGTGACGAGCAAAGAGCCAGGCCATGCCCGTCGCAAGCAACGTGGCGAGTACGGCCGCGCGGGTGCTCTTTTCTTGATGGTCATGGAGCGATTTCAGAATCGTCTCCTCGGGCATGATCGTCGCGACCGACCAACCCAAATCACCCCCAGCGCTGATCTGCTTTGCTACGACGAGTTGCTTCTTCCCCTCCACCGAGATCTCGCTCGAGCCAGGTTCGCGTGCTTGCGGCTTGTTCACGAAGTCGTTGAAGAACGCATTCAACCGCGGGTCTTTCAGGTCTTCGTACAGAAGCGCGCGATCTTGGCGCAGCGGCAGGTTATTGATTTTGCCTTCACCCGCGGGATAAGCGAGCACGGTGCCGTCTTGCGCGTAGAGCAGCGTGGCTGCACCGCCCATGGACGTTCGAGACAGCACTGCGGACAGCGCGGTAACGTCGAAATCGACGGTGATCACCGCGTGCAGCGTCTTTGTGCCTGACTCATACACGGGCTCGGTGCGCGTGATGCCGGTGTAGTGCGTTTTGAAGAACGGATAGGGCTTGGTCCAGATTCGGCGCCCACTACTCACGGCGAGCTTGTAGAAGTCACGCCCGCGCGGGTCGTAACCGGTGTGCTCTTCGTAGTAAGGAGTGATCCGCTCGTGCCCGACCAACGTGTAGCGCTTGACGATCGAACCGCGAGAGTTGACGCGGCTATCCTGAAAGCGAATCGCGCCGTCGTCGTCGCGGTATGCGCCTTGGAAGGTGCCATCCGGAAAGCTGATGCTGATGTACGACACCCCGGGCCGCCCTTGCATCAAGTCAAGCAAAGAGTGAGCGACTCGGTCGTAGGGTTTGATGGTGTCGTGGTCGCGCGCGAGCGTCCCCAGGCGATCCATCACCGGGTCGGCCTGCTCCAGCGCGGCGCTGATGCCGCGTGCGAGCAACGTCGTTTCCTCGTCGATACGATCGACGGCCATGCTCGAATTGCTCTCGCGCAACGAGCTCTGTCCGACGACTGTGAGGAACAGGCCGACGGACGCCACGAGCAGCGGCAGCAACGTGAGCACCCCGACGGGACTGGCGATTGCCGCGCTGAGCCGGGCAGTGCGCGACAGACCAGTCGATTGCTTCGTGGATTCGGGTCGGAGGTCGCGATCCCCAATGCGCGCTGCAGCCATTGAGCTGTTAAGTTAACACGATTTCCACGCGGTCGACCGGCACTGTCACTTTCGCCCGATGTACAGCGCGCGCGGACGCAGCAGGTAGCCCGCGGAGCGTTGCTCGAGCGCATGGGCAACCCAACCCGCGCAGCGCCCGATGGCAAAAATACTACTGGCGCTGCCCGGCGGCAGGTCGAGGCATTGGCAAAGCACGACCAAGCCTGCATCCAGCGTCGGCGCGGGGTGTCCACCCCGCTTCATCGCGTCGAGCAATGAAAACGCAATCTTTGCGCGATCGTTTCGCGCTCCAATCGCTCGAGCCAGCTCGATCAATAGCAGCGCACGCGGATCGCCCATTGGGTACAACGGGTGGCCGAAGCCAGGCAGCTGTTCGCCGCGTGTCAGCCAGTCGTGGACGGTGCGCGCGGCGCGCGCTTTGCTGCCGATGCTCGCGATCAGTGCCTCTACGCGGTCGCACATGCCGCCGTGAGCGCTGCCGCTCAAGGTGTTCACCGCGGCGCCCAAGCAAGCGTACAGATCGGCGCCTGCGGACGCAGCGACGCGCGCGGCGAAGGCCGAGGCATTGAGTTCGTGCTCCGCACACAATACGAGTGCGCGATCTACGTTGCTGAGTAGGTCTGGTTTTTGGGGTACGCGCAGCGCGGCGAGCAGCGTACCAGCAACTCGACTTGCGGCTGGCCGACGCGGGGGGCGCGCGCTCACGGCCTGAGCCAAGCAATGAAACAACGCGCGAGCGCGCGCAAATTCCGCCTCATCGCTCGCGGCGTGCCGATCACGATCGGAGAGCGCGAGCGCCGCGAGCATCAGCGCCATTTTCGGCAGCGATGCGCGCCCCGCAAAAAGCGACCAGATCTGCGCTGCGTCAAACTCGAGACGTACCGCGCGGCCGGCGACGTCCGGCAAGGTCCCGGTCCAGAGCAGCTCGGCCACGCGCTCGAAGCTCACTCCCGTGCGGCACAGCTCGACCGCCGAATGCCCACGATAGCGAGGCCCATCCGGGCCGACATCCGAGATGCTCGTCTCCAACACCGGTTCACCCCAACGAAGCGCGCTCGCGGCGACCGGGCCGTGCCCCGAGCGAGCGACGTGGCGCGTGCGCAGTCGCTCCACGTCTTCTTTCGAGTACAAACGGGCACGGGCTCGCTCGCCGGGTAGGCTGGTGATCAAGCCGCGACTGGCATAGGCATACAACGTGGCCAGCTTGACCCCCAAGCGCGCGCTGGCCTCGGTCGAACTCAACCACACCGCTTCTCGATTGCTCACGAGCACAGCATGGCGCGCCGTGATCGAACGAGCGAATATTGATTGTCGAATCAACATTGATCAAATGGCGCCTTGGGCTCAGGGTTCAACCCGCTGAGCGCGCACCAACTCTGCGCGCGGAAAGGATTCGTCATGAGTCTCGCTGGGTTAGCTATGGGCGATCGGGCATCGGTCAAGGCTTCGGGGCTGGAGGGCGTGGTCGTCGCCGACACACGGCTCAGTCACGTGGATGGAGAGCGCGGGGAACTTTTAATCGCGGGTCAACGCGCGGAAGATCTGGCGCTCCGAGATCCCGGCCACTTCGAGATGGTGGCCGAGCATTTGTTAGAACTCGGACTCGGCGAGCCGCAGTCGCAGCTACGCGAGCATTTGGGACGGGCGCGCGTCGCAGCCTTCGCGCGCGTCCCACAGCTCACTCACGCGCTGCGCCTGCCGGACCCGATGGATGCATTGCTCGCTGCGACCGCGCAGGGCTCGGCGGGTAGCGAGGCCCTCGAGGTGCTCGGCGCGTTGCCTGTGTATGTGGCCGCGTCCGCGCGCTTGCGCGCGGGGCAGTCGCCGATCGCGCCGGATGCGACGCGCTTTGCCGCACGAGACTTCATGAGCATGCTCGGGTTGCCAGAGAACGCGGCGCGTGCGCGCGCCCTAGATACGTATTGGGTGACGGTTTCGGACCACGGCTTGAACGCTTCGACGTTTGCCGCGCGAGTCGTCGCTTCGACTGGCTCGGACGTGATGCCGTGTATCGTCGCGGGGCTGGGTGCGCTCAAAGGGCCCCTGCACGGCGGTGCGCCCGGCCCGGTCTTGGACATGCTGGATGCGACGGCTCAAAGCGAGCCGCGCATTTGGCTCGAGCGCGAGCTCGCGGCCGGTCGCCGCATCATGGGCATGGGACACCGCATTTATCGCGTGCGCGATCCGCGCGCTTTCGTCTTCGAACGCGCCCTCGCGCGGTTGGCGGATGAAGATCGAGAAGGCGCTGCCATCGCTGCCAGGCTCGCTCACGCTCGGCGCGTCGAACGAGCCGCGCAAGCGCTACTCAGCGAGCGCCATCCGGATCGCCCACTCTGTGCGAACGTCGAGTTTTATACCGCGCTCTTGCTCGAAGCAGTCGGCATTCCGCGCGAGCTTTTCACGACCACGTTCGCGATCGGCCGCTCTGCGGGTTGGCTCGCGCACATCGCCGAGCAGCGCCGCACCGGGCGCCTGATCCGGCCCGCGGCGCGCTACGTTGGACGAATGCCTGCGTGACGACTTTGCCCCTTGCGCAACTCGCCCAGGCTTGCTCTCAATGCGAGGATGTTGAAGTCGGCGGAGTTGGGACGCTCGCTCAGTAAGCAAGAGTACGACGCGGCACTCGGTGATTTGCGAACCGCGCTGCTCAAAGTTCAGGCTGAAGTCGAGCAGGCGAAGTTTCCGGTGATCGTCTTGCTCAACGGTGGGGATGGCGCGGGCAAGGCCGAGACGCTCAACATGCTCAATGAGTGGCTGGACGCGCGCTACCTGACCTCGGAAGCCTACGACGGCCCGACCGAGGCCGAGCGCGCGCGTCCGGAATATTGGCGTTATTGGATGACGTTGCCCAAGGCTGGGCAAATCGGCGTGTTCCTGGGCTCGTGGTACACGCCGCCGATTCTCGAGCGCGTGATGAACGATGGCAAGCCGCGCGTGTTCGAGCAAGCGCTCACGCGCATCAACGCCTTCGAACGCACCCTCGCGGATGGCGGCGCGCTGTTCATCAAACTGTGGTTTCACGTCAGCAAGAAGGAGCAAAGGAAGCGACTCAAGGCTGAAGAGCGAGCGACGAGCACGCGCTTGCTCGTCTCGAAGAGCAATTGGCAGCACCACGACCGCTACGACGACTTCATCTCCGTCACTGAGCGAGCATTGCTCGAGACCAGCACTGGATATGCCCCTTGGACCGTGATCGAATCAGGCGACGATCGCTATCGGAACATGACGGCCGGGCGAACGATCCTGGAACGGATTCGAAGTCACTTGGCGACTCGTCACGCTTCGGACGCGCCGAAAGCGCTGCCGGAGATCGCCGATCCGGTCACACTCCTGGATCGCTTGGATTTGTCGCTCAAGCTAGAGAAGCCGGCGTACGAAGAGCGCATGGCCGAGCTACAAGGCGAGCTGGGCGAGCTCGCGCGCAAACTCAAGAAGCGACAGCGCAGCGCAATCTTCTTGTTCGAAGGTTCGGACGCGGCTGGTAAGGGCGGTGCGATTCGGCGTTTAGTCTGGGCGTTGGATGCTCGGCAATACCGCGTCATCCCCGTCTCTGCGCCGACCGATGAAGAGCGTGCGCATCACTACTTGTGGCGCTTCTTTCGGCACTTGCCGCGCAGAGGGCGGATCACGATTTACGATCGCAGTTGGTATGGACGCGTGCTCGTCGAGCGGGTCGAGGGCTTTACCAGTGAGGAGAACTGGCGGCGCGCTTACAAAGAGATCAACGACTTCGAGCAAGAGCTGACGCGCGACGGCATCGTGCTGGTGAAGTTTTGGCTGCAAATCAGCCCGGACGAGCAGTTGCGGCGCTTTCAGGATCGCGAACGCGAACCGTGGAAGCAGCACAAGATCACCGCCGAGGACTATCGCAATCGGCGTAAGACGAATCAGTATGAGGCCGCGGCGTCAGAGATGATCGCGCGCAACAGCACGCAGTATGCGCCGTTCACACTGGTGGAAGCCGAAGACAAGCATTACGCACGGGTCAAAGTGCTCGAGACGGTTTGCGAGCGATTGCAGCGCGAGCTCTGAGTATTCGCCGCGTTGCGCGCAGCGCCGCGTGCATCGCCCGCGCGGCGTTCAACGTGATGTGTGGCTACACTTGGCAACTTCGAGGTGCGCTGCTGGATTATGAGCGCCCACTCTCTCAATCAATCGGCAGAGGCTCTGGCGGCTCTGGCGGAAATTCTGGGGAATCCGGAGTCGGTTCGACCGGGGGGTGGGGTAGCGGCGGATCTTCGAGCGGGGGTCGTGGCACCGGTGTGGTGCGTTCGATCTCGTCGGCATAGTGTGGGAACCAGGTAGGCATACCGGCACATGGAGCAACAACTGTTCCGAGCCGGCATTCCTGTGATCTTGGACGTTTGTAGAGGCTGCGAATCGGCGCGTGGGAGGCGCATTGGTCGCACTGGACGGGATGACGAGGCGCGCTGCCTCACTCCAAGCCGATGGCTGTACGCCACTCGGGTGTCGGTGGAATCAATTTACGGGTGCGTGTGTCCCATTGTGCGATAACGAACTTCCCCTCGCAGCAGATTTGCCCTGAATCGTCGATCAAGAGCTGCGTCATTCGGCCGATTTTGCCTTCGTAGCTGTCGACGAAGCTGCGCACGAGCAGGTGCTGGCGATTTTTGATTTCGCGTAAAAAACGCAAATTGATTTCTAAGATCACGGGGCCCGTGCCGGAGGATTGGACGTAATCCAGGCCGAAGCCGTTGTCGGTGATCAAGTCCCAGCGTGCTTGTTCGAAGATCTCCAGATAACGTGCGTTGTTGACGTGACCGAACGTATCTAGATGTTCTTCACGAATCACGATCGCCTGCTCGAAGACTCGGTTACCCATGACGTGATCTTGGGGCGGCTGCTGTTTTTCGCCAAGCGGGCTCGGAATAAAGCCGGAACGTCCCGGTTGAGTGACCTGTGCGCTACTCGCACCCCCTTTGAACCCAAGGCCAAGGTCCCATGAACTCGATGCTCGCAACCAGTGACACTGCCACCAAGTCGCTGAAAGTCCTGGTCGTCGAGGACAACCCCAAAGTGGCTCGCTTTCTACGTCGGCTGCTGACGGATGAAGGCTTGGTCGCGGATGCCTGTGCGGATGGCGACGAGGCCGTGCGACAAGTCAGAAACGGCGTTTACGATCTGGTGCTGCTCGATTGGATGTTGCCCGGGCAAGACGGCCTTTCGGTGTGTCGTGAGTTGAGACGCACGGGCTCGAACGTGCCGGTGTTGATGCTCACCGCACGCGGCGAATTGCGCGAGCGAGTGCTCGGTTTGAAGTCCGGCGCCGACGACTACTTGGTCAAGCCGTTCGAGGTCGAGGAGTTGGTAGCGCGCATCCACGCCTTGCTTCGCCGTACGCAGGGCGCACGGCGCGTCAATCTGAGCGGAATGGAGCTCGACTTGGAGCGGCGCTGCGTGGTGATCGACGGCGTGCCCGTCGCCATCACCGGGCGCGAGCTGGATCTGCTGCTGCACCTGGCCAATCGCGTGAACGAGGTGGTGACGCGAGCGGAGTTGTTGTCGCGCATCTGGCAAATGCCCTTCGATCCTGGGTCGAACGTGGTGGATGTGCAGGTGCGCCGTCTGCGTGAAAAGCTCGGTACGCGCGCGTGGATGGTCGAGACCGTGCGCGGTGTGGGCTATCGGCTGCGGAGCGACGCTCCGTGAAATTCCGCGAGCGGCTCGTACTCGCCGCGTCGCTCACGAGTTTGATCGGGCTGGGTGCGGGCTTCAGCTTCGTGTACGAACGGGTGTGCGCCGCGCATCTGCACGAGATTGACGCCGTACTCGGCAGCGAGAGTCGTGAGGAAGCGGACGAGATTGCGCGCAACAAAGGTGCACGAGAGCTGCCGGACGATCCGGAACTGAGAGCGACGAACATCGGTCCGTTGCGTAAATACGCGGTGCTGTACGACGGCGAAGGCAGGGTGCTGGCGCGCTCGGCATTGGTGGGTGCGCGTGCTCCGGAACTTTCCACGCTGCGCGCGAACTCGCTCAGCCCCTTCGATCGAAAAATCGGCCAAACCCACGTGCGAGCCGTGCTTTTGCCCGTGCCGGGACGGCCGGGCGAGCAACTTTTGTTCGGCGTGTCGCGCGAGCCGCTCGACTCGGACGCAGCGCTCTTGGCGCGCGTGATGAGCATTACCTTTGCGGGTGTCGTGGTCTGGATTGTGCTGATGACTTGGTGGATCACGGCACGCATGACTCGCGAACACGAGGCGATCGCGGCGGTGGCCCGGCGCGTTGCGGCTGGAGATCTCAGCGCGCGTGTGGGCGGCGGGCTGCCGCACGAAGACATCGCCCGTCTCGGTCGCGACGTGGACGCGATGATCGAGCAGCTCTCCGCGCTAGTCGCTTCGCAGCAAAAGTTCGTCTCCTACGCCGCGCACGAGCTGCGCTCTCCGCTGACGGCTGCCTACGGTGAGTTGTCGAACGCGCTACGCAAGGAGCGTAGCGCCGCGGACTACAAGGAGGCCATCGAGTGCGCGCTCGAAGCGACCCAGCACATGCGCGTATTGGCCGAAGATTTGCTGGTCTTGGCGCGCAGTGGCGCGCCACAGTCTTCCGGCACGCGCAGCCATGCGTCTTTGGCGAACGTCACCCGGGCCGCGATTGCACAGCTGGCGGGCACGTTCGAGGCACGCGGCGTGAGCGTCGAATTGGCGGGAGACGCGCACATCGACACCTGGAACGAGCGCGATCTGCATCGTCTGGTGGTCAACTTGCTCGACAACGCGGTGAAGCACTCGCCGCGCGGTGGCGTGGTGCAGGTGAGCGCGCAAAGCAACGGCGCGGTCGAGCTGTCCGTGCAGGACCAAGGCCCCGGCGTGCCGCTGGAAGACGCGCCGCGCATCTTCGAGCCGTTTTTCCGTGGCGCGCGCGAAGCGGCGGAAGAGGGCAGTGGGCTCGGCTTGGCCATCGTGCGCGCCATCGCACGCGCGCACAACGGTGACATTTGTCTGGAACCGAGCACGGAAGCGGGGCGGGGAGCGCGCTTTACGGTGCGGTTCTTGGCGTCGGCTGTTCCTTCGCGTTGAGTTCCGCCTACGCGAGCAGTAGAGCGGCGTTTTTTGCGAGTTGGCTGCTGCCCTTGAGGGTGGATAGCCATGCTCGCGCTTGCGGATCCTGACACGATTGCGCAGCGGCGATCTGAAGCTCTTTGGCGAGACCGAGGAGTTTGCCCATGTCGCGCGGGAACGCGGCCGGATCGCCGCGCAGGCCGGCGAGGATCGCCCGCCAAACGGCTTCGGCGTGCGTTGCGGAGACCGCGGCGACCTTGCTCAGCTGCTCCGTCCAGCGCCCGGGTTTGATTAATCCCGAAGGTAGCAGCGTGGCGAAGCTCGCGCCGAGCTGCTCGGGGCGCAAGCGATGGCAGGCAATCGCTGCGATCAATACGTCACACGCGCTCAGAGCGATGGTGGTCGAACGCGCGCCGAGGGCAACGGCGAGCGCATAGTAGGCATTCGGTCCGGGTTCGATCGAAGGATCGTTCCAACAGTACAGCTCACCGTTGACCCCGGACTCGTCGAAGCGGTATCCGCCGTGCCGGAGGGCTTCGGCGGCGGCGACCCATTCATTGCTGCGCGGAAGTGCCAAAGGCAGCCAAGAATCGAAACCGAAGGCTCCCTTTTCCCCTGCCAGCGCGTGCAGCAACAACTCCGGGAATACGGCCGCATTGCTGGTAACGGCTGCGGGGTCGACAGTCAGGCGAACGCGATGCCATACGTACTGGTCGCCCCAGCGAAATACGTAGGGCTGCACTCGACCGACCGCGCACTCCGTGGCTGCCGACTCGAGTGCACCGCGAGCTGACGTTGCGACGCGCTGCGCGACGCGCGATATCGAGCGTGCCGCGGCTTCCTGCGGTAGCCGAAGCAGCGCGAGCACGGCATCTTCCGGGTCCACGCTGACCGTCCGCGCTTCGAGTCGGGCGAGCAGAGCTCGTTCTGTCAGCCACCCGTGCCGATGCGAGGGGGTGGAAAGCAGTGGCTCGCCTTCGGCGCGAACCAAGCGGTCGATCAGCGCGTCCGTGCGCCGAAGAATGAAGTGGTCGACGGCGTGCAATCCCTCGAGGTCGACGTGAGGATGGCGATTCTTTTCGCGCGCGGTCCAAGCCAGTGCCACGCGCACGAGCTCGAATTGCAGCGCATCGCGCGGGCCGCGTGTGAGCAGCTGAGCCGCGCGCTTTTTCAGTGGTCCAGCGAGGCGTTGCAGGTCGCCCGTGGTTGCTGCACCGAACAGGCTAGCGGCAGCGAGCGCGCATTCGAACGACTCTGCGTCACCGGAATGCTCGATCGCTCGGCTCATGCAGTCGAGTGCCGCTTCGAGCGTTGCGGGCGTCGCTAGTTCACATTCGGCAGCGAACGGATCCGGGCGGTGCCAGAGCGGGGCGCCAGCAACGCTTGTCGCACTCACACTCTTCGCAGCGGCTTCTTTACTGGGTTTGCTCTTGGATTTCGGCTCGGCTCGTTCGAGCTTTTGCTTCACCGAAGGCGCGAGGTCTGCGGACATCGCTCGTAACCGTTGCGCGAGATCGGGATGCTCGGCCCCGCCGGCCTTGTGGAACAACTCGAGGCCCGCGTCTTGTACGTCCGCGCGTTCGTGACTCAATGCCAAGAGCGCGAGTCCCGCACAGCGTTCGCGCTCGTTCGGCGCGGACTTGTGCAGCACGTCGAGCATCTTGAGCGCGCGTTTCACGACTTCTGCTTGGGGTGCGGAGAGCGCTGGTTCGACCGCTTCGAGAAAGCTTAGTGGTTCGAGAGCACCCTTCTTCTGCACCAATTCCAGGGACTTCAGTGCGAAGCTCACGGTCTGCGGTACCGTGCTTCCAAGCAAGCGCTCGTAGTCGGCCTGCCGAGCAACGCGCTCTTCGATCGAGGGCTCGAGCTGCTCGTGAAAGCGACTGTACCAACCAGCGCGGAACGCGGGGTAGCCGCGACTCAATACTTCAAGTGTCGTGTCCAGTAGCTCGTCACGCGAGAACTCACCGCGTTCGAGCAGCGTGAGCAAGATGTGGTTCCAACCGCCGCTGCCACCACCGTATTTGTCGAGCGCCGCCAGGTTGAACTCGCTGTTGCCCTCAATCGTGAAGATCAGCCGGATGTCTTCTTTGCGAACGCGCGGATGCTCGTCGAGAACGTCCAGGAATGTCTTCTTGCCACCGTACCAGCGCCGAGGCGCTCCGATGAGTCGGATGATGTATTGTTCGCACTTCGGTTGCGGGCACAGGGTGCTCTCGCGCAGGGCCATCACCAAGTCGAGGCTGAACCGTCCGGCGTCGATCAAGAGGTCGACCCCGCCGCTTGCTAGCCACGCCGGTCGGAAGCGATCGAGCACCGCGAAGGCCTCGGTGTGATAATTGATGGGCAGCGATTTGGCGCTGGAAAGGCGCTTGGAGATTGTCTCAGCGTTGCCCAGCGCCAGGACGCTCAGCTTCGCCGCAGTGCGTTGCTCCTCCGTGCCTTGCCACTCGTAGTTGGACGTCGCGCCTTCGGTCACCCAGTCACCGACGCACCAGCGTTTGCAACACTCGATGGCGACGTCGAGCGCCGCCTCGCGGCTTGCGGAATCGGCGGCCGCAATCCAATCCAGCGCTGATTCCACGTTCCCCGCTTCGAGCAACCCCTGAAATTCGCTCCCAACCCGTGAACTTCGCGTCATGGTCCCAAACATTTCGAGTATTGCGAGTTGCTCGCGAGCTCTAGCGCTAGCATGTGCTTGCACGCTCCGCGTTCGTTCTGGTGCTTGACGAACCACGGGCACGTGCAGCGGCCCTCGCCAGCGTCGATTTGCACGCGGTGAACCACGTCGCCGCTGCGCACTTCTGCGCGAAGCAAAGCCTCGGTTTGCTCCAGGATCGAGACCGCGCCCTCGGCGAGCAGCTTGCCTGCGGCGCGTAGTCTTGGTTGCTGACGCTCGATGTGCGCGAGCGCGCTGTCGAGGTCGATCGGCAGCACGCGATGAAACCAGGCGGCTCGTCCGAGATCGAAGCCCACGGCGCCGAAGCTTCCGAGTTTGGCCAAGACCGAGTCCATCGCGCTTGGGTCGAAGCCGCTGGTTGCGCACAGCTCAGTGACGTCGAGTTGGCTTTGCCAGTGCAGCATCGCTCGCACACGCGTGATGCCTTCGGCCGGCAGCGCGATCGCGCGCAGCGCTTGCCCTTCACCGGAAAACGCACGCCAGGTGTCGGGGCTCAGCGCGAGCGTGAAGCGCGCGTGATTGAGCTGTACCTCCCAAGCGCTCGCTCGGGTCAGCGGATCCTCGTACACGCGCAAGTGCTTGGCTTGGGGGAGTAACGTTTCGAGTACGCGCAAGCGCGCGAACCCAGACAAGCGCAGCGCCGAAGTCGATGCCTGCCGAGTCAGTCGCAAGCTCCCTGCGCTGGGCACGAGCCAAGCGCTTTCGCTGCTTTTTCCCGTTCGCGGAAGCGTGCGCAAGAATCGCAGCGCTGCGACCGCCGAGAGCTCCGCGCGTCGCTCCATGCGCGCCTGGATCATTTGCACTTCGAGGAAGCTCTTGACCCAGCGCAGGGGGAGCTCGACCTTACGCTCGACGAGCTGGCGCGAGGCATTTGCCTCTTGAACGTGAAGATCGACGCCGGACTCCGCGACGCACAATCGTGCGCCGTCACGGGGACGAATTCGGCCGAGCGCGCCGCGCATCGCCTCGTTGAAGTCCACATTGGTCGAGCCGGGAGCGGAGTCCATGCCCTCGAACGAAGCCGCGTCGAAGTCTGCTCGTGCGTATAGCCCGCAACAGGAGGAAAATCCCTCGACGCGCAACATATCGCGACTCACCGTAAAGACGGGGTCAGCGAGCAGCAAAATGCGCTCCAGCATTGCTGCTGGAATGTGGTGACGCGAGCGCACGACATCGCTCACCCCTCGGAGTAGCAAAGCTAACTCGTACGGGTGGACCGCGCGTGCGTCGAAGAAAGGGCGCCCGGCTTGCTCGGTGCCGCTCGCGGCGAGGGAAAGCTCGCCCTCGCTGCTGACGGTCGAGGCGAATGAATAGGCGTAACTGTGGGCAAGCGCTCCGGCCACGGCGGGCAAGCATAGCTCAGTCGCGGCTCGAGTCCGCGTCGTTACGCGCACTCACCCAAGGCAATGGCTTGACCTGGCGTCTCATGTTAGGAGCGCGCATGCGACGGAACGCTTGGATCGTGCGAAATATCGTGTTTGGGGTTTTGGTGGGTGTGCTGAGTGGGTGCGCAGCGCAGTCGAGCTCGCCTGCGCCGCATTCAACGCCCGCGTCGACCTCAGGCGGGCACGCCCAAGCCTTCGTTGCCGACGTCCTTGCGGGGGGAGCCGGGCTCGAGCGGCGCCACTCGCTCGTCATCGTCGGGCCCGCTTTGACCGCCGAAGTCAAAGCGCTCGACTCGAACTTCGAACAATTGGGTAGCGCCGTCGAGCTCATGAATACGGACGGACAGAGCGCGGCGCTCGGACGGGTGTGCAGCGAAGAAACGTGCGCGAAATTTCTGCACGCCAAGGGGTTGCGTGAAGTGCTGCAGCCGTTCGGCAAAGGCGAGTATCGAAGTCCCTCAGCCGCCGAACGCAAGATCATGCGCGAGCGCAGCCCGGATCACTTCCCGGAGAGCACGCCGGCCACGGTCGCCGTCGCTGGCGAGCACGTGCTCGGCATCTACGTGGTTGAAGAGCACATGATTTGGGTCGAATTGCTGTCCAAGCCCTATCAAGTCACGTTCGCTCCTGATCCCGATGCCCCGTCCGCGCCCGAGGGAAATTCTATCGAGGAGACACGTTGCCTGAAGCTCAATTCGGTTCAGCTCGATCAGGAGGAAAAGTTCGTGGAGAACACCACTCCACAAGACCTCGCAAAGGGTGTGGCCCGCATCGTCGGACTCTTGGATGAGCTGTTGTTCGAAGCGAAGAGTCAGGCGACCGGCAGCTGGACGCCTCGATTTGCGTTCGACAAGAGCGGGCTCACCAAGGGCGGCGCTTCGCCGAAGTCAGGTATCGACCCAGCCATCATCAAACAGCTAGGAGAGAAGGCGGCAGGGGGCGGCCCATTTTCGCGCGGGCCCGAGCTGTGGTTTCAGCTCGAGTTCACGCTACGACCCTGCGGCAAGTGACGGTCGAGCTGACTTGAGCAAGCGTCCGCGCGGCTTCAATGCAAGATCGCCTCAGCGATCGCATCGAGCGGCGCGACGATCTCGGCGGCGCCTAGCGCGATCGCTTCTTTTGGCATTCCGAAGACGACGCAGGTGGCTTCGTTCTGAGCGATGGTGCGGGCTCCGCGCTGACGGAGCGCCAAAAGCCCCTTTGCGCCATCGCTGCCCATGCCGGTCAAGAGCACTCCGACCGCGCCTGCCCCGACCACTCGCGCGCAAGAATCGAACAAGACGTCGACCGAGGGACGATGGCGGTTGACGGCGGGGGCACTGCTGAGCGCAACCGAAAAGCGTGTCCCCTGACGGACGACTTCGAGATGCTTGTCGCCCGGGGCGAGCAGCGCGACGCCCGGTGTGATCAAGTCCCCATGGCGCGCCTCGCGCACGTTGAGCGGCGATTGATCGTTGAGCCGATCCGCGAGCGGCTTGGTGAACAAGGCCGGCAGGTGTTGCACGATGACGACGCCCGGCCCGTCCGCAGGTAGCCGCGAAAGCACCGAAACCAACGCCTCCGTGCCGCCGGTCGAAGCCCCAATCGCGATCAAGCTACGACGCCCGCGCAAGCCCAAGCTGACCGCGGGCATGGTCGGGGACGACACCGCGCGCATCGTCGACGAAGATTCGTGCGCGCGCCGCGGGCGTGCTCGCGCCGCGTTGCGAACCTTTTGCCCGAGCTCGTCCGCCATTTCGACGGTGCCCTTGGCGACGTCGACCTTGGGTTTCGTCGCGAAATCCACGGCGCCGAGTTCGAGCGCGCGCAACGTGGTCTCGGCTCCCTTCGCCGTCAGCGAAGAGATCATGACGACGGGCAGCGGGCGCTCTCGCATCACCTTCTCGAGCAACGTGAGGCCGCTCATGCCGGGCATCTCGACGTCGAGCGTGACGACATCCGGCTGGAGCGTCGCGATCTGGTTCAGTGCCGTGTAGGCATCCGGTGCCGCGCCGACGACCTCCATGTCTGGCTGTTTGGAAAAGATCTCGCGCAGCAGGCCGCGCATCAACACCGAGTCGTCGACGATCAGGACCTTGATCTTCGCCTGCGCTAGGCGGTGTCGGGCGCTGTCGTGGGCTTTGGCGTCAAACGCGCTCGACATGGGCAACCTCGATTGGCTGGATGGATGTCAGTCGGGTTACGGCTTCTGGTGCGCTCGGACGATCGAGAACTCGCACCCTAGCCCTGCCGGTGTCCGTCGAAAACTTCACCTGGATCGGGTGATTCCCTCCGACGCGCATCGACTCGATCGCGATGCCCTCGGTTCTGAGAAAATCTGCGGCAAAGCGCGCATTCTGCTCGGGCACCGTGGACGCTGGTCCGCTCAATTCGAGCAGGTTGGCCGCGCCGAACACCTTGGCTCGGAGGCGCGCCGAGACGGCGCCCAGTCGCCCGAGCTCATCGAGCAACGCGCGCATGGCTGGCGCGCCGTAGCGGTGCGTTCCTGGACTGCCTTGGCCGGGCAACATGAAGTGATTCATTCCGCCGACCCGCGCGATCGGGTCGTAGAGGCAAACTGCGACGCACGATCCCAGCACCGTGCTGAGCACGCGGGGCTCCCTGCTGGCCGCTACGCTGCCGGCCAGCAGAGGGCTCTCTTGCGGTTTCGGTGCATCGGCGAAGCTGATCGGGATTGGAGGTTTCGACGCGGCCGGCGCGTCGCCCGAACGTCGATAGATTGTCCGCCCGACGGAGCGCAGCTGCTTTCGCAGACCATACAGACTCTCCGAGTGACCCGTGAACAGGTGACCGCCGGGGGCCAATCGATCTGCGAGTCGCGCAAAGAGCTCGTCTTGGGTCGGGCGGGCAAAATAGATGGCTACGTTGCGGCAGAAAATGGCGTCGAAGCGCCCGCGCATCGGCCACGATGGGTCAATCAAGTTCAGCTGCCGGAAGCGGATCATCTGCGACAGCTCGGGTGAGATCCGCGCGCGGTGCGAGCCATCGCGCAACGGTTGGAAGTAGCGGTGCCGCAGCTCGGGGCTGACGCCGTTCAAGGCATCGCTCGCGAACACGCCGCGCTCAGCGTGCCCGAGTACGTCACTATCCAAGTCGGTCGCCAGGATCTTGATGTCCCAATAAGCGAGCGAGCCGAGCGACTCCGCGAGCGTCATGGCAATCGAGTACGGCTCTTCGCCCGTGGAGCATCCGGCGCTCCAAATGCGTAGCCGGCGCGGAGCCCCGGTTTGCACCCTGAGCTCCGGCACGATTTCGTCCCGGATGAATTGGAAATGATGCGCTTCACGGAAGAAGGACGTGAAGTTGGTGGTCATGCAGTTGACGAGCTGCGACAGCTCTTCGCCGTGAGCGTCGCGATCGGTCACGAACTCGTAATACTCGGAAAATGTCGTGAAGCCGTGGTGGCGCAGGCGCTTTCCCAGTCGCGAACACAGCAAGGCCTTCTTCGTGGGCGAGAGCGTGATCCCGGTTTCCCGTTCGATGAGTCCGCTCAGCTGCTGAAATTCGCGATCGTCGATGGCCAGCACCGGCGCAGCGACGCCTGACTGCGAGGTCCTTTCGCTCCGTGCGACAGCTTCCGAGCGCTCCGACATCAGCCCGTCCTCGAAGAGACGAGCCCTGCGCGCTCCGCGACGCTGGGTACGTCCAGAACCACGATGAACTTGTCGTTCAAGGTTCCGAGCGCCGCGACGACGG